>Ga0194135_10000168_pt1 | contig 38348 bp, 34 predicted proteins | sample LitLau_LLRF_2013_FD_134024 | JGI IMG/M metagenome (GOLD analysis project Ga0194135, IMG submission 134024) | Freshwater sediment microbial communities in response to fracking from North America - Little Laurel Run_MetaG_LLRF_2013 (version 2) | ecosystem: Environmental > Aquatic > Freshwater >... | reverse complement strand
ATAAGATATTACAATAACGAAAGAATTAAATCAAATTTAAACAAAATGAGCCCGATAAAATATCGAGCTCATTATTATCAAACTTAATTATAAATTTGTCTAAACTTTTGGGTGCAGTCTACTTTTTGTTGCCGGCTTTTTTATTAAGTTAAAATCTTATTTAATTTATGTGAAATGTTAAAAATGAAAGGTTTTTTTGCTCTGGTAATGAGCGTTATTTCGGAAAATTAAATTTTTTTTAAAATAACTTTAAAATAGAAATGATTCGTTTCATTGTCAATAAAGAATTTTGTTTTCATGCCTGTATGAAGCTATTGTTCGTAATTAAATCATAATTTATAACTATTGTGATTTATATTTTTTATGGCAATCCTTATTTTTGTTTTCCAGACAAATTAAATATGAAATTACTAATAGTCGAAGACGAACCAAATCTTTTATCTATTTTACGCAAAGGATTTGCAGAAAATAATAATGAAGTCAGTGTAGCTATGGATGGCAGAACAGCGCTGGAAATGCTTCATAATTATAATTTTGATGTTGTCGTTTTAGACGTAATGTTGCCTGATATTAACGGAATTGAAATTTGCAGACGTTTGCGCGCCAGCAAGAATTTTGTTCCTGTTTTGCTTTTAACAGCTCTTGGAACTTCTGAAAATATTGTAACCGGACTTAATGCCGGTGCGGATGATTATCTGGTAAAACCTTTTAAATTTGGAGAACTCGATGCCAGAATAAATGCCCTGCATCGAAGAGCACATCAGGAAACAGAAAGAGTTGACAGTATAACAATTGGCGATTTAGAGATTAACGGACGCGCCAAAACGGTAAAACGAAATGGCGAATCTATAATTTTAACAGCCAAAGAGTTTAAATTACTGTATTACTTGGCTAAAAACAGCGGCCGAATCGTTTCCAGAGATCAGATTTTGGATAATGTCTGGGATATTAATTTTGATATGAATACCAATGTCGTAGATGTTTATATCACATATTTAAGAAAAAAAATAGATAAACCTTTTGCAACTAAGCTCATTCATACTATGAAAGGTTTGGGATATGTCATAAAGCCATAAAATGGATATAAGAAAAAAAATTACTTTTACTTATGTAGCACTTTCTACCTTTAGTACACTCTTATTGTGTATTATCGTTTTTGTACTGTTTCGTGAAAACAACAGATATCATTTCTTAAAACGATTAGAAGACAGGGCTAAAATTGTGGCTTCAATTCATTTTCAAAATGATCCTGAAAAAAGTAAATATTATAGCGAATTAAAGAAAAATGGCCTTGAAGAACTTATAGAAGAAGAAGAATTTGTTCTTAAAATAAACAGTGCCAACAGCTTTGATTACAATACAAATTTAAACTTGCCAAACGAGTTTTATACCAATGTACTAAAATATGGCGAAGACTATTTTGAAGTAAACAGCAAATATTATCTGGGACAGGTTTTTAAAGAAAACAACCAAAAATATATTGTTATTATTGGGGCAAGAGACCGTAGAGGTAAAACAACCACTATTTTTATTGCTAAAATTTTAATTTTTGGCGGTATTGGCTTTATACTTTTAGCTTTCTTTTTAGGAAGATTTCTGGCGAAAAGAGTAATTAATCCCGTAGCAAGAATTACCAAAGAGGTAAACAGAATTAGCGCATCCAATCTTCACAACAGATTACCTGAAGTAAAAAATTCAGATGAAATCTCAGATCTTACCGAAACTTTTAATGATATGCTGGATCGCCTCGAAACCTCTTTTGAGATTCAGGCAAACTTTATCAATAATGCATCACACGAATTAAAAACGCCAATAACCACCATTATTGCCGAGTCTGAAATTATGCTTCTTAAAGAAAGAGAAGTTTCAGAATACATCCAGTCATTAGAGAATATTTACGGTCAGGCTTCCAGATTAGGAAACTTAACCGAAAGTTTATTAAAACTAACACAAACAGGTTACGACGGTAAAAAACAAGTACTGGATATTGCCAGAATCGATGAATTGTTAATGGATGTAAAATCAGATCTGGATAAAATTTATCCTGATAATCGCGTGAGTATGAAGTTTAATTTTGCACCAAAAGATTCTAACCTGCTTTTAATTCCGTGTAATAAACCTCTTTTAGAATTGGCAATCAATAATATTATTACAAACGGAGTAAAATATTCTGACAATAATGAAGTATTTGTAACGCTTTCGGCAAATCAGGAAATGATTAAAATTGCGATCAATGATATTGGTATCGGAATTCCGCCCGAAGATATTCCACATTTGTATGAACCGTTCTTCAGAGGAAAAATTGCAACCAAATATATTGGGTACGGTTTAGGGCTCCCGCTGGCTTCCAAAATAATCCGAATGCATGATGGCGAAATACAAGTGCAGTCAGAGCAGAACAAAGGAACTATTGTGACGATTATTTTTAAGAAAGCAAAAATTAAGAAAAACAACATTAAAAATTCTAATGTTGAATCTTAGAAAAATCTAATTTTACATTAAGCCCCTTCTAATATTGCAGTAGTTATTTTGTATGTATAAACTAAACGATTATACATATGAAAAATTTCCTAATACCTACGACTTTAAAAGATGATACGATTTGGGCTGTAAAATCGGCTGTTAGTCAGGCAAAATCATCAAACTGTGAGATCATTTTAATGATGGTTTCTGATGCTCCGGATACTTTTTCATCTTCAAATTTTTTACGCGAAATGCGTACAGGACTTACGACCAGTCAGGAAGAAGTTCTGGAAACCTGCAGATACATTATTGACCATACACCAAATTGCAAAATAAAAGTACACAATCAATACGGACTTTCGTCTCCTGTTTTTAGACGTATTATTGATGTTTTCTCTGTAAAATTAGTTGTTCTTACACATTCGTATAAACAAGAAACGAAACGAATTCATCAGTATCTGGTTCAATTGGCAGGAAATCAAAAATGCCCTATTTTACATCTGAGCTTAGAAAACTACAAAGACGATTTCAACAAAGCCCTTTATATCGAAAATTCTCAGGCCAATATGCATGTAAAAGATGTTCAGCAATTTTTGCAACAGAATTTTTCATTTGAAATTGTAAGCCAGACAGCAAACTTTGATGACGATTACGAAAAATTTGCTCCTTACTTATCCGAGGCTATCTCAAAATACGATATCGATTTGCTGGTAGAAACCCGTAAAGGAGAAAAAATCAAATTTAAGAAAACGAAGAAAGAAAATATAAACGATAAACTGGGACTTCCGGTTCTGTCGATCTACGAAGAGTTGGTATAAGACCAATAACGACGATAAAAACACAAGTTTCATTATAAACGAAAAAATATGTTATTAAAGAAAAGAATTCCAATGAGGTACGTTCTCGGAAAAATTAAAGTGGAATTAGGCCTTTTATTGACTTATACCATATTGTTTGAGATATTTCATCATTACTTCATCAATGTTGGGGTTGATATTCCAATTGCTATTCCTACAATGGTAGGCACAATTATCTCCTTATTATTAGCTTTTAAATCAAATCAGGCTTATGACAGATGGTGGGAAGCAAGAATTATTTGGGGATCAATTGTAAATGAATCCAGAACTTTAGTCAGACAAATGCTGACTTTTTATAAAGATCCTGGTTTTTCTGTAGAAGCAAATGAGTTTAAAGAAAATTTCACCAAGCGACAAATAGCATGGTGTTATAGTCTGGGGCAGGCTTTGCGTAATAAAGATGCCATCAAACCAATCAAAGATCTGATTAGTGAAGAAGAACTGAATTTTGTAAAAAATCATCAGAATATTCCAAACGCGATATTATTATTGCATGCAAGAGATCTTAGAATTGCCAAAAAAGACAAACGATTGAATACGTACCAACAGGTAGAAATAGACAATACATTATCCAGATTATGTGATGCAATGGGTAAATGTGAGCGTATTAAAAACACTATTTTTCCAACAACGTATAGTATGTATATCAGAATGACATTGTGTTTGTTCATTTTACTATTGCCTTTTGGATTAATTAGTTTATTAAGCTGGTTTGCAGTTCCATTAATTACCATTATTGGCGGAATGTTCTTTTTGATCGAAAAAATGGCGATTCATTTACAGGATCCGTTCGAAAACAGACCAACAGATACACCAGTTACGACTATTTCGAATACAATCGAAAAAAACCTGATGCAAATGCTAAACGAGTATCAGAGTGAATTTGATATTATCAAAGAATTTGATCTTAAACCGACTCCTAAAATAGCGGAAAACAACGCTTATTTTGTTTTATAATTAAATTGATTTTGGTTTCTCAATTTGTTGCCGGACAGCGCGAGTAAGTAAGCGCTGTCTGGCTTTTTTATGAAGTAAACTTTTAAAACTACTGATGAAGCAGTCTTCCTAATGTTTGTATTGACTGCCTGAGTTCATTCGTCCACGGAAGTCCAAAACTCAGTCGCATACAATTCGAAAACTGATCCTGAAAAGAAAAGATTCTTCCCGGTGCAATACTAATTTTATGCTGCATCGCCTGATGATAAAAAACAGCCGTATCGATGCTTTTGTCCAATTCAATCCAAAGAAAAAAACCGCCTTGTGGCTGACTCACTTTGGTCCCTTTCGGGAAGGATTCCAGAATGGTATTGATGTAATTATTGCAATTGTGATTTAATATCTGGCGTATTTTTCTAAGATGATTTTCGTAGCGTCCGTTTTTTAGAAAATCTCCCACAACCTCATGTGTGATAGTAGGTGAGGAGAGCGAATGGTAAATTTTATTTCGCAATATTTGTTTTTTGAATTTTCCCGGAGAAACCCAGCCTACACGATAACCCGGCGCCAGTGTTTTAGAAACCGAACTGCAGCAAAGTACAATACCGCTTTCATCATAGGTTTTGCAATTTGTTGGCCGGCTTGAGCCAAAGTACAAATCGCCATGAATATCGTCTTCAATCAGCGGAATATTATAGAATTCCATTAATTTAACTACTTCTATTTTATGTTCAACTGGCATCATACTTCCAGACGGATTACTAAAATTACTCATCAGGAGGCAAAGCTTCACTTTTTTAGACGAAAGTGCTTTTTTGAGCGCTTCCAGTTCTATTCCGGTAGTCATATTTGTTGGTAATTCCATGATATATAATCCCAGAGATTTAGCCAGTTGCAGGATACCAAAATAAGCAGGACTTTCTGTAATAATCGTGTCTCCCGGTTTGGTCAGCGTCATTAAACAATGCGAAATGGCGCTTGTACATCCGGGCATCGTAATAATATCTTCTTCGGTAAGTGCTCCTCCCCAGGTAAAAGACCAGCGGGCAATTTCTCTTCTTAAATTAGGATTTCCTTTTACCTCCTCATAACTCGTTCCACTGTTAGGCAGTTGTCGCATGGCCTGAACCATTCCTTTGTTTAACTTGGCAATAGGAAGTAATTCATTCGAAGGAAAACCTAACGAAAGCATTGTAATGTTTTTATCCGTCATATTGCCATAAACCTGATCAATCAGATCTTCGCGGTCAATATTGAGGCATTTTAAAATCGGACTGCTAGGCGAAGGCTCTGTAATTATTCTTGCAGAGGTATTACTTACATAATATCCGGATTGAGGCCGGGATTCAATCAATGATCTGCTCTCGACTTCATAATACGCTTTACTAACTGTACTCATGCTGTAACCTGTTTCGGCGCAGACTTCACGTATCGAAGGTAACTTGTCACCAACGCTTAAAACGCCCGATTTTATTTGTTTTTCGATCCGGTCAGCAAACTGAAGATATAAGTAATTTGGATTTTTCATACCAAGATGATATTTGTTTTTTTATGGAATATAGCATTGCTATTCTTTCAATATCAGTTTTTAATTAAGAAATTTTACTAATTTCATAAAATGAACTGTTACGGTGCAATTTACAAAAACTGTATCTGTATTGCTATTTTATTTTTTAGAAATTTGTTTCATAGAAAATTAAAAAACTGAAACCCTGTGAAAACAACAAAATATTATACAGCCGCTATTACCTGTTTTGTAATCTGGGGATTTTTTAGCCTGGTCTTAAAACCCATACACGATTACCCTTCTTTAGATATTTTATTCTATCGCGTTTTTAGCTGTAGTATTTTGATGTTGTTGATTTCTTTTACATTCAGACGTAAAAAAGTTAAAGAAGCAATTCAAACCTTTAAAGCATTACCAAAAGCTGAGAAAAGAAAAACAGCTTTATTAAATATTGGCGGAAGCGTTTTTTTAATGGCCAACTGGTTTACGTTTATTTATGTAATGAACCACGTGAGTGTAAAAGCAACTTCTCTGGCATATTTGGTTTGCCCTATTTTAACTACTTTACTGGCTTATTTTATCCTGCACGAAAAATTAAGTAAAACACAATGGCTAGCCGTTGGATTAAGCATTTCGGGTTGTTTGCTTTTATCTTATACCAATATTATGGATATGTTTTTCAGTATCATTATAGGCTCAACTTATGCATCTTATTTAGTAAGTCAGCGTGTTAATAAAGGTTTTGATAAATTTATAATCCTCACATTTCATATAACACTTGCGGCTTTATTTTTATTGCCTTTTTTTCCGGCTTACAGCGGACCGGTTCCAACAGAATTTAAATTTTATTTCTGTATTGAAACGATTGCCATTTTGTTCACGATTTTTCCGTTGTTTCTTAACTTATATTCGCTTTCAGGAATTAATTCTTCAACGGTTGGAATGCTTTTAAACATAAATCCTATGATTGCGTTTCTTCTGGCGATGTTTTTTTATAAAGAACCGTTTAACTTGATTCAGATTATTGCATACGGAATTGTTTTTCTGGCAGTTTTGGTTTTTAATTCACATCATATTTTTGCCATCAGACAAAAGTTTGCCACAATATCCAAAGATTCTAAATAACGTGAGGTAGCTTATATTTTTTATTGGTTTAAAATATAAATTACCAGAATCTTAACAGGATATTCAAACAGGAATGAGTATTTTTCATTCCTGTTTTTTTATGGAATAGATAAAGTTTTTAGCCACGAATTTTGCAAATTTTACAAATTTTTCTCTTTAGTTTAGTGATTAAAGAATAGTTTATTTGTGAAATTTGTAGCAAATAAAAATCCTTCAATCTGTAAATCTGTGGCAAACTCATTATATGAGATTAATTCAAACTAAATTTTAAATGCACGACAGACTTTTAAATTTAATTCGGGAGATTATAAAAATCGATGAAACCGATATGATCATGGCTGAAAATTTTTTCGAGCCTGTTTTTTATGATAAAGGCCAGATTTTAGAAATCGAAAACAAACCCGTTAAGTATTTGTATTTTATAAATTCTGGTTTTATACGTATTTTTTATAATGAAAAAGGCATTCAAATTACAACCCATATCAACTGTCCGTCGGGATTTATCACTTCTTTTAACAGTTTTATAAACGGAATCGCTTCTAATGATAATGTTGAATGTATAACGCCGTGTGAAGTGCTTCGAATTACAAAAAGTAATTTTGATCTTCTTTGTCAAAAAAGTCCAAAATGGGCAGATTTTGCCAGAATTATTTATGAAAAATCTGTTATCTATAATGAGCAGCGAACCAGAGATATTATTAATTTATCGGCAGAAGATCGATATTTAGATCTGTTAAAATACAATCCGGATATAATTAAAAATGTGCCGCTTCAATACATTGCTTCTTTTATCGGGATCAAGCCAGAAAGCTTAAGCCGGATCAGAAGAAAATTGATTTCCTAACATAGGTCAAGTAGAATGGTTTAGTTATTACTGAATTTTGCTTCAGAAAATAACTAAAAAATGAAAACAATAAAAAACAAAACAGCATTAATTACCGGAGCATCATCCGGTATTGGAGAAGCGTTTGCGTATGAATTGGCAAAGCAGGGAACAAATCTTATTTTGACAGCGAGATCAGAAGATAAATTAGATCTTTTAGCCGGTAAAATTTCAAAACAATATAAGGTAAAAGTAAATGTTTTTGCCGGTGATCTTCTGCAAAAGGATACTCCATACAAATTGTACAACCAGATAAAACAGGCAGGTTTATCTGTAGATATACTGATAAACAATGCAGGATTTGGTAAATGGACCAATTTTTTGGATGAAAGTATTCAGGAATATGAAGATATGATTGAAATTAACATCAACGCACTGGTAAAACTTTGTCATTTGGTATTGCCGGATATGCTGAAAAAAGGTAATGGTAGAATCATTAATGTTGCTTCAACCGGAGCATTACAGCCATGTCCGTATGTAGCTGCTTATTGCGCGAGTAAATCGTTTGTGCTAAATTTTTCTGAAGCACTTTATGGCGAATATCATAAAAAAGGAATAACCATAACTGCACTTTGTCCCGGGAATACCACAACCGGTTTTCAATCTATAGCAAGAGCAAACACAAAAGGCATGACAGCAGATACTCCCGAAGAAGTTGCCAAACAAGGCATCAAAGCACTTCTTAAAAATAAAAGCTTTAAAATTGTGGGAACAATGAATTATGTTCAGTCTTTTTTGCCGAGATTCTTAACCAGAAAAGCAATGATTAACGTTGTAAGCGGTATGATGAATAGCAAAGTAAACGGATAAAAAACAGCTATAATCCTGAAATTAGCTGCATAACAGAATCTATATATTAAGAGAATCTTAACGTACTTTAAGTGAAATTTCTTTAATTTAACAGAAGTAAAAATTAAGATTCTCTATGAAAAACACCAAACTTCAAGCCTTTATTCCGTTATTCTATTTAGTATGGTCCGATGATTTGCTGACTCAGAAAGAGTTTATCACAATTCAGAAATTTATTAATGATCTGACCTGGCTTTCGCCTGAAGAAAAACAACAACTGCTTTCGAGAGTAGACATCTCAAATCCGCCTTCGCGAAATGAACTCTCACAATGGAAATCCGATATCGAAAACAGTATTCAGAATAAAGAAGACATCAAATCAATCTTTGATATCGCAGAAGCACTTTCAGAAAAAGATACCGATATTTCGACTTTAAAGTCAAGTTTTGTAAAGCTTGAAAATGATCTGGGAATTTTAGGCGAAGAAGCACTTCAGAATTTTAAAACAAAAGCGGGTTCTTTTACAGCAGGCTCACAAAACAATTCTGATTTTGAAATTCAAAAAATAACAACACTTTTAAACGGTAAAGAAGCAGCGATTATCAACAAAGTAAAATCAGTTATTTCGAGACCTGAATTTGCTTACGAAACTTCGACAGATATCAATGTGTATCGCCAAACAGTCTACAAATGGTGTAAAATTTTAGCAGAAGAAAATCTCGGAAATATGGCCTATCCCAAACAATACGGAGGAGGAGAAAACATAGCCGATTATTTTGCCATAATGGAAACCCTGAGTTATCACGATTTGAGTTTGGTGATTAAATTTGGCGTTCAGTTCGGGCTTTGGGGAATGAGCGTGCAATCGTTAGGAACAGAGAAACATTACGCCAAATACCTAAAAGATATTGGAACATTGAAAATTCCGGGCTGTTTTGCTATGACCGAAACGCATCATGGTTCAAATGTAAAAGGTTTAGAAACCACCGCAACTTATAATCATAGCAATCAAACTTTTACAATTCATACACCTTATAAAAATGCTCAAAAAGAATATATTGGTAATGCAGCAGTACACGGACAAATGGCAACTGTTTTTGCTAAGCTAATTATCGACGATCATGATTATGGCGTAAATGCATTTGTGGTTCCGTTACGCGATACAAACGGAAACATCTTAAAAGGAGTTACGATTGGCGACTGCGGACATAAAATGGGATTGAATGGTGTTGATAACGGAACGATCAGCTTTGATCAGGTTGTAATTCCGAAAGAAAATATGCTGGATCGTTTTGCTTCTGTAAATGATAAAGGCGAATTTGAAAGCCCGATTCCGAGCGATAACAGACGATTTTTTACCATGTTAGGCACTTTAGTTGGCGGACGAATCGGGATTCCGCGTTCTGCTTTGGCTGCAGCCAAATCTGGATTGACAATTGCGATTCGATACAGTGATCAGCGACGACAATTTGGACCGGAAGGCGGGTCTGAGGTTCCGATTTTAAATTACAGAATGCACCAGCGCCGATTAATACCGCCATTGGCTAAAACCTATGCCGTTCATTTTGCATTACAATATCTGACGAGCCGTTTTATAAACAGAACCGAAGCCGAAATGCAGGAAATTGAAGCTTTGGCAGCCGGAATGAAATCCTATTCGACCTGGAGTACGAGAGATATTCTGCTAGAATGTCGTGAAGCTTGCGGAGGAAAGGGATATTTATCTGAAAACCGAATCGATGCTTTAAAAAACGATACCGAAATATACACCACTTTTGAAGGCGATAATACTGTTTTGATGCAATTGGTTGCCAAAAATCGTTTATCTGAATTCAGAAAAGCATTTGGAGAAATGGGTTCTCTTGGAATTATCAATTATGTATACGAAAATGCCAAAACGGCTATTACAGAAAAAAATCCAATTGCAACCCGCAAAACCGATGATGAACATTTACTTGACGAAGAGTTTCATTTACAGGCTTTCATTCACAGAGAAAAAACAATATTGGCATCTGCTGCAAGACGTATCAAAAAATTAGTCGACGGAGGTTTAGAACCTTACGACGCTTTTAACGTAGTGCAACATCAAATGATTGATGTGGCTCAGGCGTATTTAGAAAGAGTAGTTCTGGAGCAGTTTCAACTGGCGATAAAAACGGTAGAAGACGAAAAATCTAAACAAATATTGACAAAACTGAATCATCTATATGCGCTTTCTCAGATCGAAAAAAACAAAGCATGGTATCTTGAAGATGGTTATATGGAAGCTGTAAAAACCAAAGCAATCCGTAAAATGGTCAATCAGCTTTGTTGGAATATTCGTCCGGATGCTGTTTCGTTAGTCAATGCATTTGATATTCCGGAAAGTTGTCTGGCTGCGCCAATCGCGATATAGAAATTTTTAAACCATATAATTGATTTAAATATAATTTTAAGATCTGCTTTGACCAAGTTTATGAAGCTATTTTTGTCATCCCTAGGTATGAAACAGCAGACTAGAAACCCGACAAAGTATACGAAAATAGTGTTGTTAAAATGATTAATCTAGTCTGATAAACGTGTCGTAATCTTTTGTAGCGAACCCTGCCACAAAAGATTAGGGCACTTAATTCTTATTTAATTGTTATAGGTTATTTTTATGCTAAAACAATAAAATGTATAACTTTTTTTATATCACAACAGGTTTTAAATCATCGTTTTATTAAAATAACTCGCCTTTTCAAAATCTTTTATATTGATTGAAATTACCGGAATTTCTGGTAATACAGCATTTAAAGCCGTAACAATTACTTTAGAAAGATTTGCTTTTTGCTCAACATTTCGGCCTTCCATAATATAGCCAAAAACATGAATAAAATCGTTTAAGGAATTTCCGTTATTGTAATAACTAAACGGATTGATTCGGACTTTGATTTCAGACTCAGCAAAAAGTCCGGTTAACATTGCAGCATTAAAAACTTCTTGCATAATATCATCAGCAGATTTTAAGCGTATTACATTCTCGGAGCAGTCAATAACAAAATGAGGCATAGTTGTTTAGTTTAAATTAGAAAAATTAAAGACAATCAAATTTACAAAAGCAAAGTTTTTTTAGCTGATTTTTTGTTACAAAATGTAAAATTTAAGACTTATAAATAATTCATCTTTTATGTGATCACTTTGTTATATTTGTAAGTCTCATTATATCTTTAAATTCGTTTTGAAAAATTACTTATTGCTTTGTTTTTTAGTTTTGTTAGGAAGTCCTGTTTATTCATCAGACAGCACTGATACTATTATAGCAAAGCTAAATGACGCACTTAGAAATAAAGGACATTACGTTCGGATGAAAGAAGAACGTATTTTGAATTTTAAAAAGATAAAATCGGAAGATTTAACCAAAGAACAAGAATACAATTACAACAAAACCTTATATACTGAATACCAAAAATTCAATTCAGACTCGGCTATTTTGTATGTCAAAAAGAATCTTAAAATTGCCAGTGAACTCCAGAACAAAGAGTTGTTAAATCTGGCCAATCTGCAATTGGTAACGCTTTACTCTTCTTCTGGAAAATATCGTGAATCTGAGGCTATTTTAAAAAGCATTGATAAAAAAACATTATCGAAAGCATTGCTGCAAAATTATTATGTTGCGTATCGCGAGTTTTTTGAGCATTATGCTGCTAATAGTTACGACATTAAATACATTCAGCAAATACAAAAATATCGTGATTCGTTAGTGACTGTTTTAGAGCCTAATACGCTCAATTACAGAATCACTAGGATTCAGCAAATTATGTCTCAAAAAAACTATAAAATTGCAGAAAAGCAATTGTTAGAGATATTTGGCGGCATCAAAGAAGATAATCCGCAGTATGCAATGGTTACTTATCTTTTGGGCAAAATTTATGAAACCACAAAACAATTAGAATTAAGAAAGAAATACTACGCACTTTCGGCTACTTCAGACATAAAAAATGCTAATAAAGACAATGCTTCTCTTCAGGAACTGGCACTTGTTTTTTATGAAGTAGGAGATGTCGATATGGCTTATAAACTAACACAATCGGCTATCGAAGATGCACTTTACTGTAATGTTCAGTTTCGTACCCTATTAATGTCTGAGGTATATTCGATTATCAATACCGTTTATCTAGAAAGAGAGGCCAAGAGAAAAACAGAATTGCAATTGTATCTTTTATGTATCAGTTTACTTTCGGCGTTTTTGCTCGTAGCGATTATTTATGTTTACAAGCAAATGAAAAAAGTATCCAGAATTAGGGGAGAGCTTTTCATTACCAGTCAAAAATTAGCTGAATTAAACAAAGACATTACAGAAACCAACAATCAATTGCAGGAACGTAATGCACAATTATCAGAATCAAATCATGTTAAAGAAGAATATATCGCGCACTTTTTCAGTCTTTGTTCTACCTATATCAATAAACTTGAAAATTACCGCATCATTTTAAACAAAAAGGCAACTGCCAAACAATTCGACGAAATTTATAAAATGCTAAAATCAACAACTTTGGTTGATAACGAACTCGAAGAATTGTACAAGAATTTTGATATTATTTTTCTGAATTTGTATCCCACATTCGTGAAAGACTTCAACGCACTTTTAATCAAAGAAGAACAGATTGTTTTAAAACAAGGAGAACTACTCAATACCGAACTTCGAATTTTTGCTTTGATTCGTTTAGGAATTAACGATAGCGTAAAAATTGCAGCGTTTCTTAGATACTCTTTAAGCACAATTTATAACTATCGAACCAGAGGACGAAATAAAGCCGCAGTTTCCCGAAATGATTTTGAAGAAATGGTCATGAAAATTGGCTTAATTTCATTGAAAGTTTGAAAAAATATTTTAAAATCACTACTTTTTTTGACTTATATTTTTTGTTAAATATTTGCAAATCAGTTGTTTGGTTTTTTATTTCACTACTTTTTTTCGTTTAAAAATTCAAAACAAACTATAACGTTTTAGCTTTACAGTATTATTAAAAAGGTCATGTATCCCTATACAACCTTTGATTGTAAATTAAATGCTTTAATAAATTATTAGTTATGTTTAAAAACGTTAAAACAATTGTTGTTTTACTTTTGTTGAGCTCTATTGGTGTAAATGCACAGAATAAAGTTCCGGTTTATCTGGATGATAAAAAGCCAATTAATGAGCGTGTCGAAGATGCGCTTAAAAGAATGACAACCGAAGAAAAAATTGCCATGATTCATGCGCAGTCAAAATTTAGTTCACCGGGAGTAAAACGTCTGGGAATTCCGGAAAACTGGATGACCGACGGGCCACACGGAATTCGTACCGAAGTAAAATGGGACGAATGGGATCAGGCAGGCTGGACAAATGATTCTTGTATTGCATTTCCGGCTCTTACCGCACTTTCTGCAACCTGGAACAAAGAACTCTCTTCTTTATATGGTAAATCAATAGGAGAAGAAGCACGTTATCGTAACAAAAATGTATTGTTAGGGCCTGGAGTAAACATCTACAGAACTCCATTAAACGGCCGTAACTTCGAATATATGGGAGAAGATCCTTTTCTTGCTGCAAAAATGGTAGTTCCTTATATTAAAGGAGTACAGGCAAACGGAGTTGCTGCCTGTGTAAAACACTTCGCTTTAAATAATCAGGAAACAAAACGTAACTCAGTAAACGTAATTGTTGATGATCGTGCTTTGTACGAAATCTATTTGCCTGCATTTAAAGCTGCCGTTCAGGAAGGCGATGTTTGGGCAATTATGGGATCATACAACCGATATAAAGGACAGCAATGTTGTCATAACGAATTTTTGCTAAATGATATTCTTCGCGGAGAATGGGGTTTTAAAGGAGTTGTGGTTTCAGACTGGGGCGGAGTTAATGATACTAAACAATCAATCTATAATGGTTTGGATATGGAGTTTGGTTCCTGGACCAACGGACTTTCATGGGGAACAAGTAATGCTTATGACAACTATTATCTGGCAAAACCATATTCTGAAATGATTCGTAAAGGCGAAGTGGGAACAAAAGAATTAGATGAAAAAGTACGTCGTATTTTACGTTTATCATTCTTAACAACAATGGATAAAAACCGTCCTTTTGGATCTTTTGGAACACAAGAACATGCAGATGCAGGCCGTAAAATTGCAGAAGAAGGAATTGTATTGCTTCAGAACAATAATAACATTTTACCAATTGACCTTTCTAAAACAAAGAAAATCGCTGTTATTGGTGAAAACGCAATCAAAATGATGACTGTTGGCGGAGGAAGTTCTTCACTAAAAGCAAGATATGAAATTACACCTCTTGAAGGATTAAAGAAAAGAATTGGAAATCAGGCTGAAATCGTTTATGCCCGTGGTTATGTGGGAGATCCAACAAGTAATTATAACGGAGTAATAGCAAAAGTAAGTTTAGAAGACAACCGTTCTCCTGCAGAACTATCTGCCGAAGCTCTAAAAGTAGCTAAAGATGCTGATATTGTTCTTTTTATTGGAGGTTTAAATAAAAGTGATAATCAGGATGCAGAAGGACACGATCGTAAAGAATTAGGTTTGCCATACGGTCAGGATAAATTAATTGCAGATTTGGTTAAAGTAAATAAAAATATTGTTTTTGTAAATATTTCAGGAAATGCTGTGGCAATGCCTTGGGTAAAAGAAGTTCCGGGAATCGTACAAGGATGGTTTTTAGGTACAGAAGCAGGAATTGCTTTGGCTAATGTTCTGGTTGGAGATGTAAATCCTTCAGGAAAATTATCTTTCACTTTTCCGGTAAAATTATCAGATAACGGAGCTCACGCTTTAGGAGAATTTCCTGGTGGAGATGAGGTAAAATATAACGAAGGAATTTTTGTAGGGTACCGTTGGGCCGATAAACAAAAAATAAAACCATTGTTCTCTTTTGGTCACGGATTAAGCTACACGACTTTTGCATACGGAAAAGTAACGGCAGACAAAAAACAAATGACAGCCGGCGACAAGATTACATTTTCTGTTGTGGTGAAAAATACAGGATCAAGAGAAGGTTCAGAAGTAGTACAGCTTTATATCAGCGATTTAAAATCTTCATTACCACGTCCGGTTAAAGAATTAAAAGGATTCGAGAAAATTTCGCTTAAAGCGGGAGAAGAAAAAACAGTAACTTTTACAATCGATAAAACTGCTTTAAGCTTTTTTGATGATAAAAAACACGACTGGGTTGCAGAACCGGGAGCTTTTGAAGCCATCGTTGGAGCATCTTCTACAGACATAAAATCTAAAGTGGGCTTCTCCCTACAATAATTTTATTATTTCTAAATTGGTTGGTTTGTAAAGCTGCAAGTGTAAAAAGTTGCAGCTTTGCTTTTTTAGAAGAAAGTAAAGTTTAAAATGTTCGGTGTCAGAAGTTTTACATTGATATAAATCAAAAAATAATAATCTTAAAATTACAAAATGAAACGAATACTATTATTTACAGCGACATTCTTTTTATTTCAGAATGTTTCGGCGCAAAGCCTCAATAAAATGCAATGGTTTAATGAACCTGAAAAATGGGAAATTAAAAACAATGCCTTGATTATGAATGTAACAGCAAACAGTGATTACTGGCGAATTTCGCATTACGGATTCACCGTTGATGACGCTCCGTTTTATTACACTACTTATGGCGGAGAATTTGAAGCCAAAGTAAAAATTACCGGAAATTATATCGCCCGTTTCGATCAAATGGGATTAATGCTTCGTATCGACGAGAAAAACTACATTAAAACCGGAGTTGAATTTGTAGACGGAAAATTTAATATCAGTACAGTAGTAACGCACGATAAAAGCGACTGGAGTGTCACTACTTTAGAAAAAGCACCGCCATTTGTATGGATTAAAGTCGTAAGACGTCTGGATGCTGTTGAGGTTTTCTTTTCGTATGATGATAAAAACTACATCCTGACCAGAAATGCACCTTTACAGGACAATATACCGGTTATGGTAGGTTTGATGGCCGCATCACCGGACGGAAAAGGTTTTGAAGCTAAATTCGAGAACTTTAAAGTAACACATTTACCGGATCAACGCAGATTAGAATGGCTTAAAAATCATCAGTAATTTTTAATGAGATAATGAGATTATAGGATAACTATTCTCTGTGTAAAAACTTTGTGCATTTTACAGTTAAATTATCTATTAATACTGTTTAGAAAAAAACTTATTTTAGCTTTCACCAAAAAAATAAACTAACCTTTAAACCACCAAAAAACTTTATGAGTTCAACTTCTATTGACATTCAACCTAAAAAACATTATGAAATTCTGGACGGACTACGAGGAGTAGCCGCAGTTCTGGTTGTTATTTTTCACATTTTTGAGGCTTTTAACGAAGGAAGCCGATTCAAACAAATTATAAATCACGGTTATCTTGCTGTCGATTTCTTTTTTCTTTTATCGGGATTTGTTGTGGCCTATGCCTACGATGATCGCTGGGGAAAACTGACTCAATGGGAATTTTACAAACGACGCTTAATTCGTTTACAGCCCATGGTTATTATGGGAATGATTTTGGGAGCCATTTTTTACTATTTTCAGGAATCCAGTGTTTTTCCGCAAATCGCCACAATGCCGGTTTGGAAATTGATTTTAACGATGGTAATCGGATTTACATTACTGCCAATTCCGCCATCAATGGAAATCAGAGGCTGGGGCGAAATGCACCCGCTTAACGGACCGGCATGGTCACTTTTCTTCGAGTATATTGCTAATATTTTATATGCCTTAATCTTTCGTAAATTCTCGAATAAAGTTTTAGGATTCTTCGTTTTAATATTTGCAGGAATGCTCATTAATTATACTGTTTTTGGACCAAAAGGCGATGTTATTGGTGGCTGGTCTTTAAATCTGGAACAAATGAATGTTGGTTTTACCCGTTTATTATATCCTTTTTTTGCAGGAGTTTTACTTTCGCGTTTAGGAAAATTAATCCACGTAAAAGGTGCTTTCTGGATATGCAGTATTATGATTATAGTTATCTTTTCGATACCAAGAATTGGCGACGAAAGCAGTTTATGGATGAACGGTTTATACGAATCAATTTGTATTATTCTTTTATTTCCGTTAATTGTGGCTATTGGAGCAGGAGGAGAGATTAAGAATCCCGTTTCTGTAAAAATATGTAAAGCTTTAGGAGATATTTCATATCCAATTTACATTATACATTATCCATTAATCTATTGGTATATGGGCTGGGTAATTGAAAATAAAATTTCTTTAAAAGACGGTTATCTTCCAGGAATCGGAGTGCTGATTGCAAGTATTACTATTGCTTATCTATGTTTGAAATTCTACGATGAACCTGTACGCAAATGGCTTCAGAACAAATTTCAAAAAAGAAAAGTAGCTTAAAATAGGCTCAAAGGTGCAAAGGGTCACAGGTAATACTTTGTTTCTTTTCTTCTTTGTGCCTTTGTAACTCTGAATCTTTCTAAAAATATTGAATTTCTAAATTTTGTTAGTTATAGACATTCAAAAAAGGGATAAACAATTAAGTTTATCCCTTTTGTATTTAGTTCAATTAGAAAATTAAAAAAAGAAAAGTAGCTTAAAATAGGCTCAAAGAGTCAGAGGTAACACTTTGTTTCTTTGCCTCTTTGGGCCTTCTTTTAAATTTATTCTAAAACCAATGCTCCTAAAGCTTCTTTACTAAAGCCTTTCAATTGATCTGTTTTTCCGGCTTTGATTTTAGCCACCCAGTTAGGGTCAGATAAAAGAGGTCTTCCTACAGCAACCAGATCAAAATCACCTCTGTCGAAACGTCTGTTTAATTCCTCTAAAGAAGTTGGCTGAGAACTTTCTCCGGCAAATGCACCAAAGAAATCTCCCGAAAGACCAACAGAACCTACCGTAATAGTTGGTGTTCCTGTTACTTTTTTGGCCCATCCAGCAAAATTCAGATCAGATTCTTCAAATTCAGGTTCCCAGAAACGACGCTGAGAGCAGTGAAGAATATCAACTCCGGCATCAACAAGAGGCGTAAGCCAGGCTTCTAACTCCTGCGGATTTTTGGCCAGTTTATAATTATAATCAGAAGGTTTAAACTGAGAGAATCGCATAATTACAGCAAAATCATTGCCCACTTGTTTTCTGATTTCTTTTACTACTTCAATAGCAAAACGATTACGTTCCGGTAATGTTTTTCCGCCGTAAATATCAGTACGTAAATTCGTTTCGGCTCTAAAGAACTGGTCAATTAAATAACCGTGTGCACCATGAATCTCGATGGTATCAAAACCTAATCTTTTAGCATCAGCGGCAGCTTTACCAAAAGCAATAATAGTATCTTCAATATCTTTTTCAGACATTGTATTTCCATTACTAAAATCAGGTCGGTTTAATCCTGATGGTCCTTCAAAAGGTACCGGTGGAACCCATCCTGAGTGGTGATTGTCCATAATTCCCATATGCCAGATTTGTGGTCCCATCTGACCTCCTGCGGCATGAACTTCGTCGATCACTTTTTTCCACCCTTTAAGAGATTCATCTCCATAAAAATGAGGAACATTTGCATCATTTGATGATGAAGGTCTGTCGATAACAGTTCCTTCAGATAATATTAAACCAACTTCACCTTCAGCTCTTTTTTGATAGTAAGAGGCTACTTCGTCTGTTGGAACTCCGTTAGGAGAAAATGAGCGCGTCATTGGCGCCATTACGATTCGGTTTTTAAGATTTAACGTTTTTAAGTTAAATGGCGAAAACAGGTTGTTTGTACTCATAGTAATTTACAAATTAGATTGAATTAAGTTACTGAGTGCTTCAAAGGCACCTTCGTTGCGTTTATAGTAAGTCCATTGTCCAACACGCTTAGATTCGATAAATCCGGCACGTTGCAAAATAGACAGGTATTCAGAAACTGTTGATTGTGTCAGACCTGCCTTGGCCTGAATTTGTCCCACACAAACTCCGTGTTCAAATCCACCATGTTCAAGCTGCCCCGGAAAATTTATTTCGGGTTCCTTAAGCCATTCCAACATTTGCAGTCTGGACTTGTTAGAGAGTGCTTTAAAAATTTCTATTGGTTCCATGTGGCAAATATATCGACTTTTCCCGATATATCAATCTAAAGAAATGTTTTTAGCATAATTTTATGATGGAGGAGAGGGAAGTTGAATTTAATACCGGAAGATTTGATAAAGAAATTTATATTTGCTTGTGAATTAATCGCGCAAAGTCGCAGAGCCTTTACGAGATTCTAAAAAAGCCCCAATAAATAAACTTAATCAATTATGAAAAAAACTTTACTCATTTTAGGATTCTTATTGTGTTTTATAACCAGCTCAAAAGCTCAGGTTGTAGGAACCGATATTGGTGATATTGCTCCGGAAATTGATCTTCCGGATACAAAAGGAAATAATATTGCCCTTTCTTCTTTAAGAGGAGACTTGGTATTAATTGATTTCTGGGCATCATGGTGCGGACCTTGTATAAAAGAACAGCCGGAATTGATAAAACTGAACAATACCTATGCTGGCAAGTTTTCTATTTACAGTGTTTCGATGGATACCAAAAAGCCACTTTGGCTTGCCGCAATTGCTAAGCAAAAACTGCCGTGGACACAAGTAAGCGATTTAAAATACTGGAGTTCTCCTGTTGTTGGCGATTATAAACTTCAATCAGTACCATTAAACTTTCTGATTGACAAAAACGGAATCATCCTTGCGAAAAATATTCATGGCAATGCTTTGAATGAAAAGCTTAAAAGTTTGTTAACGGTACAGTAAAAAATAAAAACGAATAGAAACTTTGAGTATATTGCCATTTCGAAAATACATATAATAACAATAAAACTTTCTGTCAAAATATGATACAAAAGTCGGTACTAGTGATCGTTGTACTGTTTTCGTTTCATTGTAATGCACAAACAATGGAAACAGTGAATCAATTGAAATCCTCTTATCAGCATTGCTTAAACAGTGGAAATGGAATGAAAAATTGCTCGATTGAATATTACAACCAGTCAGATAGTCTGCTCAATATTTCGTATAAGAATTTAAAACTCAAATTGAGTTCTAAAGAGCAATCAAAATTGAAAAAAGAACAATTAGACTGGATTAAAAAACGAGATTTATATTTTGAAAAAGTATATTCGGATACCAAAAAAGAAGGTCATTTTACTGAAGGAAGCAGTGATTTTGATATGGTTGTTTTTGACGAAAAAGCAAATTATATTTTTGCAAGAGTAAAAGAACTCATTAAAAAACTGTAACATTGCTTTCAAAACAAAATTGATCAATGGAATCAAAACTCAGTTTGTCTGAATTTAGAACAAGATTAAGGAATAACACAGAAATAGGTTCTCTAAATGCGCAATTAAATTTGTTTAGAATATTTCCCCGATTTGGCGGAATAAAGCCTTTTTACGGACTTTTTGATGATAAAAGTTTTCGACTGACTTTGAACTCGCCAACATCCCCAACCTATTTTACAATAAGAGGAAAATATAAGAATGTAGACAATGTGCTTAAAATAAGCTACATTATCGAGCCTAATAGTAAGTTTCAGTTGCTTTGGGTAAGATTTTTTCCGGTAGTATGTTTAATTGCGATTAATGTATTTTTTCTTTTTTTTGGAAGAGGACTCAGGAAAGCCTCAACAATTGTGAGCTTATTTCTACTGATTCTAATTTTCTATTCGAGATGGAAAGAGGAAAGAAAGTGGAAAAAACTAGAGAAAAAGTTTATCAGTATTTTTGAAATCAAAAAAGGTTAGTAATAAGGTTAAAGAGAACCTGAAACATACTTTTAGAAAGCAATTCCAAATTGAAAACCGACCGTAAAAGTTGAAGGATGATCATTTCCAAATCTAACAGGAAACGGAACTGCAATAAAATAACTACAATTGTCATTTTTTATGATGGTTTTGTTTACTACAGGAGTGATACCATATCTTCCGCTACTTTCAAAAGCAACTCTTCCGGCAAAAGTAAAGCCATCTCCAAGAGGGACTAAAATACCTGGGTGAAATAGTATATTAGTTACTTTATCATGTCCGTCTTCAGTCTTTATATTGGGAACAATTTCAAATGAGAAACCTATTTTAGAGCTTTTCCAAATATTAATTCCTGTAGGAAAACCTATAGCATAATAATCCCTGAAATTTAAATTAGTTTGGTCGCTGCTAATTGTAACTATTGGATGAAGAATGCCAAAATAGCCCGTAATTTTTGGATACGTATTTTGGGCAAATAAAGCAGAACTAAATACAAATAAAATAATAAGAGAAAGGTGTTTTAATGAAATCATGATAGTTTGGTTTTATAAAAAAACAAAACTATTCGAACTTTATAGTCAGTAATAGAATCCTATTTACTTTTTGTATCTGAATTACTTTTTATCACATTTTTTCGATATGAAGAAGGATTTGTACCGGTATGTAATTTGAATATTCTTGTAAAATGGCTTTGATCAGAAAAGCCAGTCATATAAGCAATTTCGGTAAGGGTATAATCCGAATTCTGAATAAGATTTATAGCTTTCTCGATACGTAATTTCCTAACGTATTCTCCAAAATTTAAATCTTCAAAATATTTTGAAAACTCACGGGATAAATAAGAAGGGTTTAGTTCTAAATCATTTGAAATTTTTTTTAAGTCAAAAGTAAACTGAGCGTCAATCTGATCCTGAATTATTTCTTTTAAATCTTTCACCCAGGAAGGTGCTTTTTTGTTTGATTTTTTTTCGCTTAAAAACTTGTTATAGACTTGATGAAGTAAATTTTCAAAAGGACTATTTTGCAAATGATTTTGTTTGTAAAGATGTGTGGCCCAACTGTAAAGCGCATCATAAAGGATCATTCCATTTTTTAATAGCTCAGAATCGTCTGTAATATTATGCGACAATCCCGCAGAAATTGCCCAAAGTCCGGCTGATTCTCTGGAGATATCATGTCTGTCTGTATCGGCACCCCGTACAATTTTAGATATAATTAAAATCGCAGGATCATTAATTTTATATTTTTTTACAATGTAATCAAAAGTACATTCATCATTATAATGCGTAAATTCGACGTTAGGAATATCAAACGGAATAGCTTCCAAAACTAATGCTTTACTTAACACTTCATCAAACGGAACGTAAATAAATTCGGCTTCAGCGTCAACAAATTTTTTAATTAACCAAGGACATGCGATTCGATCAATTTTAGGTCTTTCTCTGGTGATCCATTTCATCTGAAATTATAATTAAAAATATCTTTAACGAAATTAATCAATTCAATCTGTCGGCGTGGTTTCGAACTCCGCCAAAACTAGTTTTTAATAATTCTCTGATTTGAAATTGTGTTTTATTTCGGGTGATGTTTTTCCATTCGTTAAAATCAAAAATATGGATTTGCTGCGCATTTGGATTCGTAACAAAAGAAAGTCTTTCAATCGAATACTTATAATATTTTAACTGATGAGATACATGGCGGTCCGGAACTACAATAAGAATCGTATCCCATTCCAGGAAATTCTTAGGAACATCTTCTCTTTCTGTTAAACCAAGAGCTTCAAAAAAGGCGATGATTTTTTGATCATTAAGTTTATTAATTTTCTGGTCAACGCGTTTAATGGTGCTAATAAGTTTACTTTCATCGTTAATAACACTCATAATAATAGCTCGTTTTTCTAAATTTTAGTTTATTTCAATTATAAAATTACATCAAAACAAAATAATTTGATATACGGAGAGGGAATAGAATGATTCTAAATTTTAACATTTGATGTTATTATATTGTTATTCAGGTGTTAAATTGGTTTTTTGACGGTTTTCTGAAATCGATAACAATGCTTTTGACCTTTACAAAAAAACAGCTTGATCTTACTCTCAGCGATCATATTTTGATAAAATACTATTAATTCTTTCCGTTTAAAATCTATATTTTTATCGCACTGGCTAACCACATTACCTATGAAAATTATTTCCCTGAAAAAATTACTCCTGTATTTTGTCTGTTTAATTTCTCTCCATTTATTTGCTCAGAATACGCAGGAAAGACAATCTGTTTTAATAGATAAAGACTGGCGTTTTTCATTAGGTCATTCTTATGATACTCAAAAAGATTTCGGTCATGCCGAAGGTTATTTTTCCTACTTATCAAAAACAGGTTTTGGCGATGGTCCGGCAGCCCCCAATTTTGATGACCGGGCTTGGAGAAAACTGGATCTTCCGCATGATTGGGCTGTTGAACAGGCTTTTAGCGAAAAAGGAAGCTTTAGTCATGGATTTAAGGCTGCCGGAAAAGGATTTCCTGAAAAAAGTATTGGCTGGTATCGCAAAAAAATAATCATTCCGGAAAGTGATCTGGGTAAAATTATTTCGCTGAAATTTGACGGTGTCTTTAGAAATTCAAAAGTTTTTTTTAATGGTCATTTCCTCGGAACCGAAGAAAGTGGTTACAATGGTTTTGAATACGATGTAACGGCTTATGTAAATTATGGCGGAGAAAATACAATTGTTGTTCGCGCCGATGCTTCGATGGAAGAAGGCTGGTTTTATGAAGGCGCAGGGATTTACAGGCACGTTTATTTGCAAAAAACAAATCCTCTGCATGTAATCTCAAACGGAACTTATGTAACTTCTGAGATTCAAAATGCCACTGCAGAGGTTACAGCAGAAGTGACAATAGAAAATAAAGGGAATTATCAAGGAGCGATTGAAATAGTGCAAACAATTTTAGATGCTTCGGGTAAACAAGTTGTTGGTATTTCTGAAAAAACATTGGCACCGGATTTTTATAAAACAGCAAAAATCACTTCAAAATTGCAAGTTCAAAATCCATTATTATGGGATATTGATGCGACAAATTTGTACCGTTTATTAACTCAGATTAAACAAAAAGGAAAAATTATAGACAGTTATGAAACTAATTTCGGAATACGAACGATTCGGTTTGATCCTGAAAAAGGTTTTTTCTTGAACGGAAAATCAGTAAAATTAAAAGGAACAAACAACCATCAGGATCACGCCGGAATTGGAACCGCTTTGCCGGATGAGCTGCAATATTACCGAATAAAAAAACTCAAAGAAATGGGCTCGAATGCTTATCGTTGCTCACACAATCCGCCAACTCCGGAATTGCTTGATGCATGTGATAAGTTAGGAATGCTCGTAATTGATGAAACGCGTTTAATGGGAATTAACGAATATCATTTAAACGATTTAAAACGAATGATAGAACGCGATCGCAATCATCCAAGTGTTTTTTGCTGGTCTGCAGGAAATGAAGAATGGAATATCGAAGGCGGAATTGTTGGTGAACGTATTACCAAAATAATGCAGGGATTTAGCAAAAGTATTGACTCAACAAGACCTGTAACGGTAGGAATAAGCAGTGGTTTTAAAAGCGGAATTTCATCTGTAGTCGAAATTATGGGCTACAATTATATGGGAAACGGCGATATCGATGCACACCGAAATGCCTTTAAAAATCAACCGGGAATGGGAACGGAGGAAGGTTCGACTTTTGCAACCCGTGGCATTTATTTTACAGATGATGCCAAACATTATCAAAGCGCTTATGATAAAAAGCCTCGACCAACTTTTTACAGTATCGAGGAAGGCTGGAAGTTTTATGCCACAAGACCTTATCTGGCAGGAATGTTTATCTGGACGGGTTTTGATTATCGTGGCGAACCAACACCTTATGACTGGCCTTCGGTTACTTCGTATTTTGGAATGATGGATCTTTGCGGTTTCCCGAAAGACAATGTATTTTATTTGAAATCCTGGTGGCAAAATGAACCCGTTTTACACCTCATGCCACATTGGAACTGGAATGGAATGGAAGGAAAAGAAATTGACGTTTGGACATATTCTAACTGTGATGAAGTGGAGCTTTTTCTCAATAAAAAGAGTTTAGGAAAAAAGAAAATGGAGCAATACGGACATTTAGAATGGAAAGTAAAATATGCACCCGGAACGTTGGAAGCTATTGGATATAAAAACGGTAAGAAAATTTTAACCGACGCTCAAAGAACAACTGAAAATCCAGAATCCATAAAACTTTCAGTCGATGCAGAAAATCCTTTAAAGGCTAATGTTGCTGTTATAACAGTTGAAGTTTTGGATAAAAAAGGCTTACATGTGCCAACTGCAAATAACGAAATTTCATTTTCGATAAAAGGCGGAAAGATTTTGGGCGTTGGAAATGGAGACCCAACATCTTTAGAAAAAGATACTTTTATTGATGATATTGCTTTGTTTTCTATTACCAATTTAGAAGAGCAGCAATTATCAGAAACTAATTTGCCTAAAGAACTGCCTTCTTATCCAGAAAATGCATGGACAATAGCTTTTAAAAATCGTGATTATAAAAATCAGGCTTCGTCTTATGTTTATCGGGCTGAATTTGATTTGAAAAACAATTCTAAAACAAATAGTGTCAATTTCTTTTACAAGAAAATAGGAGCAGAGGCTGTAGTTTTTGTTAACGGAAATAAAGTTCCTGCAAGTACAGAAGATCCTCAAAAATATATTTTAAATACTGATATACTAAAAAAAGGGAAAAACACGATTAATATCGTTGCAAAACCACTCCGGAAAATAAAAGACTGGGATGTTATGAATACAGATCCGGGAATTATTCAGGTAATTACACCATCAGAATCGTGGAAACGTAAATTGTTTAACGGTTATGCTCAGATTATTATTCAAAAAGATGAAAGTAGTAGCGATGTTGTTTTATCGGCTTCCGCCAAAGGATTAAAAGCGGGTAGTTTGAATGTTAATTTAAAAGAATAAATAGAACTTTTTATATTATGGTGGTAAATATATGCTGCTCCGATGGGGCTTTGACACTAATATTTGTTGATTTCTATAAATATGCCGCTCCGCTGGAGCTTTGATATGGATTATTTTTTTAATATTCAAGAAAATAAATCCCAGCGGGATGACATATTTATAGAAAATTATGAATCGCTCTCATAAAACCCCGGTGGGGTGACATGTAATAAAATTCATAGGTCTTATTTTTTAATGATCTGAAATAATCATGTTGGTTTTGGGCTTTTTCGATTTGTTCATCACAAACAAAAGAAGCGGTAAGGTCACCACAAAAAACAACCCGACAAGAAAAAAAGCATCTCTGTAACTTAATAATGATGATTGCCTCATAATGACATTTTCTGTGAGTTTTAATGCTTTAAATTTGGCTTCATTATAAGCAAAACCCTTGCTTTGAAAATATTTGGTGTATGCATTTATTCGATCCATAGCGATTACATTATATTGAGTAATATTCGATGCCAATTCGTTGCGATGTGCTGCAAATCGGTGAGCTACATAAGTATTGATGATTGATACACCAAAAGATCCTCCCAATTGGCGCATCATATTGTTGAGTGCTGCGCCTTGTCCGACATCTTTATCGTCTAAAGAAGAAACTGCCAGCATCGTAAGCGGAACAGTAAGCAAAGCCATTCCTAAGGCACGAAAAATAAGCGATGTGGCAACTTCGGCAGCACTGGTGTTTAAAGTCATTTCTGACATTCGCCAATTGAAATAAATAAACAAAATAAATCCTGCAGCAATAATGATTACAGGAGAAACTCCTTTTTGCAATAGTGTTCCGCATGTTTTTAAGGCAAGCAAAGCAAACAAAGCTCCGGGAAGTAAAAGTAATCCGGTTTGATAAGGAGAAAAGCTTAAAAGGCGTTGTGCTACAACAGGAGTTATATAGATCGAAATAAACATACCAAATCCCGTTACAAAAGTTAGAATCGCTGCTATACTTAACGATTTACTTTTTAAAACCCTGAGGTTTACCACTGGATTTTCGATTGTTAATTCCCAATAAATAAAAGTTACTAAAGTACTGACAGCAATTACAGTTAGTACAACAATATAGCGGGTTTCAAACCAATCTTCGACTTCGCCTCTTTCCAGAACCGTTTGCAATGCACCAACTCCAATCGCTAATAAAGCAATTCCGGTCCAGTCGACTTTGGTGATTTCCGGTTTTACGATTGGTTCGCGCAACAGGAAATAACAGGAAATTGTGACCAAAATTCCAATCGGAATATTGATTAAAAAGATCCACGGCCAATCGTAGTTTTCGGTAATATAACCACCCAATGTTGGCCCAATCGTTGGTCCGATAAAGATTCCTGCTCCAAACAAAGCACCTGCCGTAGATTGTTTGTCTTTGGGAAAAAGTTCAAAAACCACCACCTGTGAAATCGATAATAAGGCACCACCGCCAATTCCCTGAAAAAACCTAAAAAATACCAGCATCCAGATATTAGAAGAATGTCCACACATAAAAGAACAAAATGTAAACAAAACAACCGAGCCAATATAATAGTTTCGTCGGCCAAAATTGGCACTCAAAAAACTCGTTATAGGTATAATGATCACATTGGCAATAGCATAAGCAGTAATAACCCAGGAAGTGTCTTCGAGTGTTGCACCCAGATTTCCGCTCATGTGAGAGAGTGCTACATTTACAATCGAAATATCAATCAGTTCCATAATTGCAGCCAGAATGACGGTAAAAATGAGTAGTTTTCGGTTTAATGGTGTCATAAAATTATTTTATACCAATCGGTATATTTTTGATTAAAAAAATACTGTTGTTTTGTAAAACGTAAGTTGTAGTTAGTAAAAAATAAACACATAGAAATATTGGGTTTATAGATAATCGAGATGCTAAAAAGAAACACGTTTCTTTCGCTAGGCATGTAAATTAGTGTAAAGTGAAACGTCTACTTTAAGTTTATAAATCTATGTTTCTATGTGTTTAAAAATCAAAGCCTGATTAAAAAAGATTTAAAAAAAAATCTGCAAATCTCCTTGAAAAAATAATTACAATTCCTTCTTTACAATGTTAGTTTTAAGAAGATTAGAAGTTGCTCTTGCGATTAACCTTGTTTGGTTACTGTTCCAGATCTCACATTGTGCATTTACAATCTGTTTCCCTTTTCTGATAATGGCAGTTTTGGCGATAATAGTGTCACCAACAAAAGCAGGAGCAAAGTAATCGACAACAAGATTTATAGTCGTATAAAAAGTTTCTTCATGAAGAGAGAACATAGTGGAGCCAATACAATCATCAGCAATGGCAGCAGTTACGCCTCCGTGCAAACTTTTAACCGGATTCGACATTTCTTCGCGAACCGTATATTTAAATGTAACGGTGCCTTCTTCGGCAGCAACCACTATGGGTTTCATCCAAAGCATAAAAGGCGATGGCGATGCTGTAAATTCTCCGTCAATATGATTTTGTAGTACTTGCAATCTTGTCAAATTTTCCATTAAGTTGTATAATTTAATTTTAATACCAATTGGTATATTTTTATTCAAAAAAAATATGATTATTCTAGGTCCTCGATGATTTTATTCAGCGAAAGCATAATAGTAGATAAGTGCGATAGATTTCCTGTAATTTTAGTAATCATAACAGCGCCCTCGATAATAGCGATTATGGTTAAGGCTGTTTTTTCAGGATCTATATTTTTTGCTTTAAATTCACCTGCAATGATTCCCTGTTCTATAAAGTAGACTAGTTTATCTTTCCAGGCGAGAATTGTATTTTCAACTTTTTTTCTAAGTATTGGATGAGTATCGTCAGCTTCTGTGGCTGTATTAATTATCGGGCATCCGCCTTTGGTAACCCTTAAATCATAATAATCAGAATACAATCGGGGATAGACCAGTAATTTGTCTTTAAAAGTATTTTGCTTTTCGATTTCAGAGGAAAAAGTATCCTGAAGTTTTTTTACATTAAATTTAAAAGCGGCAATTGCAACTTCGTCTTTATTTTCAAAATTGCCATAAATGCTTCCTTTCGTAAGTCCGGTAGCAGTAGTAATGTCACTCATAGAAGTTCCGCTGTATCCTTTCATGTTAAAAAGAGGAGCGGTTTTTTCTATAATAAATTGTTTTGTTTTCTCGGCTTTACTCATAATGGAAAGTAATAAGAGTACAAATATATACCGATTGGTATAATTTTGCAATTTTTTGATGGTTTATTTTATTTTGTTTCAGGTTTCAGGTTGAAAAGAGATCAGGTTTTATGTAATTTTTAACTACAAGCACGCAAAGTTTTTATGAAGTACGGGTTTAGTAAAACGCTAAGTACGCAAAGCTTTGTGTTTTTAGCGTTTGTTAACATAATCTAGGCGAAAAAACTTTGCGTGCTTTGCAGTTAATTTTTTTATTCTCATTTCAGCCTGAAACCTGAAAGCAAAAAACATCTTAAAGTTTGTTTGATTTTCATAACTTTGCATTATGAAAGATCAATTAGAATTTCAGGCTTCTGAACTTGGTATAAACGATTTAAAGCTAAAAGGCTTTAAAGTCTATGAAGTAAATGGCGATGTGAGTAAAATTCCGACCTACAACCGTAGGGATTTTTACAAAATTTGTATCAACACCAGCAATAGTCTTATTCATTATGCAGATCGCGGAATTGAAACTGACGGAACGATATTATTTTTCGGAAATCCGATTATTCCGTATTCCTGGGAAATTATTTCGCCCGTTTATGAAGGATATGCCTGTGTTTTTACCGAAGAGTTTTTAAGAGCAAATGATCGTTCTGAAAGTCTTCATGAATCGCCTTTATTTAAAATTGGCGGAACTCCTATTTTTACCTTATCTCCTGATCAAAAAGTATTTATAGATTCATTGTTTAAAAAAATGATCGAAGAACAAGAAACAGATTATGTTTTTAAAGATGACTTAATGCGTAATTACATCAATCTGATTTTGCATGAATCGATGAAAATGCAGCCAACAGAAAATTTCTTTAAGCATAAAAATGCTTCTTCGAGAATTACTTCTTTATTTCTGGAATTATTAGAAAGACAGTTTCCTATTGAAACAAAAAATGAACCTCTGGCATTAAAAACACCTCAGGATTATGCACAAAGTCTGGCGGTTCATGTGAATCATTTAAACCGTTCGGTAAAAGAAGTAACCGGAAAACCAACTACGGCTCATATTACAGAAAGAATCATCGGTGAAGCCAAAGCTTTACTGCAACACACAGATTGGAGTATTTCGGATATTGGATATTCGCTCGGATTTGAATATCCGAGTTATTTTAATAATTACTTTAAAAGACTTACCGGAACGATTCCGAAATCGTTGCGAACCTAAATTGTTTCAAATTCTTAATTTTTTGTTTGATTATTGTTATTTCAGGTTGGCATTACTAAGTTAATTTTGCCCTGAAATAATTAGTATTAACCTTTATCGGTTTTTTGTCTGACTAAATATAACTTCTATAAAGCACATTCCCGCTTTCGTGATTTAGTTTCAGCGCTGATATTAAAAACAAATAATTATGAAAACTTCAGACAATCAATTAAAAGAAACCATTTTTCCGAAAGGAGATTTAGCATCAGCAGATTACTTTACCGGAAAAGTATGGGTAAAAATGCTGGTACCAAATGATCCGGTTTTAAATACAGCTGTTGGTAACGTAGTTTTCGAAGCCGGAGCACGAAACAACTGGCATACACATCCGGGAGGACAAATCCTGATTGTAACACAGGGAACAGGATATTATCAGGAAGAAGGAAAAACAATTCAGTTGCTTCAGGAAGGTGATGTAGTCAATATTCAGCCCGAAGTAAAACATTGGCACGGAGCTTCACCAAATAGTGAATTTACTCATATCGCTATTAGCACCAATACCGAAAAAGGTATTGTAGACTGGCTGGAACCAGTGACAGACGAACAATACAATAGCTTTAAATAATTAAAGTATAAGTGTTGTAGTATATCTAGCAATCTATGAGTAACGGCATTTTGTTAGATCATTATTAAATAAAAATCAATCTCAAAAAATCAATTTTATGTCAACACTTTATACTTCTGCTATTGAAGAGGGAAAGATCCCGAATACTTTTATGACGGGTGATGTTTCGTATAAAAAACAAACCAGCAATATTCATCCGGATAATACGGTTATAAAAGAAGTGTCTTTTGAACCGGGCTCAAGGTGCAACTGGCACATTAACGCAAGTTTGCAATTGTTTATCGCAACAGACGGAATTGGCTATTTTCAGGAAAAAGGTTCTGCCATTCGTTTGCTTCATAAAGATGAGGTTATTACGATTTTACCAGGTGTGGAACATTGGTATGGTGCAACGCCTTTTAGCCGATTTTCGCATATCAGCATCATCACAGAAGTCGACAAAGGAAAAGGAATCTGGTTAGAAAGCGTTACGGATGAAGAATATTACAGCTTTGGGAAATAATTAGATAAAGCTAATTGGAGAACTTCAAAATTCACCTTATATAAAAAATATTTTTTTCATGCAGATTTACAGATTTGAGCTGATGTTATTTTACATCAATTGAATCTGGCTAAATCTATTTTAATCTGCGTGAAATTATACACAATCTAAGGCAAAAAAACTTTGTGTCTTAGTGCCTTCGTGACAATTTTAAAAACCTTAAACAATAAAAACAACTATTTTAATGGAAACAAAAAACATAAAAGCCTTTGGTACAGAAGCTGCCGAAGCACCTTTGCAAACATTAGACATTCAGCGTAGAGCGGTATTGGTACATGACGTAGAAATTGAGATTTTATACTGCGGAATTTGTCATTCTGATCTGCACTCTGCAAGAAACGAATGGCATGGAACTATTTATCCAATAGTTCCGGGTCACGAAATTGTGGGAAGAGTAGTTAAAGTGGGAGATCACGTTAAAAACTTTAAAGTTGGTCAACTGGCCGGTGTAGGCTGTATGGTCGATTCTTGCAGAGAATGTGAGCATTGTAAAAACGATTTGGAGCAATTTTGTGATGAAGGAAGTACATTAACCTTCAATTCACCTGACAAACATTTAGGCGGACAAACTTTTGGAGGATATTCTCAAAGTATTGTAGTCGATGAAAACTATGTATTGCACATTTCAGACAAATTAGATCTTGCGGGAGTTGCCCCTTTACTTTGTGCCGGAATCACTACATATTCTCCTTTAAAACACTGGAAAGTTGGTCCCGGACAAAAAGTTGGAATCGTAGGTATTGGCGGTTTAGGACATATGGGAATTAAACTGGCCAAAGCAATGGGCGCTCATGTTGTTGTTTTTACGACTTCATTATCAAAAACTGAAGATGCAAAACGTTTGGGTGCAGATGAAGTAGTTTTGTCTACAGATCCGGAACAGATGGAGAAACATGCTAAAAGCCTGAACTTTATTCTGGATTGCGTTTCGGCAGAACACAATATCGATGCTTACCTGAATTTGCTAAAAGTAGACGGAACATTAACTTTGGTTGGAGCTCCAATGGATCCTCTTCCTGTAACTTCATTTAGCCTTATTTTGGGAAGAAGAAGTTTTGCAGGTTCTGCTATTGGCGGAATTGCCGAAACTCAGGAAATGCTTGATTTCTGTGCTGAGCATAATATTACTGCAGATATCGAATTGATTGGTGTAAATGAGATAAACGATGCTTACGAAAGATTATTAAAAGGTGATATCAAATATCGTTTTGTAATTGATATGGCTTCTTTAAAATAGATTTTAAGAGGCAAGGTTCAGAGGTTTTAAGGTTAAAACCTGAACTAAAAAAGATTAAAAGGCCTGACTTTTATTAAAGTCAGGCCTTTTTTTGTTCTTTTAAAAAACGAATAGGATTTAATTATTAATTTTGAAAATGAACAACCAAACCTGTTTTTCCCTTGCAAAAAAATCCGATTCCTGTTTTATCTGTTGGCAATATACTTGGAGAAGAAACTTTGGGTATTACCTTATTTCGTCATAGTGTAAGAGGAAGAAATGAATTTGAACAACCACATAAACATGATTTTTATCTGGTGTTTTTTGTTGAGAAAGGTTCCGGAGTTCACTACGTAGATTTTACACAATATACAGTAAACGATTATCAGGTATATTTTATCAGGCCGGGTCAGGTGCATAACTGGTCACTAGATGTAAATACTACAGGATTTCAGCTCATGCTTTCGGCAGATGTAATGACTATTTTTTCGAATTTAGGAGCGTTTCCGTTTTTTGAACAAAGTGTACCGTCTTGTCTTTCTTTAACTCAGATAAAATTTGAGGAATTCAAAAATCAGTTGCATGAAATAGAACTAGTATTGTCTGACAATGAAATGCTTACCAAAGAAATAGTGTTGCTTCGTTTGCATTTAATGCTCAAGTTATTGCAAAAAGACTATCTGAATCAGTTTCCGGAGCATGGTTCTTCGACCAAACCCGAAAAAATGATCAGGAAGTTTAATGTCTTGATCGATGAGCATTTTAATCAGGAATCTTCGGTGAATTTTTATGCCAATAAATTAAATATTACTCCCAATTACCTTAATATTCTTTCTCAGAAATATTTAAAAATACCGGCAGGCGATGTAATAAAAGAAAGAACAATTCTCGAGGCAAAACGTTTGCTTACCAGTACTGATTTGTCTATCAAAGAAATAGCGTATCAATTAGGGTTTAATGATAATACCTATTTCAGCAAAGTATTTAAAAAATATACAGGCAAAACTCCGGGCGATTTTAAGCAAAGTTATAATTTTTACCATCCTTATCCGTAATATTACCGTTCCCGTTTTTAGTTTATCACGATTTTTGCAAAGCAATATATTTTGTTTGTTATCAGAATGTTATTGTAAAAATGTATAACAAAACCAATCTGGATAAAATATAATTTATGGAAGAACATAAAATAAGCAGAAAAAAATTCTTAGGATTAGGAGCCGCAGCAACCGGTGCAGCTTTGTTTTCAGGAATTGGAGGCAATGCAGTAGCGCAAGTATTGCCGGAAGAAAATAAAACAGTTTTGAACGAATACCTTTTAATAAATGTACGATTAGAAGATGGTTTTGAATACAATGAAAAAAATGAAGTAATAGCGACCAAAACAGCTTTATACAATTTGCATATTGCTGATGGAAGAATTAAAAGTATCCTTACGGGAAAGCCGGCTTCGAAATTAAAAACCGTTGATGCCAAAGGACTTTTGATGCTTCCGGGATTGAGGGATATGCACATTCACATTGATAAAACCTATTATGGCAGCGGAACCTGGAATGCAGCGCCAAGAAAAGGATATACAGTAAAGGATATGATCACGCTGGAGCAAAAGTTAATTCCGCAATTGTTGCCGGATTCTCAGTATAAAGCCGAAGAAGCGATTAAACTAATGCAAAGTCAGGGGAGTTATTTTGCTCGCTGTCAATGCAATATAGATCCTGTAAGCGGATTAAAAAGTTTAGAACATTTACAGGCAGCATTAGAAAAAAATAAAGATAGCTTTGGTTGGGAAATTGTTGCTTTTCCACAACACGGAATTTTATATTCACAATCAGAACCTTTATTGAGAGAAGCGGCTGGTATGGGAATTGATTTTATTGGAGGACTTGATCCAACCAACGTTGACGGGAATATGGAAAAATCATTAGATACCATGTTTCAGATTGCAATTGATACTAATAAAGGTATCGACATACATTTGCACGAATCGCCTCCGGCTGGTAAAGCTGCGATTGAATACATTATTAAAAGAACAGGTGAGAATAAACAACTACAAGGAAAAACCTATATCAGTCACGGATTTGCTCTGGCAAGAATGGATCCAAAAGATATGGAAAAAATAGCCGAACAAATGGGAAATCTGGGAATAGGAGTAGTGTCTACAATTCCGATTGGGAAAACCATAATGCCTATTCCGACTTTAAAAAAATACGGCGTAAAATTAATGACCGGAACCGATAGTATTGTTGATCACTGGCAGCCTTTTGGGACTTGTGATATGCTCGAAAAAGCAAAACTTTGCGCACAATTGTATGGCTGGACAGACGAATATAGCTTAAGCCGTGCTTTGCATATTGCAACAAAAGACGAAATTTTACCACTCAATGATTCTGGAACACGTGTTTGGCCCGCAGCAAATGACGAAGCTAATTTTATTTTGGTAAAAGCAACCTGCTCCGCCGAAGCTGTAGCGCGTTTGCCTAAAAGAGAAGGTGTTTTTTATAAAGGAAGAAAGATCGCTGGTGTAATAGGTTCATAGGTTCAAAGGTGCATAGGAGCAAAGGTTTTGAGGGTTTATAAAAAAACGCTCTTGTCTTCAATATATTAATCCCGAAGTTTTCGGGACAGAGTTCTAATGGAGCGAAACATATTGCAGAGATGGATTTTAATCCATCTTAAGCAGTCAAATTTTAAATTGTATAAAAAAAAGATGCACTGCTGTACATCTCTAGAAAACCTTTGTACCTTTAAAAACCTTAGAATTTAAAAAAAAAGAAAACCCCTTAAGCAATTCAATTCTTAAGGGGTTTTTTGAAAATAAATAATAACCAATTAAATTTATTTCTTTTTATCTAAGTCTTGTTTTAGCAATTTCGCATGCTCCAAATGAGCGGTAAGTGGTGCTATATTATTTGATGCCCAAAGCTTAACATCTTGATCTTTTGCGTCTTCAGTTGCTTTTTTCAATTTGTCGATAGCTTTTTCGTGTCCGTCGATCATCATATCGGCGAATTTTTTATCAAAGTCAAGACCTGATTTTTCATTTAGTTTTTTGTATTCATCCTGTCCTTCTTCGGTTAACGAAGTTGGTAAAGTGAAGTTTTTTGCTTTCGCTAAAACGCTAACTTCAGAAGCCGATTTGGTATGCTCATCAACAAGCATTTTTCCAAATTTTTTCACTTCAGGATTGGTACTTTTGGTTTGAGCCAGTTTTCCAATTTCGATTTCGGCAAGATTTACTTCTGCGATATCTACTAAAAATTCCGAATCATCTTTTTTATCTGCAACAGAGTCAAATTTGGCTTCGTTGGTATCTTCGGCAACTTCTTTTGGATCTTGTTGTTTGTTTTCGTTTTTACAAGAATTCAAAGATAGAATCAATAATCCTGCTCCTAAAATTGCTTTTCCGGCTAATACTATTTTTTTCATGATTTTATAGTTTAAATGTTATGATGTAAAATTATTCAGATTGTGTGAAGAATGTCTTACAGCATTTTTGAATAATGTTATATGATTTGGATATTATGGTTTTACTTAAATCAAAGAAAACATCATGAAGAAACTTGTATTATCAATTAATAGTTTCAGCATTAATTTCCTGTAATCAGCAAGAAGATATTGTTTTTAATGAAAAAAAGGTCTTGATTTTTTTAGATCAGGTTTTTTTGGTTTTATTAAAGTTTGGTGATAAAAACTTATTCTACATCGAGACAAGATGTGTTATTAGTTTTGCACTTCTTCACGGTGTCAAAGCCCTTTCGAAACTTTGCTAAATAGCATAAGGGGAATTTTATTTTGTTCTTAATATGAAGATTTAAGAGCTGCAAATATAATAAAAACGACTCTATGTTGTCATAACTTTCTTATGCAAACGAATGTCCTAGCCCTGATGGGAGGGAAAATCCTTTTGTGCCGGGGTTCGGCACAAAAGATTGGAAGGACAGCAGGAAATAGCTTCTAAAAACTCTGATCGTAACATTGATTTGTTGATACAGAGTAAGAATTGGATGTGTTGTTTGATGTAAATGATCTAGAATAGAGTTAATTATGAAAAGTTATTGCAGAATTATATAACGGTTAATTCTTGCTTTTTGAGGAATTTTGATAAACCATACATTGATTATTAATCTAAAACTTTTAGTTATGGCAAATCCACAAATTAAAAATGAGGAACAATACAGGGCTCTTGTAAAAAAGGGCTACAGTAAAGAAAAATCGGCCCGAATTGCCAATACTCCGGATGCAGGTGAAAAGGGCGGAAGAGCAAAACCGTATAACGAATGGACTAAGGAAGAATTGTATCAGCAAGCCAGAAAGGTAGGGATTCCGGGGAGGTCGTATATGAACAAAAAAAATCTGATTAAATCCTTACGTACCAATTAAAACAAATTATGCCACAGAGAAACAGATGAATTGAATATATCGGAAAACATTTTTAAAAATCTGAAATCTGTGGTATAACCCAAAAACGAACGACGATGAATGCAGCAAAAACCGAAAAACTAATGAATCAATTGATTAAAACACCGCATTTGGTGCTTGAAAAATTAGATTTGGTTTATATTAATAATCAAAAATTGCCTATCGAGCGCTGTAAATGTGAAGAGGGTTTTGTTTATAAAAAAAACGGGCGCTGTATTAAACAAAAAAGCGAACTAAAACGGATAAGGAGTCTGGTGCTTCCGCCAGCTTGGGAAAATGTTCAGATTTCGGATTTGCCAAATGCACATTTGCAGGCGGTTGGCATGGACGATAAAAACAGAAAACAATATAGATATCATCCTAAGTGGAATTTGATCAGAAATCAAACTAAATTCTACAAAATAGCTGAGTTTGGAAATAAGCTGCCTGAGATAAGAGAAAAAGTCGATCTGGATCTGGAACAAAAAGAATGGTCGAAAGAAAAAGTGATTGCTCTGGTGATTCGTTTAATGGAAGAGACCCACATTAGGATTGGAAATGAAAAATATGCCAAAGACAACAAATCGTACGGACTTTCGACTTTAAGAAAACGGCATATCAACATTAATAAAAATTCTCTGAAGTTTGAATTTACAGGCAAAAAAGGAGTGAAACATACGATTACGACCCGAAATAAGAAATTGATAAAACTGGTGAGCCGCTGTGAGGAAATTCCGGGTTGGGAAGTTTTTAAGTATTATGATAAAAATGGCGAGCGAAAAGTACTTGACAGTTATATGGTAAACGAATATTTGCATGATATTTCGGGAGAATATTTTAGTGCCAAAGATTTTAGAACCTGGGCAGCCTCGATCGTGTTTTTTGAAACTTTGATGGAAATTGGTGTCTCTGCTGATGAAAAAGAAATCAAAAAGAATATTT
>Ga0194135_10000167_pt1 | contig 38426 bp, 31 predicted proteins | sample LitLau_LLRF_2013_FD_134024 | JGI IMG/M metagenome (GOLD analysis project Ga0194135, IMG submission 134024) | Freshwater sediment microbial communities in response to fracking from North America - Little Laurel Run_MetaG_LLRF_2013 (version 2) | ecosystem: Environmental > Aquatic > Freshwater >... | reverse complement strand
GTTCAATGTTATACAATTCAATGTTCAATGTTATACAATTCAATGTTATACAATACTTCCTTCCTGTATATAAGACTCTTTGTTTGGGTGGGATTTGAAATTGCCGGGTGAGTGGGTGATTGGCAGATTTCCCCGTCGTACGTGTGTGTGGCAGATTTTACAAAGCAGTGGTGGTGGTGGTGGTTGCTGCTCCTTCTCTACTATTCAATGGTGGTGGTGGTGGTTTGGTGATTTGACAGGGAGTCCACGTCAGTCTGTCTCTCTCCGAGCAAGTCAAAGTCAGACATACACACACACACACGAAAAAGTCACTTTTCGACAGTAAATCCCCTTCAGGTCTCCCCGTTTTTAAGTGAGATCATTATTATTGTGTCCCTTGCGTGGGTAGTCGAAGACTTTGTAGCAAAGAGGATCTTGGGGACCTGTAGTAAAAAGTAATTTCATCTGCACTTCTAGGTAAAGGTAACAAAAGGTAAGCAGCTGAGAACCTTAAGCCACCGGTAAAGAAATGTCCAGAAGAAATCTTTTTTGTAGTCAGTTTTGAATATGTTTGACTTATTTGCAGGTGAGGTAACGAAGAAGATTTGTCCATTTTTGTAAGGAGGCAGGCAGTGGATTCTGTAAGTAACAAGTTGGAAGTCATATAGATGAATTGAGAAAGAGTCGGTGAAAAATACCACGTAGACAATGCTTACAAAATTCGAAAGTAAGTCGGCGAGGGTTAAAGGGCTTTCTTTCCATGCTAAGCGCCCTTGGATTTTAGCAAGGTAAGAAATTTTCGGATTGGTATGTTTCGTAGTATGGTTTCATATTACCTGTGCTAATCACTTGTTTTTTTCTTGTTTAGTTTGCATAATGGTGTCATCCAGTTATGGGATTATCGGATGTGTACTCTGCTGGATAAATTTGATGAACATGACGGACCTGTGAGAGGAATCTGTTTTCATAATCAGCAACCGATCTTTGTTTCTGGAGGAGATGACTACAAGATTAAGGTTAGCGATACTAATAAGTTGTAGTGCAAATTGTGTTTATTTGTAGGTAATACTGTATACAGTAAATTTAGGCTGTATACAGTAAATTTAGGCTCTGTTTTAACTTTTTAACCTTGAATATGTTGTTCCGTAGGTGTGGAATTACAAACAAAGGCGATGCTTGTTCACGTTGCTCGGTCACTTGGATTACATTCGATCGACATTCTTCCATCATAAATACCCGTGGATTCTTAGTGCTTCAGACGATCAAACTATTAGGATTTGGAACTGGCAAAGCAGAAATTGCATTTGCATTTTGACCGGGCATAATCATTATGTTATGTGTGCTCAATTTCATCCTCACGAAGATCTTGTGGTTTCTGCATCTTTGGATCAAACTGTGCGAGTGTGGGACATCGGAGGTATGAAACAGGAGATAATTAATTGAGACCATGCTTGCTATAAAAATTGTTTGATTATAGGATTAAGAAAGAAGCACACTGCTCCCAGCTCAGCCCACTTCGAAGAACATATGAGGAATCCCGGAAGCACTGATTTGTTCGGTCAAGCTGATGCAGTTGTAAGACACGTTTTGGAAGGGCATGATCGTGGAGTTAATTGGGCGTGTTTCCATCCGACAATGCCTCTTATCGCTTCTGGAGCTGATGATCGCGTTGTTCGGCTCTGGAGAATGAATGACGCTAAGGTATGATTGTAATAAAATTTGTATTATATTTATAGAATTGTATTCATTTAAAATTAATTTCTTCTAGGCTTGGGAGGTTGATGCTTGTAGAGGGCATTACAATAACGTTTCTTGTGTACTTTTCCACCCACGACAAGATTTGATTGTGTCAAATGCAGAAGATAAAAGTATAAGAGTATGGGATATTACCAAGCGAACTTGTCTACATACGTTTCGAAGAGATAATGACCGATTTTGGGTACTTGCTGCACATCCTACACTTAACCTGTTTGCGGCTGGACATGACTCGGGAATGCTCATTTTCAAAGTAAAATGCATTAAGATATTTTTCAGAATAGTGAGGATAAATTGCTAACAAGTACATTAATTGTAGCTCGAACGTGAAAGACCTGCATATGCTGTTCACGGGAATTTGATTTATTATGTGAAAGAAAGATACTTGCGCCGATTGGATTTAACAACTTCCAAAGATGCAGCAATCATGCAACTAAGAGGTGGCTCACGTCCACCAGTGTTTAGGTAAACATGCGAAGAGCGAGTTGATATTGTTAAATATTGAAGAAGGAACTTCCAGCAGTTGCTTTTATTTCTTAATTCTAGCATGTCCTTTAATCCTGCTGAGAACGCAATTTTGCTTACAACAAGGACACCAAGTATTGAAAACAACACGTATGAGTTGTACATGGTGCCATCTGAGACTGATTCCCAAAATCCGGATGCTCCGGACTGTAAAAAGTCTTCAGGTCAAACTGCTATCTGGGTTGCTAGAAATAGATTTGCAGTACTTGACAGGAACCAATCCTTGGCTATCAAAAACCTAAAGAATGAGGTGAGCAAGAAGATTCAGGCCCCTAACTGTGATGAAATCTTCTTTGCTGGTACTGGAATGTTATTGTTACGAGAGCCAGAAACTTTGACCCTGTTTGATGTTCAGCAAAAACGGTAAGTCTAGTCACTAATATGGATCAATTCAATCAATATTAATATTATGGATCATGGGTATACTCAATGTCTCATTTAAATTATTTAGAGTTCTTGCGGAAGTCAAGGCATCAAAAGTACGATACGTGATATGGTCTGCCGATATGGCTTATGTTGCTCTTCTTGCTAAAAGATGCATCACTTTGTGCAATCGCAAATTGGAAATCATGTGCACATTACAAGAAAGCACTCATGTGAAATCTGGTGCGTGGGAGGACTCAGGTGTCTTTATCTACACTACGAGTAATCACATAAAATATGCAATCACTAATGGGTAAATTTTTTTTGTTTAAAATTCATTGTATCTTGAAATGAAATCATATTAATTATTTTTTTAATTCAGGGATAATGGAATCATTCGAACTCTTGATCTTCCTATCTACATTACTAAAGTCAAGCAACATCAAGTGTACTGTTTGGACAGAGAAGCTAAAGCTCGTATTCTCACAATCGACCCTACTGAATATCGATTCAAGCTTGCTTTGATTCGTCGAAACTATGACGAGGTGCTCTTTATGGTTCGAAATGCTAAACTTGTTGGCCAATCCATCATTGCATACTTGCAAAAGAAAGGATACCCTGAGGTGGCTCTTCACTTCGTTAAAGATGAGAAAACAAGATTCGGTCTGGCATTAGAATGTGGAAATATCGAAATAGCTTTAGAGGCAGCAAAAACATTGGACGATAAAATGTGCTGGTCAAAATTGGGAGAGATTGCACTGCTTCAAGGAAATCATCAAGTTGTAGAAATGTGCTACCAGCGCACTAAAGACTTCAACATGCTCAGCTTTTTGTACTTAGTTACGGGTAACCTTGAAAAGCAACGAAAAATGATGAAGATTTGTGAGATAAGACGGGATAACTCATCCCACTATCAAAATGCCTTGTTGTTGGGCGACACTACTGAAATGATTAAGTCCCTTAAAAATTGTCGTCAGTTATCCCTTGCGTATCTAACTGCGGTTACATACGGAGTCGCAGATGAAATTGCTAGCTTGGAGGAGCTCATTAACAGTGAACAAGTGGCTGGTATTCAACGCGATCCGAGTGCTGTGGCTTTGAGACCGCCTGTCCCCTTGGTCCAATGTGAATCTAATTGGCCACTTTTGACAGTTTCCAAGAGTCTTTTCGAGGGAGCAGCTTTAGCAAAAGCAAAACCATCCCTTACTTCTAACATTGGAGGACTTATCAGTGACGATATCGATGTTGTACCAGCAGGCGGTTGGGGTGATGATGACCTTCAACTTGACGACGATGATGGTGTTCCTAAGGATGAAAATGACTTACCTGGGGAGGAAGGAGGCGGCTGGGATATTGATGAAGATCTTGAGCTACCAACAGATGTTGAAGTACCGTCGTCTGCTGGCGACGAAGAGTTTTTTGTTGCTCCTACCCAAGGTGTTCCCATGCCTCAACAATGGACTAACAGTTCTAAGCTGGTCATTGATCATGTTCTTGCTGGAAATTTTGAATCGGCGGCCCGTCTTTTAAACGAGCAAATTGGTGTAGTTGAAGTTCGACATTTCAAGCATCTATTCTTATCTACCTATTCACGAGCCAGGGCATCGTACACAGCTCTTCCAAACATGCCTTCGCTATATTTGTATCCACTCAGGAACTGGAAGGATCAGAAATCCCCTCTACCCGCTATCGGAATTCACATAAGCGATCTTATTACTAGATTACAGGTACGTTTGTTGATTGCACGTCACACATTTTTTTGAAACTTACAAATGTATTCAATATTGACTGGTTACTTTTCAGGCTTGCTACCAATTAACCACGATGGGAAAGTTTGTTGAGGCACTTGAAAAATTCCGAAATCTGCTGTACAACATTCCTTTACTAGTGGTAGACAACAAACCTGACATTACAAGGGCTCAAGAGCTGATCGCTAAATGTCGAGAATACATTTTAGGTATTGATTCGTGACCTTATTGTATTCTGATTTTATTATCGTAGCTTCATTTAATATGATAAAATATTACAGGATTGGAAATGGAGTTATTTAGAAAGGATTTACCAAAAGAAAACTTGGACGCTCAAAAAAGAAGTTGTGAGCTTGCGGCTTACTTTACTCACTGCAACCTTGACGTTGTCCACTTGATGCTAACTTTGAGAACTGCAATGAACCTTCACTTCAAACTGAAAAACTATCGATTTGCTTCATCCTTTGCAAGACGATTATTAGAATTGGGTCCAAAAGCTGATATGGCTCAGCAGACTAGGAAGTTGTTGGCAGTTTGCGAAAAGAATCCTGCGAATGAACACCAAATAAAGTATGATGAGCACAATCCTTTCAACGTCTGTGCCAAAACCTACGAGCCTATTTATCGTGGAAAGCCTGAGATTAAGTGTCCTTTTTGTGGTGCATCATACATACCAGACGCAGCTGAAGAACTGTGTAGAATATGTCTGGTTGCAGAAGTGGGAAAGGATACTATGGGTCTTCGAATAAGTCCTCTTCAGTTTCGTTAAAATAATTGGAGCTAAACTATTTATTTAGATCTTAAGCAACCTATATAAATCACATTTGTCTTAACATGGACATTCTTCTGAATATTACCATACAAAATTTAATTTTTGGCCGAATAAAAAAACGTAAAATAAATTGTTTTTCTATAACCTTTGCACCTATTAATTGTTGTCTGCCAATAATGTCAGAAACACAGAACACGTATGCTACAGAACTGGAGAGCCCTGCTTTCGGCTAGTTTCTCTTCACCGCGCTATTGGTCATTAACATGGCATAATCTTAATGCCCAACTCTGAATCAATTGTCAGTTTCTTTAAAGTCATCTCATCAGACTGTACAGCGTCACGATGCCCCAATAATTTCTCAGCCCCATAACATGTTCTCGGTCACTATATCCATTCAACATAAGGTAAATTCCACCAGACAAACAATTACACCAGAAAAATTAGTAATTCCTTTGCTATACATTTGCGATTGGAACATTGAAACACAATACTTGGTCTGCAAAAAAAATCATGATTAAAAGTTAAAGTACATGTAACCCAAGTCGCATAATATGAAGTCCAGACCACTCATTTATAGTCTCCTGTATTCAATTGAAATCTAACAAGTAGCTTCTGAGTGCCGAACTAATGTGAATTTATTATTAATTATTAGAGTACCTGGGTGCCAACAATAAGTTGATTAAACACATTTCATAGCGTTCTGACGGATTACCAATGAATCATCGTGAATCTCATTTTAAAACATGGCTGAGTGGAAGACCGGCACATCACTGCAACTCCTACCGACTAACGCCTCAAGTGAGATGAATTGCATGACTAAAAATAACTCAACATGGCATTGGCCCGTCAAATAATGGGATGTGATTTCATTGTGTCCTCTTACATTTACAATCAGCAATCCCAATTTGGTACCTGCCTCTTCTATTTAGCACGTCTACCGTCGGACATCCTCCAACCTTGCATTAAGTGTCTAATAATAGTACATCTGCCAAATACTCTATTCAAATACATCAATAGACTTATTCATTGTTATGAGGAGACTTTATTAGAAATCCTTTTCCATGGCTTATTAGATTCTATTCATCATGCTTAGATTTTAACACCTGTATAGAAACGGTTTCACATTGCCCCTCTTTACTAAAAGCATATGGCATTATGCCTCATATTGAAGTGGAATCCACATTAAGATTTTCATTAAGGGGAGTGACATCTTTATTCTTGCAATTAGCAAATATTTCATGAATGAATACAAGAGATTCGTAGAATTAAAGTTTTCCCCGCAAAAGCTTGTACAAGAAAGAAGGTCATCATCATCACAGAGAATTGCTCAGAATAAGGTTGCACATTTTTCTGTGTATTAAATCTTATAAGCATTTCATTTCAACGGTTGAGAGACAATTATTATTGCATGGTGTTTAACACACACTTTTAGTACAAATTCCTAACAAGCATATAAGATTTGAATGTAAGTAGAACTCAATCTAAGCCACTGAACAGGCCTCACCGTACTCGGTTTTGTGTTTGAACTGCTCCCGATGCACACTGCCTGCAACATTCTACCTTGTACTATACAAAAAGCAGCAAAGATTAGAGATGTATAACACAGACATTTAGCATTCTCTCAACTTCATTTCATTCTTTTAGAATCTCACGCTGGCAACAAAGATTGAGAAGCTGCTTCTTCTAGCATTCTCAAAAATGATTCTAGTAAGTTAAAGGACTCGCTTAGTTAGAGTGTCAGAGAGAATTATTATTTGGTTTGGCAAATGAGAAAATGTGCATTGGTTGTGATGGAATCAGACCATGAGGAAACATGAAACGGATTTATCCGAGTTTTATATTAATAGAAGCGTGCTATAATCAAATTCAATTTTTAATTCATGCTTGGGAGTGTTGAAAGCTCGTTAGGTGTGGAAGAATGTATGAATTCGATTTAGTACTTAGTATGCTGCTGTGTTTTGCAGGGAACAAGAAACCACTGTTCAACCAGAATTATTACACTAGATGAACTTGAGATTTACCCCGATGAATTGCTGAGTTTGGTACGAATGAGACCGTACGTAGTACTAGTAAACCAGTAGTGAGTTCAATAAAGCAGGAAGTCAGGTTACATATTCGGGTCTCAATACCAGTTTTTGGGCATTGGTTAAATTCTACTTAATTTGGGTTGAATGCAGGATACAATCTACTAGAATTCGAACAAAAATGTTACAGGCGTAAGTTAGATAAAATTTTGCACTTCAGACTTGTCTTAAGAAAGTCTGGTAGTATTTTTCGCAATTTTTAACAACATGAAGAAGCTTCTATGCAATTTCTATTTTCGATGTTTTAGATTTGGCAAGAAACTTTACAGGATTTTAAGGGAAATTGGGGAAATTGTGAATGCAATTAAAAAACATCCTTTTAATTATTAGTTAAAAATGCATCATCGCGTTTCAAGCCAAGATTTTTTAAATAATACTCATTTCATTATTATGAACCGTTTCACGGGAATGTCAAACAGGATCAGAAAATTTAGATAGAAAGACACACAAAGCATAAGAACACACACACACACATTACTTATTCTAGTATTACAGTTGTTCGAGAGAAAAGGCTATATTGTTATGTTATGAGGTAAGTTGAAAATCAACCTCAAACAGGTCACAAAGAATATGTAAATTGGCACTTTTGAGAAATGATGGTCAGACATGAAATCGAATTGTGTGATGTCATCATCATAATATAGCGTTGGCTCATCAGGTGTTTCAAACTTTGTCGATTTTCACTTCATTCAGGACTACCAAATGTTAATTAAGCTCTCAATTCACAATTAAACAATATTTTTTATACTTTCTCTTTTAACTTGTTAAACTTCTCTCTCTGTCTTCACTTGTACAGTGTTCTGTCCACGCAGTCGAGTTCAAGTCAACAAATAACTCTTTTAGCAACTTATTAGTTATTGCATTTTTTGCAATTTTGACAAGTCCACTCACCCCTCTCGTATGAAACACATTTTGGCGAATTTAAATGTTTAACAGCGTTTTAGAGAGATTCTTGTCGAAATTATCTTAATGCCCCAACTTACTACGATGTATGTCCATGTCTAACTGAAAGCATAACTTCTGACCGTATAAGCAATATTATTTTCACACTCAAACTCAAACCTGAGCTCGTGTACAGTTCAAAAAATGCCTGAAATGGAATTTGAGTATTTAATTTGAGCCAATGTGACGAAATATAAATACGCGTAATACGAAGCTTCAATAGTTTAATATCAGGTTTGACGGTAAAAACACATAACACATCTGTCATATTGCATTCAATTTTAAATAACTGTGTGTATAACCTTTTGAAGATGATGATGGTGTGCCTTGAGAGTAGTGCCAGCATAATACAACCAAATAAATATCTCATAAATTGTACCTAAGTCAAAGTATTTCTCTCAAGTCCTTAGATGAACAAGTATCTTCTGTAATAATATCTGAGAGTTTGCCAAGAAATAACCGTTAGTGCTTACAACCTCTGAATATTACTGAGAAAAGTTTGTATAATGATTGAATTGAAACAACTCTACGTTTCAATGACAAATTCATCACATAAGCGATGACCGTATGAATTAGAAGATGCTCTCAGTGGGCAAATCAGAACTTGGCTTGTGGGTGTCATCGTGTTTCATAAAAAGTAAACTCTACATATATAATACATTCTTGGCTTCTTCTGCTCCACCACACCTTGTTAGACACAATTTGTTACTAGTAAATTCATTTCTGATGAATCACTCGAATGGATTTACTATTCATATTGTATCTTCATTATATATTACTGTTACACGCTTTGTTGCATTTGCATTCTTAAACACATCTACGTTTTGAATGAAACTTCACAAGAATTTTAATGTGCGATGATATGAGTGTAAGTTTCAAAATTTAATTAACCTAAAAATTAGAGCGACAGTGCGAGACAATATGAGACTGTGGGATCTTATATATGATATAAGTGCTAAATTCACACTCATGCTAAGTAAACTCATACTCAGATGTACAAAATCCGCCCACAATGCTAAATAACGAACCGCTAACAACTAACAACTGCAAGACGTTTTCTTTGGTCATTGAGAACTCTTAAAGTACTTGTAAATGTTGACATCAAATTGTTATTAATTAAAAACCCCACTTTCAGTGTCAGTGATGCCTAGCAGAAAGTGCAGCTGCACGTGCATAACGTGTCCAAATCCACTCATAAAATGTTCTCCTTAAAGCACTGATTTCTTGTCAACATTATTTTATACTTCTCAGAGAGGAAGAAGATTGTAAGCAAAGTAGTACACACATTGTATTGCACTGATGATGATATGCCACTAGACACACACACGTACATGTGAACAAAGCATTTGTATCCGGCATCGAAAGCTACGAAGCAACAACACAACATAGGCTCTTGACAGCTTTAATCTGTCTAATTCAAAACTCGACAGTACGAATGCCAGCTTAATCCTTGTTGTTGTTCTCCTTGCTGTCCTGCTGCAGTATGTCTCTCTCGAAAAACATTAAAATAAATTATGTGAAGACGAAGTTTATATTATTATATGCATGCTGCAAATAATATATCTTTCGTTATGTATGTGAGAAAATAGATAGGAATCATTTGTCACGTCTACCTGATGTACTACGATATAGCAAACCTAACTCATTCTGAAGTCAAGCTGCATGATTGTCGTACACAAGCTTACTTACTACTAATGGTGGTACAGTGACTGTACCAGAACAGAAACTTTGTGTCAGTCATTTCAAGCTGATTCACATTTTATGATGATGAGTTATTTTGATATTTAACTATTAATCAAATCTTAGAAAATTAAATCCACCGTATCTAAAGTATATTCACGAGCAACTTGTTTACTCATAGTTATCAAAAGATGCGGTCGGCATTTGTCTTTGCTACATGTATAATGGTGAGATTCCCATGTTTTAGAAAATAATACAGTAAAAAGGGATTAATTTGGGAGTAATTAATATTCAAATTCTAGACCTTTATTATTCTATAAGACTACTTACTTTTTTAAGACAAGATTGCTAAGGAAGATTTCTGGCACATATTCAAAGATTCAACATAATTTCATTTTGTTCGTGAGATATGGATTTGTGTGCTATACATCCCATTCTTAAATTTTCAACTCTTCTACCTTCTAGTAAGCTTATTCATTTCTTCGATCTCGTTTGTGCCAAGCCTTTTTTCTCAACAATGCACCTTTCTGTCGAAAGAGGCCTAAACCGCAGATTCATTTGTTTTGCAGTGAGATGAGTGTGTGTGAGTGCGTTGATTTGGTAGTTTTTGCTGTTGCATTGCTCTATGAGATTCTTGAAACAATAACAATATATTATGCACTAGCTGAGTATTACTCTTTCTTTTTCGAATCATATACACTCCTAACTTACTCCCTCGCTTAAGAACGGTACTCTGTGCTAATTTGCCGGCCTAGTCTGCAATGACCATCAACTGTTCCCAATTCAAAGATTATCTTTCTACTCTGTCACGTCTCAGGAGATTACTCTCCATTCAAAACACTTGCACACCTTTTTCTTCTCTTATCGCCATGTTCCCTAAAGATACAAAGATGTGACAACTCACTTAAAGTACTAAAGAAACTCATTTAGAAGAAAACGTCAATAAATGTGAGGTGTGAATCTGCGATACGAATATGCCTTAAGGTAGCATATTTTCTTTATTTGCTTCTAAAAAGCTCTCACACTTTATTTTCTTTTTAATTAATTCGGAGGTTTCCATCAATTACATTTTCGCTTTCGTTTCCCAATGCATGTGTAGGAGTGATCATGAACAATGCAATGAACCAACTTCCTTCATGGCAGGCTATATTAACTTTGTTTACGATTCTGAGCAATAAACCACAGCACAGAACAATAGATAAAATACTGTGATTATAATTCATTTCTGGGCTACTTATTTCAATTAGACTAGACAATCTAACACCTAATATCGAAGCTATTTGGTGATAATTTCATCATTGTAATACACAGACCATATTCCTTGGAGTAAATCAAGGTTCTTTGCGATTTTGTGATGAATCTATTTCCTTCCATGCACAATATAGTTTTTGTTATTGTTTCATAGATTTTTGTTAGCTTTTTTAGTTGAAAACCCACACATTCTTTATACGGTAGGTCTCGTCTTTGAAGCGAGTATACAACTTGGACTGTACCGATTTATCATAAAGTCGTGTATTGAACAATAGGAAAGTTTTTTCTAAGACTTTTTCCTAGCTGAGAACAGGCCGCATTTGACAATCAAAATATTTCTCAAGTCCCAGAAGTTTCGATAGAATTATGGAAGTAATACACAACAAAAAGAGCAGCAGTAAAAGAAAGCAGACATTCAGTTCAATATGTTCAAAATTTTCCACTGTAGGAACGCAATTCGACAGTTCTTGATTCTCGAATCAGTCATTGTCCTTGAATATAAAAGTTAATTCAAAGCAGATGAATGATTCATCGCATGTTTTTTGGAAAATACAACGACATTAATAATGTGGAATATCAGATAGCAGGGCAACTTTCTGTCTAGTGTCTGGTCTATGTCTTGATTGCTTGTATATAGTCGCTACCTTTGAAAGGATTGTGTGTCTGAGCTCATTCAACTTTGTAACTCATCAATAATTGGAAAGAGGAATAATATAATCATCATTCTCTAGACTAGAGACGACCTAGTCTTTAAACTGAGAAGAGATGCAAATTTGTTTGTAGTCGTGAAGATAAAATTTGAGAAAGGATGTGTATAGGAAGTTGACAATGCAAGTAAATAAATCTCATTCTTTACTCCAGGTGTGATAAACCAGATAAAACAAACTTTCACATGATTATGCTATTTATCACTTGCATTGCAAAGAGTTCTCACGAAATAGCCTAATTTTCATATATTCGTAGTCACAACGAAGTCAGTCACGTTCATTGACGCTTTTAAACTTTACAAGTTCAAGGTTGAGATAGACACAACTGCACTTTCATGCTTCTTGCTCCACTACACGTAATGATATTTCCTTTCATTGACTCATTTTTTATTATGTTAGAGGAAATACTTCTTTACACAACGCCGTGTCTTGGTGTTGATGATATCAATCTACACCTTCTCGTGTTTAGAAGTTTATGATGACAGTCTATAGGTATTGACCAACATGCGAGTGTGTGCTATATTTTTAGCTAATGAGGTGTTTCTATTTTATCGATGAGATTTTCATCGCTTTACAACCATGCACACGTCTATTTTAAAACCTATAAAAACTATAATGATCGAAATGGGAAGAAAAATAAAAAGCTCCGTCTAGTTTTGATGAGTACAACAATTTCATTCGCAGGGTCAGATGCGCTGCCGGGCAATAAAAAAGAGAGATAGCCAACGTTTAGAAATTTGATGAAGACTAGTTATGATTTAGAGAAGATGAGAGAATTATTCCACATCAACACTAAGAAAAAAGCTAATCGTGTTGGTCTCTCCACCCTATTCTTGTCTTTTGTTTAGTAATCGTTTGATGATGTCAATTTCATATCAAAAGTCACTTGCATGCAACTCTGCTGATTGCAGAACATGTTTCAATTTCCAAATTTCAAGTTTAGCAGATTATGAAGAAGAAGAAGAAGAAAGTGAAGATTTTAGAAAACATGCTATAGTTTATCTTCTAATTTTTTGGGTATGGTAGATCAGCAGCAGAAGCAAGCGGGCCGGATGTATGTGCATGTGTAGCATATTAGAATTCAATTTTGGTTTGTAGAAAATGTAATTGGGAAGTAAAATGTGAAATGAACTAACAAGGTAATAGGGGAAAAGTTTAGTAGCTTGTGGCATATTAATTACTGAGGAAGAGGATCAAAAAGAGTCAAAAGTCTCAAAAGAAAGACAAACGTAACAATTGTTATGTGTAGTGTGGTTCATTCAGAAAGCTGTAAAATTGTATAAATAATTGAAACTAAAGTCTTTAACTCTCGATTTTGTTGCGTAGGTCGATAAGAAGGGTTGTAAAAGTTTAGAATGACTAAAGAAGCGTTTCATTTGAAGGTGCAGTCCAAAAAGAGCTGAGATAACCGTTTATAGTGCGCGAAAACGGAGAAACCCTGAGATGCTTGAGATATATACATAAAGTAAGTGTGCGTTGAGGCCCGATGATTATTCTAAGAGAGGAACTCGGACGGATGTTTAATGTTACGAGTGAAGAATGCGGCGAAGGATTGTCAGACGATGAGAGTTTAAAGGGTTAACCAGAGTCTACCTCACCTAGTTAGGTGGGTTTGAAAGTGCAATTATGAGTAAGAAACCACAGTCCATTGATATGAAGGTGGCTTGATGATGAACTCATTGCTAAACATGATACGACGACAACGGTGGGGCAAGTCTTTCGATTGACTTCCGTGTAACCTTCAATGATCTTGACCCCTTGAGATTCTACGAGCAACTTAAAATGCTTGCCATCATGTTGTCCAACAGGTCTCATCGGATCGCACATTTGCATATTATTGTCATGAGTAAGAGAAGAACCCAACATATTGTAGCTCGAAGCTTGCGGTATTTTTCATCCAGACTAGCAATTTCACATTTCCAATTGAGAAGATGATATATCCCAGTTTCAGCCTACATTGCCTGCAACTGGTTGCTGAATTAAAAGACTCACACACAATCGTGCTAGAACTAAAAGGTTCAACAAAAATGTGCAAATTATTCAATCTTGCTTAGAAGAAGCTTCTGAAGAATCACAAGAATGAACGTTGAGACGATGATGATACGAAATAATGTGTACGCATTTTATTTTTATGATTGCATCTAATGTGTGTGTGTGTGTCATTTTGTCAGAGAGTTTAGAAACTAAACGTAAACTCAAGTTTAAGGAGATAAGAGTTAGGGCGAGAGTCATTGGAGCGACGGGAATAAAGCATGAGAATGTGCCAAGAATTCTTGTGTTTTAAAAAGGAAATTAAGGTTATTTCGTGGGTAGTAAGCATCATACACTTCTCGTATGAGATTGGTCGTAATATTTGGGAAATGACCACTTGTTCATCTTCTTCTTCTTGTGAGAGAGACTCGCTATTACATATGAACAGATATATATGTTAGATGAAAGGAGAGCATGGGTCAAAATTCACACTCTGGATATCTCAGCCTAATCTTCATTTTGGCTTATCGCACACAAGATCATGTACATCTTTGGCCCATATTTAGCTTAATGAAAAGTTTTGATTGGGAGTGTCAGAGAGTACCTAGAAGTATAGCTATAATATTATACGGAGTAGTGGAATGAGATGAGAGATGATGATGAGGAGTGAAAAATCTTCATGGTTTTGAATGCGTGTGTGTTTAAATTTAAAAATACGAGCTGCGTTTACGAGAAGAGGTAGATCGCGTTTATCGATTCTATTACAAAGTAAATAAATGTGTGATTGTTCGGTTTGTGACGAGATAAAATTATTGGAAGCTGTTTCAGAGAGTTGAGTGTGTTGGGTAGAAATCGGCATAAAAAAATTTGGGAATGTTGATTAGCTGGTATGGTGGTTAGAGGAGAGATATTTAATTGACCCGAGTAGTCAGTTAGTTGATGATGACGAAAAATAAGGCCAAGGACCAGCCGAAAGAAGTGGCAGGGTTGGTAGCGCGACTTTACAGATGAGAGAGATGCATTCCTCTCATCTTGTTAATGGGGATGATGCGATGCCGATGGATTGGAAAGTTTAAGGAGAAATCGCTTGATAGGACGAGCATGAAGTTGAGTGGTGAGGTGTTAGTGAAGGTATGTATGGCGACCTTAAGCTGATATGAGGCACAACGAACCGGAGTTCACTAAATGCAGTTTCCGTTAAAAAGTAGAAATGTAGATCATAGTCATATATGTGTGGCGTAAATTGGCCAAGTTCAAGAGCACAACCATCGCGGCGAGGTGTTGGCTGTGGGTATAGGGGTCGACTACTAGGAAGGGAGGCGATGAACAGCACCTACTACAACTTTGTAGTAACAATTTGCACGGGCAAAAAATGCCCACCATTTGGCTGCAGGGTAGCCAGGTCAGGTATAAAGAGATGGTTCGGAGCCTCAATCACATCACAAAGCATTCGAAGCTTCTAACAATCACATCTCAAGAGAAAAACCATTCTCTCAGGTAAAATTCGGATTTCGGATTCACCTCTCTCTCTCTCTTGTGTGCTTGTTGTGAATTGTGTTTTTGTGAACAACAACCTGTGCTCTCGTGCCTGCTGCCGGAGGAACCTAATCTCTGTCTTTTCTCCAGGTCCTAATCGGGAAAGATCCCCCCACACTCACCTTCACTCACAAAGATGATGCGACAAATCGTTCTCGCCCTTCCCTTCGCCTTCCTTCTCCTTGCCGGAGTTCGGGCTGAAGAGCAGGCCAAGTCTGCCGTTGCTGGCGACGAAGCCACCCGAGGAGGATACTCTCAGCAGTACCACTACAACTCCTACCCCTCCCACGACCCTTACGGTTACACCTACGCTGGACTCTCCTTCGACCTTAGCACCGGACTCTTCCTTGCCCTCGGAGCCATCATTGTCCTCTTGGCCTTGGCTGCTGGTAAGTCCCTTAGCGAATATAATAATAAAAACAATCCTCGCCGTCATTCCGAGGCGTCTTACTTACCCCCATCATCGTTCTTCCTCAGTCTGCTACCCACTTCTGAGCAAGAACTCCGGATACGGTGGTGGTGATGGATGGGGATGGGGAGGATCCGGAAGCACTTATGGATCTTACCGATCCCTCAACTTGGCTGGCATGTCCGAAAAGGTCCTCAGTGCCGTCGAGAAAGCTTACGAGCTGTACAACAAGAACCAATAACTGGTAAGGGGTGACTCGAGACACTTTTACTCATTCATTATCGCCATTTCCTCCGAGAGACAACAACAACGAGAATGGGTGACACGATCTTCATCAGCAGGAACACTTTCATTGAGTTCGATTTCCGAGTGAAGGAAAAGTCATTATATTACTACTCTGATACATTGCGATACAGTGTACAGTTAGAGGGAAGAAAAAAGAGACCTGGTTTCGCAGGATCTGGCGACCTGTCTCTCCCTATATACCTATGTGTATGTATGAGGTGCTTCTTTAACTTGAGAACTTGACCCGTCACCCAGTTCTTGTTCTTCTTCTTCTTCTTCACATAAACAAGTTTCTATTTCCTGTTCTTGAATGAGGTCACAACTGTGAGACTAAAAACCAGTTTCATTCATGTTTGATTTGGTTTGATTTGCAGATTCAATAGCCAGTAGCCAAAAATACTCTCCGTTCTTTTCCTAACAATATTCTTCGAGCTCATACACTTGACTCTCTGTCATTCCTCCTGTGGGGGAGTGGTGGAGGGGCAGAGTAAACCTCAGGAATCTGCTGCTCTTGTTCCACAAATACTTGAAAATCGGATATCCGTGTGGGAGATGATGAAACCTCTCGTAAAAGAGAGATGGATTCAAATTCCAGTGAAAGCCACCGGTGGGGATCCCTTCTATATATACGTGACAACAAAGAACTACACTACGTGTGACTTCCAAAAACAAACAAACAGTGGACGTGGAACAAAAACTGAATGCTCAAAATTTTCTTGGAACTTTTGTAAAAATGGTTTTCCATAGGAGAACTATAGGACTTTTATTATGCAACGGGACAAGCCCAGATACAATTTTGTATACACCTACTTCATACAACTTTATTACTTGTGTTTGTTAACCAAAGACTGACTTTTTGTGGACAGGTGACTCTTAGTTTTTAGATTTGTTAAGTATTTTATAGATTAACTAGCTCACACTCCAGGGGTGTAGCATTTGCACACGCAGCCAAGACGTTATATACTGTAATTATTGCGTAAGTGTACAAAGGTGACATTTCCTGTAACCAAAATCTACGCTTACTACTGGACTTTTGTAGGAGAAAAGTCTTCAAGCCATGACATGACACATACACAGTACTGTGTACACATCGATTATTTATGACTCGGACCATTTATATATGCTGACTGCCAAAGATGACTTTTACCGACTTACAACTGACCTACCTGACCTACCTGACTATATTTTGACACAATACTGACCTAGTACAATATTGACACTGACTTTTTTGACTACCTAACAACCTCCGACGACCTTATATATACCCGAACAACAATCCCAATACCTCCCACCACCCCCTCAAATTCCAATTGGAGTCTCTGTACAAGAACAATCAGCTTTTACTAAGCCCTCATATCTTTATCCTCCTTTCCTCAACGTTCCTTTCCAATGTTGTTGTTATACTCAAATGCTGGCTCATTGTTTTGCAATCGTTATGTACTTGTTATTTGTTGATAATTGTTATTTTTTCGTAAATTTTTTTGACTTGATATTTATTCCCAAAAGCAAAAACTATGTATTCCAACCTCGGCAATCCAATAAATAATTCAGATGAAAAATAATAATAATACTCGCTCTTTCTCTTTCATCTCATAAATGCATATCTCCATGATTCTTTCCATTATGACAACGACACGGCATCGTTTGCAAATAAACCCTCTCTAGTTCCGGCTCCGTCTTTCCTAATTAATTTAAAAGCTTTTCTTCTCTCTTTCCTTTTTCCATGAATCTCTTTTCCTGTTATTTATTCCACAATTCAAGATTCAGTGCAGTTCGCCCTTTCTCTCCGACCGACACTTCATGAATTTTCATTTTCTTTTCTTCTCTTCCCATGCATGAAGCTTTTAGAGTATTATTCGCCCCGAAATTTGATCGACAACATTCAGCCTTTGGAACGGAAGTGCAGCAGCCACAAACATGTTAGGAGACTAGACAGAATTCTAATTGGTTTCTTGAATAAAATATCCGGGTATTGTGCTGTCCCTGAAGCTCATGGACATATACACAATGCTAAACGATGTCCATGTTGTACAAGTAAGTGACGTTTCGAATTGTAATGTTGGTAAATTAATACCATGTATAGTTCAGGAGGAACTGTATGAAAGAAGTAAGTGGACCAGTAAATACAGCCAAGAATGCAGGAGATTGCATTGCATCTGGAGTTTTGTGGAAATACGTGTGCTCGGTTGTACAAGGTTCATCTGTTACGTTGGTTCCGGGATCCACAGTAGGCAATATGGCTTTCCTAGGGTAATTCAATTTTTGTGTACTACAATGCATCGCCGGTTAAAATCTCCGAATATTTCATGTCCTTTCTTCAATGTTCTTTCTGGCAACTAGTGGCTCTAAATTACTGTGTGCTTGCGAGATTGATAGTTACGACTTACGAATTTCAAACTAGATTATCAATCAATTACATCACCACTTGAATTGGTTTAAGTAAATGAAGAAATGCGCAATTTAGCTAATGAACTAATGAACTGACTTTCTCGAACTTCACTTGTTTGTATAGCATAAATCCAACTTTACCTCATAGAGTACGGCTCATTACGGATCATTTGCGACAGACAAAACGCCGAAGTTGCTACGTTTTGTGGAGCATTCCCACTATAACGTTTCTGTAGTTCACTTAGGCAGAGCTTTTCGGAGAAATGCTACATGTATTTTCAGCTCAATTAGAGGGACACGGTTTGTGGCTTACGGGTAAATAAAATGTGAAGCTGTTCATGTACAATGTACATGGTGGCCTTATTATTTTCAAGTCATCTTCTTATGTACCCTATATACTGCTGCTAGCTTTAAAACCTCTAAATTGAGCTTTCAACAAATTTAGGAATTCGATTCACCAATACCCCCGTTTAGACTTACGGGAGCTATTGATTTTTTCCGAGAAGTTGACATACGAGTAAATTCTATTTACTTGAAAGAGAATTATCAATCGTTCCACAGGACGCATGAAGTGGTTTAGGTTTAGGTGTCATACATAATTTAAAACTGTGTTTGTTTGAAGTGTATGAACCACGAAGAGTTCTTCATCTACTGAGGATTCTGTATGCTACGGGGCTTACTCTATTTTTAAGTAGCATGTTTGAATTCAAAGTCTTTTACCAGTGAAACTACTGGACTAAATCTTTTACCAATGAAATCATCACTGATTTATAAACTCTAATTTTTAATGTGTTGCATAAGTGCCCCGTTAATAATAAAAATGCTGCGCTTTGGGTTGAAACTATTTTTAGAACTATTATGTAAGGCACTATAACAGGGGAATAGCGTGCAAAGGTTAAATACTCCAGTTTTCTTCGAAACTGGAAAATTCCTTTGAAATGTAGTTTAATGATTTAGGATTGGACAAAAACTTCTGCTGATACGTTCCAAAACAAATCCTCGTAAACATTTACAGGAAAGAAGCAATTGAAGATTGAGACAGAAAGTATTAATTAGTCAAAGGAGCTCGCAGTTCTGAAATACTTTGAATACCAGGCTCAATTCAAAGAACAACAGATCCTAGAAAACCCATGCTTGGCTCATCATCTTGCGTAAATGATCAAATGTCTACAAAAGTCTTCTTCATTGCTCCATTCAGCAAAAAAGCAATTTCGAGCAAGTGAAAGTCCTTTCCGGAAGTTGAATCATCGACTCCTCTGTAGTATACCGATATACTCATTAGGCATGTTGGCAACACGTGTTTACACTTTTCTTTCTAGCATTGGAATAGTTCACGTTGAAATTGAAGTCCTGATGAAGATAAATTACGAAAGTGTGCGTATTCTATAGACCATCCAACTTTTCAGTAACATTCAAGAAACCTTATGCAATAATATATCACTTTAAACTTTGAAGACAGTTGGAACTCTCTTGAATACTTCAAATGAAAAGCAACCCTATATAGTATTGTACGCAGTTTCTCTGTAATTTCGTAATTTGTAATGATGGCTGGAATCTTTCATCACACTTCTGTCGCACTACCTTTATTATGATGATGGCTGTAATCTATAATCTGCTGTGTTTTCCATTGGTTTCCTGAGGTTGAATAGATATTGCGAGATTACAGTCACGATTGATGTTTTGTTTGGACATTATTACAGATAAAGATCGACGAAAGTGTTGTAGTGTGTATACATGGTGTACAAACTGTTTCATTTACTTGTAGCAATTCTCTCCCATCCTGTGTGTTCCTCATCAGTCATCAGCATTAATTGCCAGGAAAGTTTCATTCCGGAACTGCATTCAGATTTCAGAACGCTGAGTGACTGATGATGAATCAAGTATGAGTGCTGAGTTATTTAAACAGGTAAACACTGTATAGCTACTAATAGCTAGACATGTAGCTTCCAAACTGGAAACTTATCATTAGGAGAGAAATAATTAAAGAGGAAATTGATACAACCTCTTCCTTCTGCATGCCGTACTGCTCTCTAACTGGGAATCCTGGAATAGAACTCAACGGCATGTTTTTTTTCCTGTAACGAGAGAAAAATATTTTTGTTGTATTGAAATTAATTAAACATACATTTGACTGTTTGTGTTCACTGATCATGAACTAGGAAATGAGGTGATGATGAATTGCTTGCAGTGGAGTAGTGCTGAGATTGAAAGGACACACAACGGATGATGATGATGTATGTACGCGTGTAATAAGTTTGATTCGCTGCATCTATGCAAATGATTTAAAGGGTTTTAGGGTGCAAAAAAGCATTAAGAAGAGGACTCTGTGCGAGTTGTCGAACGAATCCCTCATCCGGACTCAAGAGAGCATAAAAAGGGAACTAACGGTAAGCGTCAACGAAGCGAGACTCGAAGAATGCAGAGAGTAGGTCGCTTATCAATTCACTCGGTTTCATCTGACACGATTTCAAGTTTGCACTGCTTGCAGCAATAGTAGTAGTAGTTTGGCTAAAGTCTTCAGAATAATGCTGAGCTGACTGTTTATCCCGAATTCGTTAATTTATTCTGTAACACTTGTAGTCGTTAGTATATTTTTTTGGAAATTTGTGCTCTCACAATCTAAAGATATATTTCTGGGAATGCAGAGTTTCATGAGACGGAATACTTCTAATTGTCTTATTTTCACCTGAGGATGGAATATCAGCAGCAGCAGAGTCTCTGGTGGAGGTGGTGTTGGTTTAACCTGTGCCTATTACTTTTTGTCATCGCGAGTCTGTGGTATGTTCTCTCATTTTTCTTATGTACTTCAATAACTGGAACTGAATAAAGTAATATCGTGTTTATTGCCTGACGTGTTTGTAGTTAAATAGATGTGCAACAAATAAATTCCCTCAGTTGAGTAGAATTTTTATTTCAAATTTCATTTATACGGCGACTTTCAGGAATCCGGTTAACTGCATCTTTCCATCCCGGCACAATAAAGAAACCAAGGCTGAGACATATTTGGATGAGACTCGGCAATCAGAAGGTCGCGAAGATGGTGTTGCACATCCTAAAAGTAAGTCATAAGTGCAAAAGCTATAAATTGCACTGCCTACACGTGACGCAAACAACGCGATGTGCTTGCAAATTACAATATTTGAAATTCATTCTGGAGTTTAACGTATGAAGGTTGGTAGGTATAGACTCTGTGTTATTTTGACATCGACAACAACGTTAGTGAATAGTGAACACACATGCTGTCACGTTTGATAGAAAGTATGCGCCGTCTGCCCTTGCCCCTCTTCTTATACTGGAGGAGACTCCAGAGATGTCTATATTGCAAGCACAGACAAAATACTAAAAAATGTTGAATAACCTAACGTTGCAAGAAGCACTTTTGTCCCTTTTATGTAAGCTTACAAGCAGAATTCTGTAATGTTGCTGCAGAAAGAATTGCATTACTGCAAAACACATCAATACAAGATGCACAATGATTTAAAGATTGAACAACGAGGCTATGTAAACAATTTGAAACGCTTTGAAAAGTCTGTCGCCATCCTGAACAACGTATATATAATGTATCAAATCATTTTTTAGTAATACTTTGCGTGTGTGCTCTGTTCCAGAGAACTTTTGGGAGTTAATCTCATCTTCATCGGATGTTGTCCCAGTAAAGAACAGAAGTATATCAGATGAAGTAATTCTTCCTTCAAGACTGAGTATAGCGACGAGGCTTCAGAAACTTGAGTTTGATTTCAATATCCTAAAAATTCACGAAGAAGATTGCCGTCAGCGATTACTATGTGAAATGGCTGAGAACCCTTCGAAGTTTTCTCCATTAAGTACAGCCTTGCTAGAAGAGACAAGGTGTGTGTACACAAAGTACAAATGAAATGTTGTGATATCATCATTTGTTGTTTACGAAAGACTAATGAAATTGAATTTTATTTATTTAGTTACAAAGGAGATGATAAAATGTTAGCGGCCAGTCTTCTCGCTACTAAAGACGGAGCAAGACTTTTGTCATATATTGAAGCTACACAAAAAGGGTTGACAAGGTTAAATGAAACACGAAATTACACATACAGTGCATTACATATATATAATATGTCATGAGGTGATTCGTGAAAGCAATAACATTTTAACAGGTCAGGGTGTAACATTTGGACATATCGGTGTCCACAAACCGCGACATCGATGATTGATTACAAAGCGTTATTAGTCTGGAGAGAACTTTCCAAGTGGTTGACTGTTCAATATGTTGCAAAAAGATCTTGATCCCTTATCGTGTGTCATCATCGAATTCTCACCCGTCCCGTCGATTCTGCCAAAATAGTATTACATAATGGAAAATAATTATTTATTCTACTCTTCCTATAATCACTTCTAATACTCGTGTAAACTCCATGCATAACAAACTTCACAGTCTTAGTGGGATGAAGTCCGCTTAAAACGTGTGTGTAAGGAAATTGAATTGGGTTGAATGAATAACAAAGATTATATATATTATTACAATATAATATATTTATATATGCATAAAGTATAGAGGCTTAACGTATAGCAGTTTCATTCGGGGAAATTACTTTCACAGGAACGGAGATTACATATTGTGTTGGGGAATTCTACATGACTGCATAAATGAAGAACCGGATAACGAGTTATATTTATATGACCTTATGCACTTGGGTATGTATTTTGGTGTGTGAGTTACTTTCACTTGAGTGCTTGGCCATATTCTTGTCCGAAAGAAATAATAAAAGAGATTCCGATTCGTAAAATTTATCTTACAGCATTCGACATTAATTATTTGTTATCTTTAAAGAAAAAGTAAACGCGTGCTTTGTATTTCGCAGTGTCTCAGTGTAAATCAAGTGAGAGCTTCTCATTAATATATCTTCGTAGGATTATTCTGACACATTCGCTTGCCTGTTTAATTATTTTTTTCTTTCTTTTGAATTCATCGAATCCCGTGTTTCTCTCATGTATAAGTCAAGGATGAAAAAGCCTTTAATGTCTTTCGTGTTCGGTGTCTGAAACCTTGTATAGTAGTATACTTTTTACTTTTGTAGCAAAAAGGGTAAAGTGATCAATTCAACAACGTATACTAAATTTATGGCCGGATCAAAAGATTTCTCTTGTTGAAGGTCTGCTTAAATTATAGATTTTTCATTGAATCAATATATCTAGAATCTAAAAGTAGACTAGATTCCTTTGTGTGAAGATGCACTCACACATATATTATATTGGTTTCTTGTAGACAATAAAATGAAGAATCCAGTATTTGTCTCGTTAAGACTATTGTATTCGAAAATATATTCAAACAGAATGCAAGTAATTGTTCCAAAGACAATTCAATCCCAAGAAGAGAATAGAGAACTAAGTAGGTTCTCGAGAAGGAGAATAGATTTTTCTCCTTATACTACATTTCTATCCGTACACACACACACTCATAATATATGGACTCGAAGTCTCAAAGCTGCAACTATTATTTCGAGAGAAAGCCACAAGAAAATCGTATCCTGCACTTTTTCCTTGAGCATTACCAAAAGGACTTTCTATATACATATAATATATAATATATCTGTTTTTCGGAGAATTGCAACATCTTATGTCGTTTCCAGGTCACTTCTCACTACTGTATATGGATGGGATGGATATAATGGAAATAACCAACCGAATGGTCTTCATCTTATATGGCAGACACTTGAGGGATTCTTTCGGTCTACATTTGTCATCTTCTGTCATTTCGCTACAGAATTTGGTTTACGTTGAGCAGCAGCAGCTACATCAACCAATTTTTCTTCATCCTCATAAGTTATACTATTTCCTTAAAAGCGTGCAAGTAAATCGAACCAAAACGAATGTGTACATATACACGTAGCAGAGCAACCCAGCATACACATATATATACGTATGAGATCTTTTATCCAGATACAATATCAAGAAAGAAGTCGAAGATGTGCTGTGCAGTGTGCACATTCAACATTTCAAAATAAAGATTTGTTGAAATAGGAAAGTATGAAGAAGTATCATCAAATCATCACTCTCCAACTCGCTCAGAACTTTGCTCCGAAATGTAGACAGCAGGCTTCTTATATTCCTTTTACCAAGAAGCCACTCAGTGACTCAAATAGTATTTTTTTCTATGAAACACACGAAGAAAAAGATTTTTTTCTATTCCATACCAACGTGGAAAATGTTGACATCTCCAGACATCATAATGGAAAGTCAGAAAGTGACTTGCTGATCACCACACTGGAAAAGTTTATTGTGAGTTTCGCTTATAAAACACTTTTATGTGTAGTCATCATCAACTCGCTCGCTTATTTCTCTTCTTCGAGAAGATAATCATTAAAAATTTACATTTCCTTTACTACAGTTCATTCGAATATTTACAGAAGAATAAATACAAACAAGCTTCCTCAGGGAAAATTCTCGAGTGATATGACAGAGTCCAATGGAAAAACTATGCTCGAGATTCTAGGAACGTGGGGTCAATAGAGAAATTGAAATTTTATTTATTAAAAATATTCCATTGAAGTTTACGACACTCATATATATTATATATAGATATATAGTTCTTGTGTGTGTGTGTTAATATTAAATAGGTATTTATGTACATAATATAATCTTTATACAATAATAAGTTGAGTTTTTTCATAATAAAATCACACGCACATGCTGTTCATATCTCTATGTACAAAGTTCCTAGAATACAAATACGATATATTTTTGGGTATGTGTGTTTTCTTCCTTGTTTTCATACGTGTAATAAATGTACAGTTCAATAATTCAATTTGAGTTTTTGTTGTCATATTATTATCTTCTTTGAAGTTTTAAAAACTACCCTATGTCATATACCTTTACGCAACGAACGTCTGTGTGTCATCTCCTTCCTGTGCCTGAGGATAAGTATAAATTTAATTATTAAGATTCCCTGTAAGATGTGTAATATATGTATGTACATACATGAGACGACATTAATACATACCGATTTTTTACCGATACAGTGTTCTCACGATACGAATACTAAATTCTAATGTTCAAACGGATCCTCTCCGAACTTATATATATACAAAGGATTTCTCCGACTAGTGACTGTCTGCAAGCAATGGAGTTGAAGCGTTGAAAAATAACATGGAATTTATCTTTTTGTTAAGACATGTATATATCCTTTGTTAGTTTTGCATTTTTCACAGTAAAAGAAATTCCACCCGTTGAACCGGAAATGATTCAGTTTAATCTGTTGGCTATGTATCAATTGTATCTGATTATTTACAGCCTTTTTTCGCTTTCATTCCGTTCTTGGAAATTGAGTGCCCAGTATTGGACGACTATTTACAATATATACATACAGTAGGTACATAGTAAGTGGTAGGATATAACATAGGGAAAAACTATTTTATCACAAGTGTATCATTTTGTAACCTATATATTATGAATCCTAAACTGACAAAGGGATCTGAAAAGTAGAAAGCATGCACTAAACTAACTTCCTGTTTGACAGTCTCGAATGATGAGAAAATACATTGTGGACCAGTGACTCTGTGTGTTGTGAGGAATACAGGTGAAAATATAGGAACGAGAGAATAAATGATTGTAGGATTAGTTAGAATCAAAATTGGTTGTGACATTAGAGAAACACATCGCATCATAGCCTGTCATTCATCTGCTCTGTGTACAATGTGTTTCCAAGTTGTGTGTATCGTAGCGTATGAAGGGATTTTCTTCTCAAGTAGCAGTGGTAGCGATGTTGTTTGATGTGGAGAAAGTAGGACGTTTAGGATGAACATGTAATAGTCATTTTTGTCTGTCTAAGACTTGAGTAATAAGGGTACTTTGTTCGATATCTGCCCCTTCTTCCTCTACGTCGATCGGAGAAGGTTTTGACTGTTTATAGTTGACAGTTGGCTCTCTATCTGCACGGGACTCCCGAGTACTTCGACTTCCAACAAAATCATCCTCAGGGGATCGACATTTACAGCAGCAAAATCTTTTAAAGGACTTCCAAATGTCGTTAAATTCTTTGCGGAAATTGTCATTGAAAAATCCATAGAGCAGAGGGTTCGTATTTGCACTAGACATTCCGATTAAATGGCAGAACGCATAAATGATCCTTTGAATGTACCAGTTGTCCACAATCTGTGGGGGCTGGAATACATCGCAGATTAGATTGAAGACATTCAAGGGCATCCATGATATTCCGAAAATTACAGCAATTGATATGAGGAGCATGTTTGTTCGTCTCATGCGAGCTTGGTCTTTCCTGACAGATCCAGTTCGGCCAGTTCCTTCGCCGCCACCACCACCACCTGAGGGATTCTCTGCAATCCGTCCACCCGGTTTCATTCGATAGCGAAGCTTCTTGCAGATTCGAAAGTAGGCTATGCTGACTACGATAATTGGGAGAGCGTACTGGATAATTATAGCGCATATTGAGTAATACGCTCTTCCGTTTGTGATGGGCCATTCCTCAACGCAGAAACTGATGGTATCTCTTTGAAGATCTGGAATACCCGAAGGAACAGCAGCAGAGTCCAATCTCCTCACGACGAAAAGTGGTGCAGCTAAAAGACAAGCCACAGTCCAGATTCCAGCCAAAGCCAACAATGCACCGACCATCTGTACGCTTGCCTTCGTAGGGTAGACTATGACCTGAAGACATGAAGCAAAAAGGAATTCTTTGTCAAATTGGCATTTTATCATGCAGAAAGCTTCAAGGATATCTCGGCAATCAGTTAGAGCTCGTTGTGGAGAAAGGATGTCGCTTATGGCCTTGCCCTGTTGTATAGCCTATTCTCATGAACACTTTCTAAATCTCGTGTGTGTGTGTGCACCTCCCAGTCGGTGTGATATTCTCGTGAGATAGAATCCCAAGTGTCAAGAAGATATCAAGGGGGTGCAATCTATTACCCAAAATATTGGCACTAATTCAACTCTATAACTCTGTATAAGGTTCGACCTCAATGACTCTCATTGCTCAGTACATCAAAGACTCCATAATATCCGCATCAATACTTTCCCTGCATTTCTCTTTTATGCTCTTTCTTCTTTATTAAGGTGAAAGCCTTCTCCGGTCGAACAATTTAGAGGCATTCGATATATATTCGTGTTCCGACGTTTATTTCTTGTTTGAGCCTATTAATTTCTGTAATTCCTAAATCTATTTACCTAATACTTCTTTCCTTTCTGTGCTGTTTAGTCCAGGCCCAGGTACGGATACGGAATGTCTGCTGATAATCAAATTGCGATTAGATGAACTCTCACTGTCGAGAAGCAAGAGTTCACTTCCTTGTTTACTTTCATTCATCATCCTTTTTCAACGTGTTTGCGAAAATGGTTCTCATTTAATATCTACACTGCTGCCTGCAGTAATAGTAATGAACAGTTACGGTGTTGCCCAAATTATATTAACTCCAGGGTATTATCATTTCAAATCTTCCCAAGGAAATTCTCAGAAGAAATTGAGATCTCGAATGAGGGGAGAAATATATTTTCAAATAAATTGTGTTTCTCTTTATAAATGTTGCACACCTTTAGTATAAATATCTACACCATAAGCTCAATGGATGGTATATGCATAGTATCAAATTTGAATTATAAACACATTATCGAGATACCCGACCCCGATAGAATTGAATTTCCGGATTATTCGGGACGGAAGATGAAAATCACAAACAAGCTAATCAACTAGAGTTCTCCTAGGGTTGGTTAACAATAGATTATGCAACTACCTAATTTGAACAATAGAAATTGCGCTGATACTACATGGAAACGTAAGATAACTTAAAAAATGTGAAATCCAATACAAAATCCCCGAGATTCGGTTAGTTCTCTTTCAAAGTTATATATATACTGACTACTAGGCACGGAGCTGAGTTCTAGCAAATTAACGATGCCTTTTTGAAAGGCTTCACATGGACCCAAATATACTGAAGATTGCTGAAGCTATATGAAAGCACGAGATATTGGTGGTCTATGCGACTCGGTAGACTACAATGAGACTGGTTAATTGGGAATTGAGAGTCCCACTAAATTAGATAAGGAGAAGATGAGTGAGAGTAAAAAAGCTTTATGAAACATTATAAGGTAATTTAACGAGGAAATTGATGGAGATGAAATATAAGAAGAGGTTTGCCAGGGACTAAAAATATCGCTTCAAATGGAGTGAAAGATATACACCATGTCCCGCTGAGAGACGGATTCCTTATCATGAGTTGTAAAACAACAACAGGGTATTCAGTTGCCTTATTGACATTCAGTAGTTATCGGGGAGGCGGGTGGAGGGGCGTGTGAGAAATGAGGAAATTGTTAAAGTGACAGAGGAAACATGAAGTGACTTACGTGATAACGATCGATCGATATCGCAGTGATCGAGATAGTTGATACGAAAATCGAGATGGCTTGGAGGCATCCAAAAGTTTTGCAGAGGAACTCGAAATCATTTCCAAACGGCCAATAAGTTGTTAATATTTCCATCAACGTAAGGGGCATAGTGATGACACAGAGAAGGAGATCCGAGACAGCGAGGTTAATGATAAACATATTCCGAGGGGTCCGCATAGTTGGCTTCCGTATGACTGCACACACTGCCAGACAGTTTCCGAGAGTTCCAAATGAGAAAAATAATCCATACGCGAAGATGAATAGATACATCAATGGCTTTGTAAAGTAACTGTTGGTCTGGTAGCGACGAAGGAGATCTGGATCTGGTTCTTTTGTGAAGTTGATCGCGAAAGCGAAATTTCCGAAATCTAATCCTTGATCGCCGTTTCCCTGTTGAAGTTGAAGGATTTCAACGAGCAACCCTGTATAGTACCCTGTGTGGTCCGTTCGATTAAAGTCTGTTGATTCCGTCATCTTTCTTTACCTGTACAAATTTCAACAATTTCTTCTTAGTAAAGATTCACAAACATACGATTTGCAACAATGCCGAACAAGTTCCACTTCTCCCCACTCCAATGTATAAACTGCTGAGCATAAACAGGTCAGGATTCTCAGGATTGTCAAATTTGATATGTGGTTATTTCAAGTGCGAATAGGAGAAGTTGGAGAGTAAATGGGAAAGTCGAGACTTAGCGAATTCCCAGAGAGTTCTTTCACTTTCCTAGAGTTTTATGCTGGCCAGACAAGCGAGACTCTCTCACTCTCTCTCAGAAGTTATTGTGGCTTTCACATACACAATGACTAAATTGGATTAGTTACTATTACTATCCCATGAGGAGTAGACTGTTTCGTTTCACAAGCAGAAAACTAACTTAACCCGTACGACGGAAGTACGTTACGTAATCTAACCCAACTCTCTCTTATCCAGTTCTTCCTTTATCTGATGATCTGTTGAAATCAGAAACCGGTAGTTTTCTTAGCTTAACCTTGTAATCGTTGTTTTAGAGATCCTCTTAATATTTCCTTCTTTCTAATCCGACAATTTAAACTTGGTTTCAGGGTATTTGGCCTGTAGTGTATACAACCAAGAGATTAACACAACGACTAGATCGTATAAACTGTTTCCAGTGGACAGTTGAGTTTACAGAGCCGTGTAACCCCACAGATTATAATAAGGAACTATGGTATACATAGTTTGGTTTAGGAGAACACTCTCTGCTGTCATTATTATTGGACTTTCACCCAACTCTGTCTCTCTCTTTCTTTGTAGACTTGTCGAGACTTGTCCAATATAAACAACTCACAAGCGGATTTGTGTGTGTGAGGGTAAAAGGACATTGAATAGCTATATAATTATTAGTTGTATCCTAGCTGGTTGTCTACTTAATCTTCTTGACACATAGATTAGTGCCCAGTAGTCGGATGAAACGGAAAATATTTAGATAGGGCAAATGGGTTAAGTAAAGACAATGCACAAGTGAATAAGCAGTTATGTATATATGTGTGTACTACTTGACGATGAGTAAGAGAGTGGGAGAGAAACGCTTGTAATTTTCTAAGTACACACAAGTTTCATTACATGACAGGTCAATTGTATATCCTCATGGTTGAACAAGTTGTGGAGAGCTTTTCATTACACACTGTTCAGTGTGTGTATTGTTCAAACTCTTTGAAAACCCGATGGAGTGAAAAGAAAGCACAACTCTTCAAGCGATCTCAAATAAATTGGGATGGGGGAATAAGGACTAGTGTGTATTGTAAGACTCGCTCTAGTTTTGCTTTCTCCTGGTAACATACATCAGTCAGTCCACCTTTCCAAAATGCACACACCTTTCTACTTTTACATGGTCTTTTCATTCCCCGTTGTGTTTGTGCATTTGTGCAAGGAAGAAGTTGTGCAGTTGGTTCTTCACTTCCTCAATTGTAACCATACAAAACTGCCACAAAAATATTTCATCTTTTTCATTTTCTCTCCCTCTCTCTCTCTACATCTTTTGAATTGGTTTCTCAAATCAACTGCACACCATTTATAATAGTGAATGTAGAAAGTATCTCGTGCTTTGTGTGAAAGAGAGAAAGCTAAAGTTAAAACTGAGCTAGATTTCGAGCAAGCTCCAAACAGAAATGCGAACATCATCGCAGGCTGAGCTTTCTCTGGTGTTGAAATGTCCAAGAGTTTTATCAAGAGTGAGATATGAAGACAGGAGACAGCTACTCTTACTTTGTCAGCGAATTTGTCACGAAGCCATTTATTATATTTCTTACGCATGTTATCAGCACAAACACTTCTACTTCTCAGTTTGAAAGTTGTCTTCTAAAGTCTGGTTCTAATTTTTGGGATACGGAAATCCTTGAACACACTGCGTCCACTGGCAAAAATGCAGAACTAACCGAGGGAAACATAGATTCCAGTCAATGCTTTTAATGCCTGTATAGATGCATATGAACCAAACTGATTGTTCAAACCTAATTGCAGGAAAAGATGAATTTAGGATTTAGTATACAGAACTTTGTTTAAAAACGTACAACAAAGTAAAACACGCATATGAGTTATGATTGTACGATGAAGTTAAGCTAATGTGCATCGTTGAGGAAGGAAATTTAATAGTAATCTGCATACAGAATTTCTCACTAGTTACATTCTTGGTGCGGTGTTGAAGAAAAATAGGCTCAATGAAAGGAACATCTCTTTGCACACACTGTACAATGCAATAATGAAAGTAGGCTCGTGCAGAAAATAAAGGAAAAATTATTTCAATGAATTCATAAACTTTCTTTATATACGGGGGGAGTCATTAAAGGTAAGAAAATAAGGGAAAGAGGCGGAAGAAAGTTAGAAACTTTTGTTAAGAGTGCTGTCACATGCAAATGAGTTATAAATTCGAAAGTACTTAAATGAGAGAAGTTGTAAAATAATTTCAACAATTAATTAAAAAGTCTTCTCCAGATTTACTTATTGCGACGATTGCCCACAATGTACAAACCCAGGTTTAGTGTAATTTATGCACATTTGTGCTAGATCTGGTGATTGAAGGTATTATATGGATGAATGTGTGGCCGCTACTGTTTTACAGCTTTATGTAGATTCTTTGGCAATTAAGACTAAATATTATATAATCTTGTAAACATGAAAGGGGCTTTCTAAATCATTGTTTGGGATCTTGATTAGCAATTATACGCATAACTTTTTCAAAATAGTTTCTACTTTTCAAGGAAACCCATTTATTGGGAAAACACTTGTTGGAGAGCTGGCCCTGCTTCAGGCTCGCAACAGAATGCATGGTTCATTTATTACCGTGTGTTGGAAATAGAAACAATAATGATTTCGAAAATATTGATGTAGTGTGCACTTCGCAGAACTTGGTTAAAGGATAAATGATTAATGAGAAAGTGCTCTAGGGGATGATAAATGACCAACATATATATAATGACCAAAAAGTATAGTGTAGGTATGTGTGTGTGTTTCATTTTGCGCTGAAACATATCGGAGAGTACATTATTATATAATCAGGTCAGATTTTGACCATGGAAGGCATTTATCTTCATGGAGCGAGTACCATAAGGACGTGATTTTCATTGGAATAGTGACAGATTCATCGAATTCTGCCCACATCCTACACACGGAAGATCTATTTCTTAATGCAGATGATCTTTTATCCTCGGGAGAAGCAAATGTAGTAGTACCTTTCCATTAAATGTATTGAATAGACTGCAAATCTTATTGCCAAAGGTTCAGATGTCTTTTCTTTCCTTCTCTTGACTCCTAAAACGAAATTGAAAGAAACCCAAAGAGTCAGTGTGTATGTGAGAGAAGTCGCACTCAATCCATTGGTTTTTATTCGTGTACCACCACAGGAGAGACATATTGGAAGGAGGAATCTGTTGGTTTCTTTCCTGTGCGTTTAATTCTCTTGAAGTATCGGAGGGGTGATAAAATATTTACGGATTAGAGACCATTTACACTAATGACGACTTTATTGTTTTGGAATAAAAATGCCTTTCTTGATGAACAGGAGGTCTGAGAGAAGGACGGGGCGAATTAAAGGAGGAAGGGTGGAATGAGGAATATACTAAAGAGAGCGAGAAGACTAGAATAAGCATTCGCTATTAGCTGTTCCATGGCTTTTCCTGTTCTATGTAGTCCTGCAGCAGCAGCTCCAGCATGTCAAGACTCAGAAGCGTTAAACGACCAGAGTGTAAAATCCTGTTCCAGATGTGACACACACCGTCTTATACAATACGGCATCTCCATGCACTTGTACCAGCAAACCTGATGTTGAGGTTTTAAAAGCTCTTTTCCTGGATTGCCACCAGTTTCATGAGATACTTTGAGGTGAGGCAGGGCTTTGTTAAACATGATGAGAAAACGAAGAGGAAACCAAAGAACAGAGATATCTTGGATTTCAGAAGAATAAAAAAGGAAAACTTGGTCATAAAAATATTCCATTGCCCCATTTCATCCTCACGAACATCCAACATGATGCCGCACCAGCTTAGACAACTTTCTACTTTATCACTTCCACCCTGAACTCAGTACATATCTCTCTCTCTCTATGGGAGAACCTTCCTCACTCACTTCCTTGTTGGTGCGGTGAAAGTCATTTTTAACCTTCTTTAGGAGCCAACATCGTGTGATGGTGATTACAATGCTCAGTGTGTCGTCCTTTGAATTGAAATCTGCTTAAGTCTTATCCCCCTGCTTCTATTCACCACACTCACACGCTCACACAGGAAGGTGTCTCATTTGACTGTCTCCCAGTGTTATTACCACAACTTGCTAAGAGATAAAGGGAACCCAGGAGCACAGCAGAAATGTAAAGGATTGATCTTACAAGCCCCGTAACCTAAACTTCTAGACTTACTTAATGTTGTCTCCAAGTCACAACTCATCTTTTCTAAACTGCATATCGTGCTAAAGTCTGATAAGGGAAACTACCGGGCAGGGGGGTCTCTTATCTAAAATACTAAAATGATATGCTATCTATGAATGCACACAGCTTGGTTAAGTCATGTAACAAGAAGAAGAGTCTCATACCTTTAGTCCCAGTGAGAGATTTCAGTAGCAGCCAAGTTTTATTTGCCAGTATGCACCAGAGAATGTGTCACACACTCGAGAGGAGTTAAGTTCACAGATTATCAAGAATGACACCACCAAAATGTCCTGTATATATAAATGTAAGTCTTGAGCTTGGAGGGTGAATTAACAATTTTACAAGTCTTGTGAGATATAATAATTTGGAAAGTGCCCAAGAACTTTCTCTCAAATGTTGTGGCTAAGTGTACAGGAGTAGTAATCACCCTGCAAGATGTTTGGTGGCAAGATAATCGCACACGTCATCTGAGGTTTCAGGTTTCTCTAATTAAGAGAAAATTTAAATTTCTTCTTCGGTGGCCACGATGATGGTGAGAAAGATTAAAAGAAGCTCGAAATGTGGTTGAGCGAGAGACTGAAAAAGACTCGGTGTGTCGGTATGACTTGGTTTGGAAGGAGTGAAGTCAAGTTGGCCAAACTCTGGACTTTTCTCTCAAAAGCTCTCTGAGATTCTGCTGAGACGAGACGAGAGCAGTAGTGGTGGAATAGTCAGGAGCAAAGAAGAAGCAGCAGAAGTGTAGGTGTTTTGGTCGCGAATTTCTCCTCTCTCGATTTCCTATGCCTTCCCTTATGCCTTCTTTCCATTGAGTCGACGTACTCTCAGCATCATCACAACAGCTAAACACACTCTATTTTTCATTTAAAATTGTTATTTGTTGTGAAGGGCTATGTGTACTACCACATAGACTTCTCTGCCCTGTGTCTCAGGGACTTGACTATATACACTCTTTCTTTCAATAATGCGATGAACTGATTTCAAACAGTTCTTTTATGCCCCAGAAATTGTCATTTTGCTTCTATTGCACACGTAGAAGAAGATTGTGGTTACTTTCACTCTCTCAGAACACAATAGAGAAAGAGCAGGAGAGATATATGCTGCTAGGGGGTTGATGATGGAGGGCTCTGAATTAACGAAATAATATTTGCTTATAAGATATTTACATTTGGTCTTTGTGGTTGTGAGTTTGTTATGGCCTTTCCTGCAGATATCTTTGTTTTCCCTAGCTAATAAAATCAAATGAAATGGTGTGAAGATAATTTTTCCAAACTCGGTGAATTTCATGCGAGTGAAAGTAGTCGTGTTGGAAGTTTGGTCGTCGCATTGCTGTTTATTTTGTAATATATTCATAATGCAACCTCCTAAATAGCTAGAGAGATGCATAGAAGGATTCACATCTTGCTGAACGTGTATATTCGATTTAGAGGCTATTGTGATCCTTTTTTATGGCATTCATTGTCCAAAAATACAAGCTTTTGAGCTTCAGGAAACTATTTGTGACCTCCCAATCAACAGTAGCCTTGAACCCAATGAAATATTTTATAGGAAACGTGTTCTGGTGCGAACAAAACTGTATACGACCTACTGGCAATTGAGAAGATGTATTACCATCCATCATGACAACTCCCCATTAAAGAAGCAATATTCCATTGTAATCCTTTTATTATTACTTTTAACTTTGATACAAGCACATACATATGTGTATGGATATAGCAGTACTCTCATGTGTGTGTGGAGCATCATGATGAAGATATTTCAGTTACTACGTTGTTCATATGTGAGTGTGAATGATGCAGTTGACTTTAGAATATTATAGGTCGACTCGTTAGTTTATTTACTTTGAAACTTTCATCTCATTGCAAGAAGAAGGAGCGTACGTATATGCTATTTATTTTGCTTCCTTGAATGATCATATCATCATATTTATATGAGAGAAAGTTGCCAACAAGAAAGCTAGCGTGAGTATGTTGTATGTGTATGCCGTTCTTTACACACATGCACAAATTCTTCCTTCCCTTCTAGATCCCCAGTAGTCTGGTGCTGTATGCAAGTTTCTCCGCTCTAATTCACAAGACATGTATGGTGTGTATAAGTTGTGAGAGACGAGAGAGAAAGTATGTAGCACGAGAGTCAGACCACAAAATGGATCTGCATATTCTGCATACATAGAAAGTTGCCGTATGATGCAGATTGGGATCATGTGAAAAACTCATGTTGATTTATGAGGCCATAAACTTTTATTAAAATATGTTTTGTACTCTCCCTATACTATTTGTAGCTAATTACTCAGTTTTCGAATAATTTGTGCATGCCTCACCTAATAGCCTCACACACGAGAAATGTAATGAATAATTATGAATGCTAATGATGAGGAAGTGAAACTATCATGTACATTTAATCAATTGCTTTGAACGAATTGGTAGTCTTAGGTTACCCCGACCGACCGACTTAGTTAGTATTAAAAAGCATGTCTGCAATATGAGCTCAAATTCATTTCGAGTTCTTTGCAACAACTGTTACAAGTCACAAGTACAGTGATGAAAATTAAGCAAGGCATTTTGGGACTCTGCGGCGTTTCGATAGATTTAACATGAAAAGACAACAAGGAAGAACTCCGTCTTTAATGTCAATGAATAGGGAGATCGGGGAACTTAATTCGTGACGAGACAATAACACTCCCATTAATTTACATCGTGAAGATACCAAAGTGTGTACACAGTGAAACGGTGGTAGTTTGAATTGGTGGGATCAACTGCTTTCTACACCATGGATGTATGTATAGTAAAGCACTCCTTCCCTAATTAATGAGAGACTGAGGACCACTCTTTTACCGATGGTGTTATTGACTTGAGCAAACATTGCTATTGGACTACCTAATTTTGAGATGGAATGCCATTATCGTTAGCCTCGAATCATGTAGGACAAACGAAGTTTCGAAATTAAAGGTACACTTCTCTCCCGAGAAAAACAGCATTAGCTGGTTATTGCGCCTTTCTTCTCTAACCCACCTTGTCTCCTTTCTCTCGTGATTATTATCACCTAACTGGTCAGATATAACATCATCGTTTGTCCTTATTCAGACCAGCCTTTGCTAACAACAAATAGGTTAAGGTTTGCAATGAGATTCATGAGAATTGGTTTCCCGTTGTGTTTGTGTGTGTGGCACTGCAGATTAAAAGACAACGATACTGACACTGTCAGGTCAATTGCTACCATAATGTAATGTCGCATCCCAAGAATTCTGCAAACAAAGCGGGAGGTTCTTATTAGTTTCTTTAAGAACACGAGTCGTCTCTTTTTTTACTTCAAGCGTGTGAAAATAAGGTGAAGGTAATAATGAGATCCGAGAAAATGGCGTTTTTACGTAATATAATCACACACTTACAGTTATATATACTCACAAAAGAAGATACGCGCAAAATTAAGTCGAAACTATACTTTTTTTGAAGCATACTTGGAATTTGGAACGACACGCAATGTCTCCTGTGTTTGCTTTAGGTTCACAAGAACGTCGAACTCTTGAGTCATCTATAATAGATCGTGAACTTGAATGTTGCAAAAGAGAAAATATTTATGAATTGTGAAAGTCTCGTCGTTGGTTCAAAAACGATTATGATCCATACTGATAGTGAGTGAGTGTTTATTGAGAGTTTGAGAGAAAGCGGAAAGGAATGCTTTTAGCTTTGCAAGTGTCTTTTTTCATCAGGTTTAATACTTGTCACAAGATGCAAACCTCAGAGGAGAACTCTCCGAGTCTCTTTCCATTTACTGTGCCTTCCTTAATGTAAGCAAAACAACATAGTGCGAACTCTGTACTCTGTACTGCACTAGCAGCAAAGAAAGGAGAGAGAGAGGTAGTGGAAAAAAATTCGTTCACTCTTCATTTGTTTTCTCTAAAGTTTTCCCGAAGGAACAAAATACTCGAGGACGACGATGATGCTCCGAGTTCTGAGAATTTTTTAAGGATACAAATTAATGATTAAAAATAAAGAACATATTTTTAATAGTAATGTAAACTCACGGCAAAATTCATATACAAGTAGCTTTCTTTCTTTCTTTCTTATAATTTACAATTCCCGTAATTCGATCCAACTCGGCAATCCTCAAGTCACTCGCAGTATGTACGCCATACACGCCTACGTAAAGATAACGTATCAATGATTTCTTGTCAGAATTCTATCCTGTTGTTTTGTATTTTGTTCTCACAGTTTCCGCAAAGAAGGAAACTATAGCGAGTAAATATAAAGATCAATTTCTGAAGAATAAATGTTGTAGAGATGCTGATTATATGCGACTTATATAAACCTCATGTAGTAATCCAAGAATTAATTTTCTTTTCAACTTCCTTCCTATCCTATGGCTTCGTGGAGAGATTTCAGTGGCATATGGAAACAAAACTGTATAGTGAGCTACAGGTATAGTGATATATGATACATATATATATATATTGTTATATACACAGTATTAGTAAAAGAAACTGCGTTGCTTTTCGTTTAGTACTTGTTAGGATGTAATTTAGATAAAGAGCCGTATTTTTTCATAATAGTAAGTTGATATGCATGAAATCACAAAAATATATAATTATTTCTGTGACTGCATGGTTTGAAATGAAATTGTCATTATGTATCTACTTGTTTGTACTTACTTTGATCAATGTGGTCTTTCATCAGAAATCTGCCTGTGAATTGCATCTCATTTTATCACATATGAAAAACTAAATCTGTAAGTTCTTGTACATCTGCGAGTTTTGTCGTAAATAGATTGAAAGAACTACACATAATCATAAGAGGAT
>Ga0194135_10000166_pt1 | contig 38566 bp, 44 predicted proteins | sample LitLau_LLRF_2013_FD_134024 | JGI IMG/M metagenome (GOLD analysis project Ga0194135, IMG submission 134024) | Freshwater sediment microbial communities in response to fracking from North America - Little Laurel Run_MetaG_LLRF_2013 (version 2) | ecosystem: Environmental > Aquatic > Freshwater >... | reverse complement strand
TTACTTCCGTCCACCGTCAGTCAACTCGTCGTATTTTCTGTATCCTCTGTTGTGGTCATCTCTGTGGTCACCTCTGTGGTCACCAGTGGTCACGTTCGGGAAAGTACTGGGGAATGGGATCCCCTCGTCACGAGGTATAGGGGACAGGTGACTGTGGAGCTTTTAATGGACGACTGTTTGTAACATCTTGTCATCATTTCATTACAGAGAAGGAGTTGTGCTGAAAAGTAGGACGACGAAGATCACAGGTGAGGTTATTTAAAAGATTTTAATGTAATTTTATATAATGTTAGTGTTGCTGTAGGGTTAAAGGGGGTGGGGTGGTTATGGATTGGAAGTGGAAGTTAATTATTGTTGATTTGTCTTTTAAGGACTTGTTGGAGTGTTGGTAAGGAGGACAATCTGTGCGGAGTTGGGGTAGCTCCAAGAATTGGAGGTGAAGGAATTGCAGCTAAAAAGGTTTGGTGGTTTCTTGGAATATTATGATGGTAAGTTAAGTTTGATTTTCGGGGATTATTTATGGTCGAGAGTGACGATTGAATTCCACCTGGGAATTTTTATTTTGTAGGGAGACGATCCACCATACTTGGCTGTGGGGACGGATGTTAGTGCTAAGTATAAGGGGGCATTTTGTGAAGCTAAAATAAGGAAGATATCAAGGCATGTTAAGTGTAAGGTAAGGGTGGTAGTTCACGGAACAGAATACAAGTGTAGTATTACATTACATCTGTTTGTAAAAATAATGATGCGATGACATTTGTTTAGGTGACATTTAAATCTGGGTTGGGACTAGCACCGGCCACTATTCCAGATGATCAGATACGTGGGACACTACGTGTCGGACAAGTTGTGGAGGCTAGGCCTGACAAAGATAAGAATACGTATTATGAGGCTACCATCAATAGAATACAGGACTCAAGTATGTACACCGTAGTCTTTGATGACGGGGACATAACGACGTTAAGGCGGTCCGCATTGTGTCTTAAAAGTGGGCGACATTTTAATGAAAGCGAAACACTGGATCAACTTCCATTGACTCATCCGGAACATTTTCTAAATCCTGTGGTTGGCGGTCGTCGTGGAGGAAGAAGAAGAGCTGCTAAGTAAGTGAAATGATAACTCTTATAGAGACTTATACAAGCCTGGTTATGTTACTGTTTGCCGTAGATATTCTGCTGGTCCCCCCACTTACTTCTAAATAGGTATGGTAAAATAATAGCTTTTCTTCTCTCCAGAAATGATGCGGATAAAGATGACAGCAGTGATGAGGAAGATACGCCGTCTCAAAAAGGAAAGAAGAACAATGGAACCCATATTGCCCCTGGGAGAGTTGTCTACGTCGAAAACGCAGAAAAAAAGAAAGGAAAGGACCATTGGTTCCCTGGACTGATAGTCAGTCCTTGTGCACAAGATACTGTGAAAATCCGAGTGAAAGATGAATGTCTTGTACGGTCCTTCAAGGACGGAAGATAGTAAGTGTTTAAGTTTTTAATTTATATTTGTCATTATTGTCATGTGCTAATATAATTCCGCTTTTTATTAGCTACACAGTGCCGAAGAAAGAAATAACTGAATTTAGTAAAGAGCAACATGGAAAGTGGGATTCGATTTCGAATCCTTTAAAATCAGGTACTAGATCCATCAGATTTTTTTGTTTTATCAGCAACCTAGGTGTAATTTCTTTAAAAATGAAAAGATTTATTTTACATATGAATGACATAATGGCATTTACTTTTTCGACTTTTTAGCTTTAGAAAAAGCTATTGCTTACCTTGACAAAGATGAGCTCCCACCACATTGGGATCGAGATGTTCTTTTTGGAAATGAAGAAGAAGAAGAAGAAGAAGACAATAACAGTGATATTGAGGTATGTATGAAATATTGCAATGTAGATTTACGCGTACCCGCCTCGAACTTCATTGTCGAGTAAATTAATAAATTTTCAATATTATATAGGGCTTAGAAGCGCGGCAGCAAGAAGAAAATGATTTGTTCTTAGCAAATTTGCATAGATTTCATGAAGAAGCGGGCACTCCATTTACAAAGCCTCCATCTATTTGCAATAAGGAATTGGATTTAGGGAAACTTTTTAAAATAGTTAATGATCAAGGAGGACATGACAAAATAACCAATGGTGGACAGTGGAAAAATGTTACTATGAAACTGGGGTTAGGAAATATGCCTAGTACTTCAACTGTCAATTTAGTGAAAAAGAATTACAAAAGGTAACTGTCATACAAAACAACTGAGGATTTTCAGATGAACGCGAACTTACTGTGTGTTTTGTACAGGTTTTTGTATGACTTTGAGAAATCTTCTGATCCGCTGGGAATGTCACAACAGAGTGGCAGTACTTCGAAGGTTCGAACCAGTCGAAGCCAAAACAGAATAGGAATAGGAAGCAGTTTATCAAGTAGCAAGGAACCTGTTCGAAAAGAAGAAAGCGAAACTACTTTGAAAAGCTTAGAAGACAATGATGTCAAGAAAGGTAGTGTTATAGAACCCGAAGGCGATACAGCTTCTGTGGATTCTACAGATACTAAAAAGTCAGAAGCATCCTCAGCTACTAATGAAGAACCTCGTAGGTCTAGAAGTAGACAAGAATCTCGAAGTTTAGTTAGGAAAGAAAGCTCAGTTACGGCTCCGGACGATAAAAATACCTCTGAAGGTAAAAAGAAGAACAAGAAAAGCAATAACAAGGAGAAAGACAAGGAAGACACTTCTAGCATTAAAGCTGAGCCCCCGTCACCTGCTCCTTCCTCTCAAGGATCCAAGAAAGGTCGAGGTGGCAGCCGGAAGAAAAAGGAGAAAGAAGAGGAAGATGTTACAAAAGATACTCCTAAATTGGACGAGCCACTAAAAACTGAAGGATTATCAAAAGATATTAAAATTCAAGTAGGAGACAAGTTATCGGTTTTTTACCCTCATGGAGATCAGCAGGTGAAGTATGAAGCCAAGGTCGTAGAAATGTGTCCTAATAGAGGTTATCTTGTACACTATACTGGCTGGAATACTCGTTATGATGAATGGATTAAGCGAAACAGGGTTGCGGAGAATTTAAGTTTACGTACAAATTATCAAGCTAAATCTCAAGGTAAAGGCCCGGCATCTAGCACTTCTGGATCTGGAATAAACAAAGAAAAGGAGAAAGAGAAAGAAAGCGAAGACAAAGTTGAATCCGAACCAGTAGTAGGAAAAGTAAAGTCTGTGAAGAAAAAAGGACGAACTACTCCTGCACCTTCGCCGTCACTTTCATCCACTGGTACACGAAGTAAGTCTGGGACAGTAAAAAGAAAACGGTTGTCGGCAGAATTCGAAGAACCTGCGAAGAAAAAACGGAATTCCAAAAAGAACGAAAAAGGTAATTTCTGTATTTTATTTTTCATATGGTCTCCCGATTAACCTCTTTTCAGGAAATGTATTGAATGTATTGAATTATTATCGGCAGATACTACTCAATCTGAAAGTGAAAGTGAGAGTTCCGATGTAGAAATGAAGCCAGACAAGACTGCCAAATCTGTAAGTTCCAGTTCAACTCCAACTCAATCTCGAGTTGGAAAATCTCAGAAAGAGAGGAAAGCCATTGAAGAACTCACTGTTGAAGCTAAGGTAGTCATTAAAGACGAAGATGATCTAAATCTATCTAAGCCTAGCTCAGCGGATCCTCTTGAGGATCAACCAAGCCAACCTCAACCAACTGAGGTAGTTGATATGGCTCAGATTCGCTCTGAAATGCGAGGACTTCCTAACATAGTGAAATCAAAATCTGCGAGCTCAATACCATCGTCTTCAAGTGTTCCTGGAAGTCAATCACAATCTGCAAGCAGTAGCGTTAGTGTGAAGTTGGACATATATGACTTCGAGGAGGAAGTCACTGATGCTCCGAAGCTTAAAATGTTTTCACCTAGATCTCCTGATAAAAAAGACGATGGAACTGCAAAAACGATCACAGATCCCGTAACCCCATCTAAAACTCAGTTGATCGACAGTTCGAAGGTTAAAGATTCAGTAATAGCACCTGCACCAACTCAGAGTCCTTCTAGCCAATCGTCTACCCTGAAAGCAGACCTTGGAATTCCAAAAATTATTACTGCCAAGACGGTCGCCGCTCCTGTCGTTGCTGTGCCGAAGCCATCGGCGGCGTCGCCGATTCAAACGTCAGCCTCGAAAGCTCATGGACTTCTCTCAAGTACGACTTCTCCGGCAATATTACAAACGCGAGGGTTATTAGCCGTTAGTTCTACCGCAACTCTTAGCGGTCAGCGAATAATAGGAGTCGGGTCCTCTCCTGTCCCATCTATTTCCCAACATCGACCCCGTCCCCCGATAAGTGCTGCTCCTTCAGCTCCTGTACCAACTGTAGGTCTCACTGCCACTGCAAGAGCCGCCTTGCTAGAGAAAGAAAGAGTGATTCCGGTGATTGGTTCTAGTGCCGGGATTTCAGTTCCTTCTTCTGTTCCTCAATCATCAATCGTAGCTCGTATCCCCAAAGTTACACCTGGAAAACCTGTTCTGAAACCTAAACCTGGAATAATTGCATCTGGTGCAAGTACTCAGGCTACTTCCGTTCAGCAGGAAACTACTCCAGCCAAAGATGTTAAAATTCTTCCTCCGTTTCAACATAAAGTTCATGAGATATTTCCACACTTGGTTCAGCATGAGAAGAGTGCAACCGGTCCTCAAAGCTCCGTGATTCCAGCGCAAACTTCTGATTCAATGCCCGAAAAGATTTCAGCTTTACCCTACTCTGGAAAATCAGAAAAGTTCGTAGGAGCCACAGTTCTTAATATCCCTTCTGTCAAAGCTCCTACGCCAGAGAGCTCCAGATCTGAAAAGCAGAAACGTGGCCCACCAAAAGACAAAATTGCTTCTTCCACACAATCTCAACCACCTACTACACCTGGTACGATTTCTGCCCCTTCGCTGACAACTGGGACAGAGATTCAACAAATTCAAAAGAAAATTAAACCAGAGGTGGCTAAATCCTCTGTGTCATCATACCCAGTCCAAGCTCCCAAACCGTCCTTACTTCAGAAGTCAGACTTGAAAAAAGATGTGAAAGCTCCAAGTTCTGAAGCCCTGATCAAAATCAATGATACTATTTCTAATCTCATGCAAACGACAGATGAGAAGCCAATCTCGCCAGGTAAAAAGAAGAAACAAGAGAAGGTTGTAGATGAAAAGGTCATTCAAAAAGAAACCAAAGAAGTTAAAATGAACCAAGACTCTCCGACTCTTAAGTCATCGGATAAACGGTCCTCTCCTATCAAGACCCATTTCCTTAAAGATTCGACTGTTGGTCAACCGGAAAAAAGTGTATGTGGCAAACAAGATAATCTGATTACCAGTAAAACCTCTGTTGTTATCCATAAAATGAAGCTAGACCCGCGACAGGCTGAGTCAAAATTTAATAGCGACAATCCTAAGCCCATGGACATGGTAACTGAACAACGCTCATCTACAATTATCATTCCAGTTGAAAAAACAAGTACATTAGATGAAAAATGTGGCCTTTCTGGGGAGTCTCATTCAATCTTACAGATTAGCAAGTTAAGTGCCACCGTTGAAAGTTCTACTGTACTGACTCAGTCAAGTTCAAGCTCGTCAAAACTTCTAATAGGTAAAACCAACGAAACAGGAACTATCCCAGCAGCTATTTCTCCTCAGGCCGATAAGTTACCAGTAGTTCAATTATGTACAGAAGAAACTGTTACAAAGCCACCAAAAACAGATCTTCATAGTGATTTCTTAAAATCTTTACCTGAAGTTCATCTTACTCGTATCAAAATGGAATCTAGTCCTGTCAAAGAAATTACAGAGTCTAAAGAAATCGACAGTTATAAAACTTCGTTTTCCAGTATAATTGCGAAAGAATCGACGAGTTCCCTGGAGTCTGCGCGAACTTTAAAGGGTGATAGTAGTTTATCTTCACCTAAGTTAGCAACAGCGTCAAACCAGGTGGATTCGGTTATATCAGCAAAGGACGGAAAAATTGATGGTGAAAGAAGTTCTGACGTAGTCTTAGTAAAAAATGAGGAAGATATCGAGACCATTGCTACCGAGGAGGATGACTACGATTCTAAACGTAAAGAACGGCCATTAACGCCATCGTTTCTCACAGCGAAAGAGGAACTGGCACCTGACTTTGAAGATGAGCCTGTCTTACCTAAACAGAGATCTAGCAGAAGAGAATCTGCAGCTGGACAGAAATTCAGTGACTCCTCTAAGGAAGATGAGTCATGTAGCTCTCTACTATGTGAAGAAGAAATTCCAGGAAGTCCTACAAATGATGATGAAGGCCGGTCGAAGTTTGATTTCGTGGATGACGATGATAGTAAACTGGAGAAACCGAGCCTGAGAGATCCCTCCCGTGCAGAAAAGACTGCAAGGGCTGATGCATCGGCGAAAGAATTCAAGGTGGAAAGGAAAACGAACCGTCGGGATTTTACATCTGACGAGGCGTTATCAGCAATGGATAAGGAGTTTCATGGATCTCAAGAACATTCTTCTCCATCAACTCCTGAGAGCGTATCTATGTCTGTTGAAACCGGAGGGTCTCCAAACATGTAAGCAATTATTTATTTACACAAGCTACCATGCACATCAATTCAATCGCTAGTTTCTTTAGTTAGTGTGTAGATGTTGAGCCGAATTTTTGGTTAAGCGTTGGGTATTTTCTAGATAAGGATTTATAGGCTAATTCAGAGATGGCCATTGTCACGTTCAGGTAATCAGACATTCAGGTGCTCATTTGAGGTATATGTTATGTTTTTAAACAATAAGGCGTTTCATCCATCTCTGGGTTTATTTGAAGCCTCATTGTACCCACCATTATAATATTTAAAATGTAAGTTGCTTTCAACTGAATTAGAATTCTATGAATTATTTATTTTAGTGATGGTCGAGGCATTTCGCGTTCTGGAGGAGGAAGTAGTAAGTCTAAAGAATCTACAGATGGTGAAAGCCATAGTGGAGACGGATCTAAGTCATACTTTGAAGGTACACTTTTACGTCTGAATGTCAACATTTTCAATGGAAAAGCATAAAATAACTCACGAACTTTTTTCTAGATGCGCTTAAAAAAACCTCAAGTCCTGCATGCAAACGGACAAAAGAATCGCGGTCAAGACTAAGCAGCCCTCCACCTAAAAGAAGGAGGATTCCTAGAAAAAAATCACCGGAAGAAGTTTCTCGAGCTTGTCATAGGGGCAGAGGATCAAGCACTAGAAAAATGCAGCCTGGTTAGTATCAAAGTCCCTATTTATTTGTTTTATTAATGCTGTTCATGATCAATTGATCAATAATAATGCTAAATTTCGGTTGCTACCGCAGGAAGCGAAACCCCTGAAGCAGCCCGAATTCCACTTCCTCCACCTCCTCCTTTTGCACCATTAGTCCGACCTCAAGTTCAGTCGAAATGGGAACATCTCATACCAAACCTAGGTTATTTATAATCTACTTCGATCTCTCATTTAATTAATATACTTATTCTGACGTAATGGTTATTATTACAGACGGAGTTACGGATAGCGAAGAAAGAGCCCTGATAATTTATAATTGCATGATGAAAGCTAAAGAAAAGTATCTCGAAATTCGTGCACAGGAACAGGCACGAGAACGCAGACTGAAACGACTCAGAAGAAAAGAACGCGAGCGTGGTAAATGAGAACTATATCACAACTTATGAACTCGTGTTTTCGTCAGACCATCTTCACCTTTCTTTTATTTTTTTGATTTTATTATAGCTGCTGCTGAAAAACAAGCTTTGAAAGCTCAAGAAGTCAGAGTCGCTCAATAATGTATATTTTGGCGTTAAGAAAATTGCTAGTTGTCAAATTTTCATTTTTTCCAAAGTGCACACGAACTAGACTTAACACTAAATGATATTGGTGTGTGGGTGTGAAGATTTTGAGCGTAAGATTTGAATATTTATTAGCAACAGCGTTGTCCAGAAATGTTGGTAATTACTGTGGAGTTATTAAAGTTTTTGAAGTTATTTTGTTGATACAGATGTAAGGAATTACTGTTTTAGTATAAATAAATATTGCAAGTCTATGTATATTATACGTTTTTAGTATTAGTGGTAGTTTTATTCTAATAATATCATGTGATCGTAGATCATTTTCTTTTGTATTATTAAGCGTAACTTAATAACAGTTCAGTTGTTAAATGTGACCTACTGTGAACACAATAAATTTTACAGACTCTTGTAGCGATTGAATCGAAACCAGTCGATTCGATTTCTAGTTCAATTTGTTACCAACAAGTTGGAATTTTTTACCTGGGTTTATTTATTTTATTTTATTGAATGCGAAAACGCGAATGCCTAGTTGGTGAAGATGCGTAGAATTAGCGAACACCTACAGGTTACTCTCGTATTCATATAAGCATCAATCGATTTAGATAAGCCCTCCATTACATGTAAGATTTGCACATGCATATTGAGTATGACTTCTATCTGACACTTGGTTGGATTTCACAATAAAGTACCCTGTGAATTTGTCAGAGCCCAGAGCATTTATCATATAACTGTTACTTGTTAATTTTTGAGTTGGATTATCATCTGCCATGACTAGGATTTACTTTATTTCCGTTAATATTTTACAAAACTATGTCTGCAGGCGATCGACAGCTTTACCACAATAGACTTTCATGCTAAGCCTGAACTAATAGCCCTGTCCAGTCCACAACACAAACTAGGGAACAAGGACACACAAAAAGACGGATACAACTGTCCGAAAGTCACAATAATAAATTCACGACGTTAATTTCTCAATGGGAGGTTCATATCCATCCTTCTGAATCTTATCTTTAAACTTCAAGTACGCTCGTTTCCTATCAAAATGCTTGATCCATTGTTTAGGACACGAACTTTCATAGGCGACCCGAAACTGCGAGCACACTGTCGCCATGTGTTGAGCATCAATTTCAGCATCCCCATTTCTTCCCTTACTACTTCCGCCGCCACCAACAGAAGCTGCTGCCTTATCCAGGCACTCCCACAATGCGTCCCGAGAGTTCCAGCACTTTTCCCTGTCTGATTTCGAAGGAAACGACATTCTCCCTTATCTTCTTCTTATGTCCCGAGCACGACAGACCTCCCTCCTTCTCCAATCAATACCTCTTGTTGAATGAAAGCACAAAAGAACACAACTATTAACATCATCATGTAATACTTGAATAAACACACCCCTAGAATAATTACTATGAGTCTTCATCTGTCACCCTGTTTTCATTCTTTTAAATTTTAAACAATAATTACAATATTACCTTTCTTGATTTCAAAATTTTCAAAACACCATCCACTTTAACTCCAACCAATTCTTCCAGCCCCAGCTTTCCCAGTATCATACAATCAATCCCGACTCTACCTAGTTCTGTTCTCGCAATGAGACAACAACACTTTCACTGATTCAAAATTAGTCTCACTGTCGAATAAATTGTTGTTACTTGTGAGTGATGAATTTGAACTGATGAATTTGAATTGATGAATTTGAAATATTTGAATTGATGATGGTGCTCACTAGTGCTCAGGCTCCTGCCCAGGTTTATTGTGAAGTTGTTCTTCCCGCGCGGGGAGAAGTGAGGCCGAGGCGGCGCTCTGATTGGCCGTCCTCCGATTTCGTGCCAACAGCTCTTCTTGCGAGGAAGGAGGAGAGCCACCACAGCCAGATGTCCCACCACCATCACCACCACCACCACCACCACCGACACTCTCCACTCAATCTACTCCACTTACACTTCTTCGTCTACTTCGCCAACACAGTTAACTTAACTAGAGTCACCAGAACGGTATTATTTACATCTGAGCATACTCAGGCACAGAGACGACCAGCAACCACCACCACCGACCACGACAACATTTATCTCCGTCGCCAATCCGATCTGGAGTAAGTGCAAAACAAACCGAGTGTATTATTGTTATTATACGACCTCACTACTACAACAATTTATATTCCTCCTCTTTCGCCATGCTCATTGTTGAACTGACATTTTTAGTAATACTCCATTGCCTCTTGACAGTCCATGCAATTTACTGAATTTACAAAAAGTGCACTAATTGCATAGTCTCTGTCAGTGTATGAATTAGTAAACAGAGAGAGAGGATGATGAACATGAATTGATGTGGACAGTTGGATTTCGGGGTTTTCATGGACGGTGGAGTCCAAGTAAAATCGGATGGATAGTTTGCGTTCATCCGGTGACAATAAACTCCATCAATGGCTTTTAGTAGGACTAGGGTTGTATTTTGTCATTGTCATTTAGTTTCTGGGCTTTCAGTGTTAAACCAAAACAATTAAACTTTTCTCGCCGCGTCCCTGCTGAACTATAACTACCACAACTACGACTATAACAACTACAAGTTTATCGTCTTTGGTGTTAAATTGAGGGCAGTTTTGGCTACATTTGCATCGTGGTAATACCTTTAAAGAGGGATTTGGGTTTGTAGGATTGTGCTAGTAGAGAGGGATTGTTGCCATGAAAGAGTAATAAGTAAGAGGCAAAACAGGTGAACTTTGACATGACTTGGACAGATGAAGTGAATATTAGTAAGATAAGTAGAGTGTGGAATGAAAGAGAGATTGATTTGTGCTTTGATTCACTTGTGCAGGGAGTACCGAAATTGGCAAAGTCGATCTTATGATGATGAGATTGACTTGTAGACTGAATTCTTGGAATATTAAGCGATTACGATCGCTTTAAAAAGCCTCCGACCTTAGGTAAAAATTGGTAAAGGCGCTGCTGACTTTGGGACAGCGCTCGAGAGATGGTACCAGGAAGGATCTGTGAATGCTGCTTGGAGTTCACGTCCCTTCTTCAATCATGTACGGGGTTCTGACTTATTTTAAATCATGACCTGGAGGTTTATTGTGGGGTGGTGTACAATAAAGATGTTCATGTGTTGTTTAATGTCGTATTTGCAGACGATGGGAGAAGGACTCCATTGAATCAGTATGAGGACATCAATGTTTCCAGAGAAGAAGTGGAAACGCTCATTGTCTTTATGCAATCATGGACACAGGGACAGTGTTCATGTTGCTTCAGAGATCCTAAAAATTTCGAGAGGTTTAATTGGGCAATTCAAACTTTGATTCTGATTGTTGTCGAAATAATTAATCACTTGAAAGAGCCGGAAATAGAAGATGAGGCACAGGATCATAAGCCCCCTGAGAACTTATCGTGTGATGGAGTTGTAGAGCTTGTGGATGTAGTAGACGGTGGAGAACAATCCAGCAGCTGCAGCCCAGCTAAAGTTCCAGATATTAATGACCAGGACCAAAGAGAGGTTAACAGAGCCCTGTGGGATGTTAATGACAAAGAGAAACTGATTCATTTTGTAGCCAAAGTGTTTTCCAGTAGCTTTCCAACGTACGTCGCTTACAAGCAGCATATGCAAGTAAAAAATGAAGAAATCACTCAGCAGGAAATCCAAGCTTTGTCACAGTTTTGTGAAATCAATGAACCAGAAGCTTCGCCGTATTTGTTTCGAAACGTCACCCTATTTTGCAAAGCAAAGGGAATGGAAGCTCTTGCGGAGTTGATATCTGGAAAGAGTCCTGAAACGATGCCTCTACATCAAGTCAACATACTGGTCACCCTTGCTGCAAATGTCAAATTGTGGATGAATTTTCAATCAATTTTGAAATATTACGTACCTTTTCGATCCTTCGTTCTGGGATATATGTGCAAATTAGTGGATACCGAGCTAAAAAGCGCCTCTGCACGGGGGATGGCAGGTAGGTCGTGAACTTCAGTTTTGGTAATAATGTATACAAGTTAAGTTGTATTTGATTGATATGTTTATATGTTTAGAATACATTTGGAGTGCTGTTAAGGACCCAATAGATGCTCATCTATCCTTTGACAAAGATGGATTAAATTTAGCTTTCAAATATTTCTTGAGTTCAACACTGACTATGAGGCTATCGGGGGTCAACCATATTAACAGTTATATCAACCTATTTAACGAGTTACTGAATTCAAATCACGTTATGGATGCTGATACTTTGGATAACCACCTTTGCAGATGGCTTTTAGATAATCAAATTATTCAGCACATTTTTGGTCCGAATCTTCATGTAGAGGTATGACCAATTTCAATTCGAGTCAACGCCAACGGATACATTTGGCACTTATAATTGATTGCATAACTTTTACAATTTGTAGGTTATAAAACAAAGTCTTACGATTCTTTCGTTTCTTGCCTTGGAAAACAAAATCTCCAATGAGCACGTGGAAATAATATGGCAAGCTGCACAGCTCAAGCATTGCTCGAAACAAGTTTATGATATTTTGTCATCATTAATTTGTAACATGGAACCAGGACCAGTAATTCACCTGCACAATTTGTTGAAAAAATTGGAACCAAGGGATCATACTGAGCAGGTACATACGAATATAGACCTAAATTGCTTGACTATCTACTTTCCAAAATAGTATAATAAGCTTTATTTATCAATTACAGAGTTTATACCTTGCGTCAGCCTTGCTAAAATTTATTTGGACAAACGCTGCTGCTGCTTTAGAAGAACGGCATTTAGCTATTACGGGGCACGCTGTAAAATCCCGTGCTCGCTCGCGCTCAAGAGTTGTGGAACTTAGCTCTAGCGAAAACTCTGTTAGCGTCGAAGCTAGTCATTCGGAGGATGATACTCAGGTATAACTCTAATAATTAAGTATTTTAATACCTTTCCCGGCTTACAGTTTATAGTGTAGGATTTTGTTTTTAATTTAGGGTACAAGTCCTGCAAGCAGCAGAGTAGGTTTAAGTCAACAATCATCGGTTTTGAGTGAGATTCCTGAAGCCAGTTTGGAACGTGTTAATCAGTTCTTTAAACCTGGACACCCTTGCAAACTACCTACTGCAACATCTTCATCTGATGACTCTTTAAGCGAAGACGGAGATGGAAGTCAAAGCCAAAGCGATAAATCTAATGATCCAGACAGTGTCCAGCTGAGTTCGTCAGGCTACGTGGAAACTCATAGTGATTCAGATGCTGATGAAGAGCGATCTGGAAATGAAGAGAATGTTCCTAGTCCTAGGAAGAAGCCAAAACGAAAAGTACTTCGAAGAAAGTCTTCAAAAAAATCCGGGAAAGATGGGAAAAGAAGTAAAGAAGGCTCATCCATTGATCTTAAAAATGGCGTTGAAATTTTAGAGTTGTCTAGTCAAAACACAAATCTTCAAGGCTCTGTATCAAGCGGGACCCCTAAACCATCACCTGGACACGATTCTTCTTTTACAACCGACAAAAGCTCTCCTCATGGGCCCTTGCCTGCCTTGCAAGGAGTTCTCCAGCCATGTGACCCGCTGGATTCCAGTGCAGTTATAAGTCGGTTGGATAGTCTCGTGCAAATGGCAGATCATTCATCACTTCTTCAAGGGTATGTGGAGCCTGATCTTATGGATGGAAGTGATGGCAGCTATTCGTCCAGAATGAGTACAAAGTCTGAAAAAAATATGGCTGACTTCGACGGTGAAGATTCAAATTGCGAAGAAGAGCTCATGCAATCTTTGACTCAAAATCAGCTTGTTGAACTCGCCGCTAGAAATCAAGTAATAGCTTACTTATAACAATTGTTGAGTGCAAAATAACTGAGATTACCATCATGTACATATTCTATCTTCTTTCGAAAGGTACGAATGGGCGGGTTAGGTGGTGTCTATGGTCCACGGTCGATGCGCAGATTTTGTAGGAGGAAGAAGTTCCAGTCTTCAGGCAGTTTTAATTTCCAGATAGATACTGTGTGCCAACCAGGAGAAACTTTATTGTGGGATTTAATCCAGGATGACAAAATTGTAATTTCTTACAACGGATACTTTACCCTTAAGGTATATAATTCTTGAGTTGAGAACTTATTTATATGTAATGAAATTGTAGTGTCAACTATCGGAAGGGCTGATTATTGAAGCACAAAAAGCGCTTACAAATTTGTTGTGCTTCAATACGGATAAGTTCATTCGCTTCAAATTTATTGAGGGATGTATAGAAAACATAGCTAACAATAGAGCAGTTGTTGTGTCATTACGATTGCTGCCAAAACTCTTAACATCATTCAATCAGCTACGGCTTACTGGAGATATGCACCAGGTCAGTTATTTATGAATTGAAATGAGCATGTTTAGTGGTCATAGAAGGATGTTGCATTTTCATAAAGTTTCTGGTGAACCAGGTCACAATATGGGCTGAGAGAGAGCACCAGATGATGGATAAATTTTTCGCTAACTTAAAACTGTTTAAAGCTGGAGAAGTGAATGTCACTGTGTTTCCCTATCATCAACACGTACAGACAAGATTGGAATTTTTGTCAGTCGTTTTTTCTATGATGGGATCTCCGGAAGAGTTCAGGTAACATTCAGATCTACATTGTTGACAATCTATGTTAAGTTCGTTTCGTGTAATTCAAACCATCATTCTGTAAATTTCAGATTATCTACCGAACAAGTTGGATCTCTTTGGGAAAGTTTGGCTACTGATAGTAGGTGCTCTGATGACTTATTCGTTTGGCTCACTGGCCAAGTTCGTATGCGAGACCAGCACGCTCTATCTCACCAGGCGTTTCGTTTCATACTGCTTCGAAAACTTCCATCTCTTCCTCCGGAATCCATCACCATGCACTCCCTAACTTTGTTTCAACAGTTAATTAATCTTGCTCGAATTTCTGGGCTTCAAGAAGATGCCGCAGAGGCTAGTATGGATTACCTATGGAAAATAGCCTTGTACGCTAATAATACGGACGTCAGCATGACAGCTATCCAGTACCTGAACAATTATTATATCGGCCGGCAACTTGACAAAGAAGAGGAGTTCGTAGAAAGATGTATGAGTCATTTAGCTGATGCTACAAAAGAAGTTAATCACGCGAACTTGTCCGATGAAGCGCCATTACTAAGAATCCAAAGAGCACTTTTACTTCTGAAAACACATTTGGAAATATTTAGAAAACGGTAATGGATTTTCATTTTTAAATTACGAACTTCAAAGATTCCATTGAAATTGAAAATGGTATTTGCAGATATGCCTATCATTTGCGAAAGTGGTATCTGGAAGGAAAAGGTGTTGGTAGCCACGCTCAGCTAGTCGGGGAAAAAGGTGCTGTATCCGTCCGTATTGTCATACAACCTGCTGGGTTTCATGATAAGATCACTTTGGAGCTTAGCTCTACAGATTATGTAGCAGATCTTCGAGCAGAAGTTGCGAAGTGGTGGGAAAATGTTCAGGTATAAAATCAAAGTTAATCCATTAGTTAGCTGATTATAAATTGATCGCTAAACGATCCCTTAATGTTTACTTCAAGGGCAATGCGGCAATTGAAAAATCTAGTTCAACTCCGGTGCTAGGATCCCTTCTGACAGAAGGTCCAATCAGAATGATAACTCAAGGAAGTGAGTTGTCTGCTGAATACGATGAGAAATGCTTGGGCGATGTGCCAATAAAAGACTTACAAGTAAGTCATGTCCAGTATTTTTCTTATTTCCTGTCATATTGATTGTGTTAATTTACTATCGCAGCTAGTGTATGTGTCCATGGGGGCTACCAGACCTCACAAGAAAAAAGAATCATTAGAATATTCGTCATGTTTAGTTCCTCCACCAAGAGACAAGTTACCAGTGACATTGCTATTGCAGCCTCAATATTTTGAGCAACTGTTTTGCCTAATGCAATCTCTAACTGAAATTAAAACGACTGATCGAACAGGAGTAAGCCATTAGTAACTCTATATTTATGAAACTGATTGTGAGCATACGACGTGAACATATTATAACTTATGACCCCTTCACAGGCATCTATTCCCCATACTAAGGCCCAAGTTCTGTCTAGAAGAGTATGGGATATACTGATGTTACTGCCTACAAATCCGTCAATCCACGAAGGGTTCACAAACATTACTGGAGCCAATCAAGAAACGTTTTGTGCTCTATTAGACCCCATGTCCCCTCAGAAATTAATGTATTCCCTATATATCGTTGAAGCTTTGGTCAAGATGACTCACAACAAAAGAGAATTGACAAATGAAGTTCCTGGATCAGAAACTAACTCCTGGAAACAGCAGTTTGTAGAACGGGGGGGTCTCCGACATTTGTTCGACATATTCTCGTCTGGAGTCTTAGAGTCAGCTGATGGCTGTGACTGGAGTGAATGGAAACAAGACTGTTTAGCGTCCTTATTAAAAATACTGTGCTATCTTGGAGTTATTAGTGAGGATACCGAATATTTGAATGAGCAACTCTATGACGTTAATGAAGTTCCTAAAAAGAGAGTGAAACGACGAAAAATATCGACTGAGAAATCTCCTATACCTAGACTGAATGAGGTAAGCTATTATCGAAGTATGCGAACTAGGAAGTTGAAAGGAAATGAATTATGAATTATAACGTTTTTGTAATTTTCAGACTATGTTGTCAATGATGGACGTTGATTTGGTAATGACAAGACTGACTAATATTCTACAATCATGTTCACTTCCACGAGATCCGAATCATTACAAGACTGGTTTTTGGGGTCGAGCTCAAGTAATCTTGATTCTTCATAAACTTATTTAATCCAAGTCCTCTGACATTATTCCTGATCCTGATAACTATAATTTGATTTAATTAGGTTGTACATTATGCTATGGCACTCTTAGTTTGTTGGTCTTTTTCATCAGAAAAAGTCAGAACAACTTTGTATTCACAAAACCAGTTCCCGACTTGGTTGAGACGGCTTGTATTGGAGGATCCGGAGCCTGCAGTTAGACGCGAGGTCTGTATGGGACTGTACAGATTGTGTTTAGGTGTCTCTGTTGAAGGAAAAACAGGAGTATCATATGCACCAGAGCTAATCAGCCATTTACTCAAAAGTCTGAGCATTTCTTTGTGCATTAGATCGTACCCACGATATGAGGTTTGCTCTGTTGTATTTTGTATGATTATTCGTGATTTACTGAATTATAGTTACTATCCATTGTGGAAAAATAAAATTTGAATTTTAGAGTCCAGTCCCATACGATGATGGGAAAGAGCCGTACGGCCCTGCTTGTCGTGACTATTTTTGGCTGTTGGGCCGACTGTTAGATTCTCTTGAAGAGAAGTTTGTGAAAGGTATAATGATTCCATGTATCAATGTGAACGTAGGATTTCTTGATAACGCGGTCTGATAAAATCTTTTTTCTTTTGCGAACAGAAAGTTTAGAACGTCCGGATTGTTGTCCAATAGACCTCGATAATTTAGCTTCTACACTTACTCAAGCAATTTTAAACAGAGAATATTTTGAGACTCGCCACAACACTGTGTGCGATGATGGATTGGTTGGATTGATATCTGTGACTACTGTTGTGATGAAGCATAATCCTCCGTTTAAATCAAACAAAACTGGGTTGGAGTTTTTGAAAAAAGTGAGCTTTTATAGAAATAGAAATATATTTAAAGAAGATGTAGTGTGAATGAAAAATATTACTGCATCGTATGACTTTTTAGATGTTTGATTGTCTTTTCGCCTTGCCATCCCCTCAGCAAAGATACCTTCCTAAATGCAAATCTCAGCCTGCTCGCTCATGTGCCTATGACTTACTAGCAGAAATGGCTCGAGGTTCTCCAGATAACTATTTTCTTCTGCAAAATTTGCTTATGGAACAACATCAGCCTACCTCTCATAACCCGTATGTTTGGGACTACTGGCCTCACGAAGATGGAAGAGCCCCTTGTGGTTACGTTGGCCTTACCAACTTAGGTGCGACTTGCTACATGGCCTCATGTATGCAGCACCTGTATATGATGCCTCAAGCTCGGGCCTCGATTCTTAGCGCCAAGTTTACTTCCGACTACAAACATGAGGAGACACTTCGAGAGCTTCAAAAAATGTTCGCGTACCTAATGGAAAGTGAGCGTAAAGCTTACAACCCAAGGAGTTTTTGCAAGGTTTATCAAATGGATCACAAGCCTCTGAACACTGGCGAGCAGAAAGACATGGCTGAGTTTTTCATCGATTTGGTTTCCAAACTGGAAGAAATGACACCTGAGTTGAAGCAGTTAGTCAAAACTTTATTCTGTGGAGTCACCAGCAATAACGTTGTTTCATTAGTAAGCATGATTTTCCAAGTTTCATTTACCATAATTCATTAGCCAGTCTTCATAGAGAAATGCGTTGTGTAGGATTGTCCTCATGTGAGCCGTACTTTGGAAGAATTTTATACTGTGCGATGTCAAGTGGCAGATATGAGAAGCATATTCGAATCTTTAGATGAGGTAACGGTAAAGGACACACTTGAAGGGGACAATATGTACACGTGTTCAACGTGTGGCAAGAAAGTTAGAGCAGAAAAAAGGTAAGGGAAACTAATTTCATTCTTTAAGTGTACGATGTACTCATTCTACTTTGGTAAGCTATTAAATTAATTCACTGACTACTACTTTAGGGCGTGCTTCAAAAAACTACCTCATATTCTGTGTTTCAATACGATGCGGTACACATTCAATATGATAACTATGCAGAAAGAAAAAGTGAATACACACTTCTCGTTTCCGTTGCAATTGGACATGTCTGGTTATGTTGAGAAGACACTTATGCCCCAACAGTACCAAGAAGAGAGGGCAAAAAGGAAGGAAGGGAGGAAAGAAGGAGAGTCAGAGAGTGGAATGGACGATGATGAAGCTGAATGCAACACGTATGACTTGATCGGGGTTACAGTTCACACTGGAACAGCCGATGGGGGGCACTATTACTCATTCATTAGGGACAGGCTGCCGCCGAATAAAGATAAGTGGTATCTGTTCAATGATGCTGAAGTGAAGCAATTCGATCCTAATCAAATACCAGCTGAGTGCTTTGGAGGAGAAATGAGTGTAAGTATCCTCAGGATTTTGAGTTTATCAATTTGTATTAGATTTTCAAAATGGTTGTTGTGTTTGTAGACGAAGACTTATGACAGCCTTACCGACAAGTTCTTGGATTTCAGTTTCGAGAAGACAAATAGTGCTTACATGCTATTTTACGAACGATCCAATGCTTCTCAAAACCCTCTGTTAGCTTTAGGATGCGACAATATGCTGCTTCCGTCACTACCAGGCGGGTCCACCCAGAATAAGACTACCCAACCTCCATCTGCACCTGAAATTCCTTTGTTTGATTTGAATAAAGAGTTAGAAGATTGGATTTGGATGGACAATACTCAATTTCTGAAAGATAGAAATATATTCGAGCACACATATTTTAAGTAAGTGAGAATAAGCTTACATTTTGGACCCGACTGAATTTTACAGTTTCCGCAATTTCAATTTCTAGCTTTATGCATCAAGTCTGCGGCCAAATACCCGTGACATTGTTAGGACAAGAACATGTGCTGTTTCTAGCTGCTAAAATGACCACGACATTTTTCTTGGAAACGTTTATCCATGCAAAGGAAAAACCAACGATGGTGCAATGGATAGATTTACTCACCAAGCAGTTAATACTATGTCCTGATGCTGCGGTTTGGTTTTTGGACCACCTTGCTGAAAGCGATTGGTGGTTAACCCAAATTCTTCTCAAGTGTCCGAATCAAATGGTTCGACAAATGTTTCAACGACTCTGCTTGAATGTGGTACAACATGTTCGCCCATCCCAGTGTCACCTCTTCCTAAAAATTCCCGAATCTCAAGTCTCGGATCATCCGAATGATATCAATATAGCTGAATATGGATCGTTTTCTTGCATTACGAGATTTTTGAAACGCTATCTTACTTTGGTATGTATGTTATGCATCTTCGCCTTCTGACGTTCAATAAGATGCAACCATTTTTACTATTTTCATGCTTTTCAGTTGGACCATGGAGCCAAAACACATCTGAAACACTTAGCAGAATATTTCACGTTTCTTCATGATTTCAGTAGGCTTGGGGATGAGGAATGTTTGTTCCTTATAAACATTCAAGCTATCTCGAAAATGGTGGGGTTTTATCTTGGAAACAAAAAAGAAGATCAGGTACCAGAAATCGTTTTTTGTCATTTTTACACTGAAGAGAATACACTAAGAAGTTTATTTGCAACATGTTTAGGGTGAAAAAGCCAGTAGCGATCATCCCAGTGAAGAAGATGAGGACGAAGAGGAGGTCATTTCAATTCCAAATGAAAAAACCAAGGCCACATCTCTAGAAAAAATGATTGCTCTAATAGCTTCATTAGTGGAGAAGTCTAGGGATGACTCAAACAGTTTAAAGCTGTCTACTGTTGACTTGAATTCTTTAACTGGAGATGGACAGGTAAAAGCTACGAGTTTTTTCTTGTCCAGATTTATGAAGGCTAATCATGGGTATTGGTTTTCAGAGTTTTCCATTTATCTTGCAACAAATCAGAGATCAGATAAACTTCATGAGTACGAGAAACCTTATATTTTCTCTGTGTCGATGGAATGAAAAATTGGCAGAAAATATTGTACTAGCTATTTTTCAAGCTATTCAAAAGCAACCCGATGTAAGACATATTTTAATCATAAATTACTCAAGATGTATTTGTGTAGCTTTATCTATTGCAATTTTTTATTTCAGTTGTGTCAGCCGTATTTCAAAGTTATGAATCTATTGTCCGAATTCTTCGCTGGACCACCAGAGTTGCCCAAATTCACGGAGCTCATTTTATATAGACTTTTAGACGTTTCTGAGCTTTGTCCTTCTGCGACGTTGGAATGGTTGGGAACACAAGTTCCAAGAAATCCTATTGTACAACAATGGTGTTTACAATCTAAGGAAACTTGGGTAGAACACTTTCTGATGGCCAACAATAACCAACGAGTGAGAAGTGGTACGTAATTTTTATTGTTCGATAAAATTAAGTGTTTCAATGCTGATGATACAATAGTCTACTGTTTGTTTCTCTAGCGGCTGCAAATTTGTTGGTTTCTCTTGTTCCAAGCCAGCAGTTTAGATCGGCTTTTAGAGGTACAAAATTTTATGGAGGGCACCACCACACCATAAAGGATTTAATTGTATTGAGCCCAGAAGCCAATAGTGTTCTGCACGAGGTGAATTTCTCTATTCTTGCAAGGCTTAGTTAGGCTTAGCTTTCAAAAATTGATCTAACTATGAAAATTGATTCTAGATTTATATTTGTCTACTGCAACTACTAAAACCTGCTCGACACTACACTGACACTAATTCTCATGGAACGTCAAAACTTACGTCGTACTTTACTGTTCTCACATATTTTACACTAAGTAAAGTAGAAAAAATATTGGTAAATGAATATGATATCACAGGAATGTAGTACTTAATGTGTTCCAAGAATTTCAGCTATAAAATTAACTATTGAACTAATGTTCTTTCAGTTTGGACCATTTTTCGCGGATTTGTGGAACCTTTTTCATCCTCGTTTGTCTGAGCCAAGTATTCCTTGCCATCATAACAAAGCTGCTCTACTCACTTACTGGCATCACGTATGCCAAGACTGTCCAGAAAACATACAAAGAATCGTACAAAATCCTATGGTCGTCAAGCAAATTGGATTCAATTATATTTTGGCTGATCATGAAGATAATGAAGTAGTGGTTTTTAATCGAGGTATGTTGCCCTCATACTATGCAATACTTCGAATGTGCTGCCAAAGTTCACGGCACTTCGCCATGAGTTTAGCACGTCATCAAAATATAACCTGGGCTTTCAAGAATATTAGCGCATATCAAACTCAATACCCAGCAGTAAGTTATAGAATTTACATTTACGGGTTTACATAATGCACAGGCCTTAGTCAGAGTTGTATTTTAAAACTAGGCGGTTGAAGAGTTGTTCAAACTGATGCAGATTATCGTTTCAAAAGTGGCAGATGCTACCGAACAAGAAGTGAACGAAATAACACAGTTCAAAAGAAATACACTTCAATTATATATGCAGGTAAGTTCGCAATAGTTAACTCAACTCAAATTTTATTATTGCATTCAATGAATTCACGAATTAAAGTGATAAAATGGTCACAATAACAGATATTAGATGGTCGTTCAAGTTGGGGAACTTTGATCTCATCTTTCCGGATTCTCATTGAGACTATGGAGGATAAACTGTTCGTCATTGGTAGCAACGGACTGAATTTACTGTTTGATGCTATTTCAATGCTACATACAATGCACCACGAAGCCACGGCGTGTCACATCACTGGAGAAATGGTGGAATTACTGACCATATTGACAGATATGTTGAGAACTTTCCGACCAAAGGAGTTCGCCCCTAACATTCCTGGAGGGAACAATAACAACATTGAAGAAGTTCCCGTGATCACCAGATATATCGCAAACTCCAAAGACTGGCCTGATGTGTTGAGAAAGCTTGCAACTCTATTGAATACTTACAATTGTGCTGATTTAAGGAACAGTGCCATAGGTAATATCACTCAAGTGCATTTTAAACTTACGGAGTTCTCAGTCCAACTTACATTTGTGTTTTAGAAACGCTTATTGAATTTTTGTACCTCATGCCTCTGGATACGTTGCGAACATTGGTACCTCTAATGGTCCACTGTCACACTGCTTGCCAAGATGCTCAAACTTCTGGTATGGGGCCTACACTTGGTCCGTATTTTCCCAAGAGATCTTCTCACTCTAATACAGCTACGAAACCAACCATCCGGCCACCAAGGCCAATGCTTCAGATGGCATTTCCTCACCTAGGACAGGAAACTGCTAAAGTAATGAAAAACATTCAAGATAGTAGTTTGATCTTGAGGCAGGTAATAATTTTTAACGTTTCAGGGATTGGACGAGGAATATGACAGGCAGTTACAAGAATTTTATGGACAGTACCATGTATTTGTGGACTTGATGTGTAGAGTCGGGTTCATGAAAGAATATGTAAATCAAGAACTGATTACGTTAAGCGCAATGTTGGGATATGAGGCTGCTCCTCTTCATTTTATCCACTTTCCAAAATTGTGGTTGGAAGTGTACAATACTCCGGTAAGCTTCCTGCTCTAGAACTTACGCTTGACATCTTACGTATACCATCCAGGAACTTGACTGCTAATAATCTCCTGTTACAGAGCATTGATCGTAGATTTATCGCTATGCTAGTCAATACAAATTATTTCACTGACTACGTGGAGTTAGTGATTGTGGATGAACGAGCTTGTCTAACTAACATAGTGATATTCAATTTCTTGGCGACTTATTTGCCGCGGGTTAGTGAAGTAAATAGTTTGTCAGACTTCAAGCATTTAATTATTTTCTGATTCTTTATGTGATAATTGTGCAGGTTTTCGATCAAATTGCATCGACTGAACAAACGACCAAACTGTTGATGAGTTTGACCTCTGATCTGCATAACTTAGCCAATAAGCAGACTGCGGATGTGGAAACACATGCGATGGGAATATTAGGGGACCTTAAAGCTATATCATTGTTTTATTTGCCAAGTATCAATGGAAAGGGTCACATTCCAAATCCGCTACCACATCCTGCTCCAACAGTTCCTCAACTCTTAGGCACGCTTAGATTACTAAGTGCTTACCTTGAAACTCTCGTTCCCAGAAAGCGATATGACCCATCTAGCTCTCGTAAGTAGAACCATGTATAATGTAGCTAATGTAGCACTTTATGTGACTTGTATCACATAATGAGGTTCAGTATTTCATATGTGAATTATTAATAATCTGCGTTTTTACAGCCAGTCAAGAGGTCCCTTCAAAGCGGCGTAAAGTTGAAACTGCAGACAACAATGCAACGGATGGAAACGTGGAACCCGTAGTTGGAGAAGATGCTCCGCCGATTAGTGCACCGCTTTCTGCCAGTGGAGGCATAGGAAGCTCCCAACCGACCATAGACGCTGCCAGTCAAAGGCGTTATATAGCACAAGACTTAATAGATCTTCTACTAGGAACTATTGATTCTTTGATTCGTGGGATCACACCCTCAAACGGAGAAGACATGGAAGTAGAAGATTCGCAATTGCTTCTCCCTGGCGAGACTGTGGACCCCGGTCCTAGCTCAGAATGCTCCACTGAAAAAGCTCCATCCAACAGTTCTGCAAATGACGACGAACCACCAGTCGGAGGAAGTAGTGGGAGTGGAAGCAGTAACAATAGTTTGGAGTCCATCGTTCCTCAGTAGATGAGAATAAGGATCGACTATAAATACTTATTACGGAGATAGGCTTAGTTATTTAGTGCAATATATCTTAAGTTTTTGTACTCAAACTGTAGGATACAAATACTGATAGTTATACCTAAACTGATTCGTATTTATTAGTTCGTGCCAGTTACAGAGTCTCAGGGAGAAATGAAGCGAAGTTGAAGAAGGTGCTTAGAATGGGTATGTAGTTGTGAAGTCCAGAGTGCCTACCAGCGCAAATCGAGAAGGAATCCGAAAGGTCTGACTGTGATGAGACCGTAGAAATCTTAAGATTTGTGTGCTTTACTTGTAGGCTAGCCCATGAGATTCTTTTAATAATCCAATAAATTTGAGTTGTCATTTGTCATTCATGAAAGTAGGCTGAACAGGAATAAATTTATGTCAGACTATGAACTGATTTTGAAGCGCTCTTGAGAGGAGCAGTAACTGAATATGCAGTATTATGTGAACCGCATCGTCTACTACAGCTTATTAGACAGGACTTAATATAGTTAACCACTTAAATAATTCTATGCGTAATGGGTTAAAAGTAATCGAACTGAGGAAAAATTCAGACGTGATGGAGTTCCAAACTAACCATAATATTGATGATATTGAACACTTGTGTTATAAATATTTCTTAGATTAAGGTCATGTACTTGTTAGTGTCGTTTGTCCAGACTGTTTAGTACAGCAACCCAAAAATGAGAAACCTTGTCTTCATTTACTACAGTTAACTTCATCTTTTAATTGAGTCATTATAGTCTCCGGTATCAATAGCATTCATAATTTATATTTGTGTTAAGATACGCCGATCTTAATGAGACTCAAATTTTACAAATAAACGGAAATACATCTGTCGACCTAATTTAGTATAAGAACGCGTGCAGGAATTGGAAAAATGTTTTGGAAGGTAAATCCTTATAAATATTATCTTGAATAAAAGAGTGTTTTACCTACGCACATTAAAATAATAAACACACTTAAAGTCTAATTGATATATTTTACTGAAAGCTTTTTAATATTTGAATCTTCACGTCATTACATCAGCATTTAAAATTTAGCATCTTTCATTACAAACAACTATCAATTTACAGAACATAAGAAGACCAGATGGGAACTAATAAACTTATCATTATCTACAAGTGTATAATTTATATAAAGGTCTTTATTATTTCGAATTCCTGACGAGGCTTCAAATCTACTCATTGTACCATAAGAGTACGAGTAGTACCATTTACACTTGTAACATTACGTCGCTGTTCAATAATAAAGTTTCCTTTGGAGTTTAGTCTTTCTAATTACAAAAAGTACAGAATTAACAGAAAACTTTGTATTTATTCGACATGATAGTTATTTACAGGAAATGAAACACACTGAGACTCCAGAGATTGCTACATAGTAATAATAATAAGCTACGTTTCTGCCTCTCTCAAAACTTGAACCAACTGATTAATACAATAATGACTATATGTAGTAGTAATAAGTAGTAATTAATATAACTCCATGTAATTTCGTTTGTATGATGAACATCCAAGTAAATAGTTCTCCTGACTTCAGTTTACTTTACTCTGGCTCTTCTGGTATACTTTACTTGCATTAAGAGCTGCATAACTAGCGATATTTTTAACCTTCACATACGTAGTAGCTTTACTTATAATTTATTACATGATAATGAAGCTGAATTCCATTCATTAATCCCAGTTTACATTCATCCCTACAAATCTCTATGCATTCTACAGCAGCTTTAAATAGTACTTTACCTCCATAAAAGTATTTTAACACAAACATAAATTAATTTGACAAATAGTAAATACATTTATGTAACCAAATAAGCTTCTCAGTTTTCATTCACTCATTCATTACTAAAAATCGTAACTTCTGTGGTTAATTATTTCATTCCTATTAACAATAAGTTGATCTGTAGTCTTATTTATGTATAGTTATTAGTGTTTGTAATATATGTAATCATAAGATGGATTATTCATAACCTTTATTAATATTTCTACAGTTTGGTATCCTGAAGGAATATTTTATACGAAGAAGCAACTCAAAAAATTAAAGAGAGGAAGGAAATTGATGACACGTTTAACTTGTAACAACGTCCGCTTTGGGTAATGATCAGTATTTCAAGCTGGACAGGTAACTCTGCAAAGACCATGAAAGTTGCAATTAGTTTCATCGCTGCTATTCCATATTATCTGTTGATCGATGCAGAACGAGTTACGTGCTCGTTGCATGACAATTGACTGTCATTTGACAGGTTCATACGCAATGTTTGTACGTGTATATACTAATTCAAGTACATAATACTTACCCAATAATAATTGAACGAGGCAATGTTGGGAATTTTAATGTCTCTTGGTAAAGCTAGACCCATCTGAGATGTCCATGCAGATGAAAAGACAAGACCAAGGCGAGGGACAGTAGTAACGGGGATAAACTGGAGATTGGGGATGAACCTCCTGTCGCTCCTGCAGCAGAAAAAGTCACCGTTTAATAACAAGTGGATACCATGAATTAAAATGCATATTCATTATTAGCTAGTGAAAAGGCTTTGGTTATTCTAAAAGGAGAAAGCAGCTTATGATGAATTATTGGAAGAGTCTCAACACGTTCAGTATTAAAAGTAGGATGGAGTTTCTTTTTTTAAACGCTTTGTGTGTTGTAGCTTATGTGCAACAAATAATAATTATGCAACGAAGAGTGAAACATCACATGCACTCATCTTTCACTGCTCTCAACTGCTGGACAAGTAAATAGTTACGCAAGCAATACGAGAAAGTTTGAAATACATCTTTGAATCTTTTAGTGAGTGAGCAGCAAAAGATTTCTTCGTGAATCATTCATTCGTACCTTTAGCCTGAGGTTCCGAATCAGCTTCCAAAGACTGAAATTCTATTAAGAACACAAAACCCAAGTATATTAAGGCACATTGACAAAACTATCATTCGCTCCACAGACATTTTCACGACCATAACCACCGGGTTAGTTGGCTTCCGGTTAATCAAAATGTGTACATGGTATGTGTATGTTGGTGTGGAAGGTTTCTCATCTTCTCATGCTAAGAACGACAGGGTGGTGGACATTTAAAGCTCCAGTGATAGTAGTGACCAAGACTTACCTCCATTAACGCGGAATCTGCTGACACGGGCTTCTCGGGAGTTCCCATATTCGTTGTGGGCAAACAGCGTGGCTTCGTATTCGGAAGACGGGCTGAGATCTTGGAAAGTGTGTGACACCTGGTACACATTTGCTTGGGTCATCATTCCCTTCACGTCAACTTCTTCCCAGTCTTCGTCCAACTGCAACAAAGTTATTTCGCGTATCAAATCGTGTCTCAAACTTCCCAAATATGAACAAATATGAACAAATACATATATAACTACTGGGAATACTGACCTTCCTGAACCTGATCTTGAAGGTGTCAATGGGGACAGTGCTTTCCATAGCCCAGACTAGCTTGTAGCTCATGTTGTCATCTCCTACGGCACTTTCCTTCACCATTGGCTGACTAGGAGCTCCTGCAAATATTAACATTCAATGACATTCATTTCTTAGCACATGCAAAGCCTTTCTCCGGAACTGACGTTCCATCTGAGAAAGTGTACGATTGTAGGAAGTGTTTAATATTGTCAGTACCAGAGAGAAGGATTGCGCCATGAGCTCTTCCCAAAGTATTATTGGCAACACAAGTGTAGTTTCCAAAGTCCTCCATCTCGACTCCCTTAATGTGAAGGGTCCAGAAATGAGCCATTTTCTGTACAAACTCGTGCTTGCTGTCGGAAAGCCTCAGTTGAACTCCATCCTTGTACCACACGACCGTGGCTTTTGGCTCGGCATGAACGACGCACGCCAACTCGGCATCGTATCCTTTTCCAGAATTGACGGAATCTCGCTCAATCTCGATTTCTGGTGGATCTACGCTCATACACACGTGCGAATTCCCACGCCAATTAATTCCCAGCCAGTAAACGCAGAGAGACGATTAGTAGTATTATGAAAATCGTAATTACTCACGCATCACAACCAAATTCATTGCCGTCACTGCAACTCCCATGCTGTTGTTCGCAAAGCATTCATAAAATCCAGAGTGGTGTCGAGAGACTGCAGCGAAAGTTATGTCGTTCCCTCGAATTGTTTGCTCTCCGTTTGGCATTCTCTTTCCCTACACAACACACAAAAAAGTCATGAATGAAAATCTCCAAACCGTTATATTGGGATTCAAAACTTTGTTCAAAACTTTGTTCATGTCCAGTTCAGTATGTTCGGATAAGAAACGGAGCATGAGAAAAGGCTTCTGAAATTCTGATACTATTCATCTCTCGTGTTCTTACCCTGCGTTCCCAGTAGACGACAGGCTCAGGATATCCGGTAACATTACATGACAGGGTGACAGGTTCACTCTCTTTTACAACCCGATTCGTCTCGGCAATCGAGGCTGTGGGGCTTTCTATACGGAAAACAAACGGTAATAGACCAAGTTAAATTCACCGTACCTGAATACTTACATTTATATTTACTAATGGTAATTGCGTGTGTGTGTGCGTTTGTATGAGTTAAGGATGGAAATATCAAAAGCGAATGTGTTGAAAGTCAAGGTCCTGACATTTCCTTTTCCACGAGGAAATAATAAAAAGTAAGTGGACACATCAAGTCATATCATGAGCCATGTGGAATGGGAACTGAGTCTACAATGTTCTATATTATAACAAAGGCGAATAACTCACGTCTAACACGGATGGAATGTGTCACTTGGACATTCGTGGCAGCTGAATCTTCAGCTCCAGCTCTGCAAATGTACTCTCCGTTGTCCTCAGCAGTCACGTTAAAGATAATCAGCTTTGCCCCACTTCCTTCGATTCTGAATCGGGCGTCACCTTTTGTCGTTACGTCTCCGGCAGACAACATGTTCTTCGTGGATCCCTTGTACCACATCAAAGCGATTGATTCTGCAAAAGCAAGAAGAGTTATTAGGTTAAGAAGGTTCATCTCGAGATACCCTCTGGACAATTATCATTCGACTTTCGTGACTGTCTCTCCTTTACACACTTCACTCACTTAAGTGTTCGCCTTTGCAAGGAAGCTCTACTTTGTCATTTTCGTCGACTTCCAGTTTCAAAGGTTCGCTTGTTATTACAGGATTGCCCAGGTCTGCGTCTTGAATGTCTTCGGACTCGTCTTCTTCTCTGTAGTCGTCATCAGGGTAGTCCCCATCTTGGACGTAGGAATCATCCGATGTCGACGCTGGCACTGTGAAAGTAACAACAAAAGTAATGCATGAATTATTCAGCTAGGTGAATGTTTAAGCATGGTTGGTGGGAGGTGGAGTGGAGGAGTCCGAAAGACAGAATTGTAAATGTTCAGCATTCCTTGTTCATTCGCAGGCAGGAGGCGGAAATGCTAACTCAACTTCCGGTGAAAGTTTAATGCAATGCGTCTACTTTCCCTGATGGATTTCCTATTTTCCTGTGCGTAAGTACTGGAAGTTCCAGAAATCCGCAAGCATATATATACACTACAGATTCTCACTGCTTGAAAACCGAAACAGTCTGTATAAAAATGCCCTCAATGATTGCTTTTCTACACGACTAAGTATGGCACGGAGCAGTTTTCCCCACATGCAGACAATTAGTAAAATGCTTTTTTGACATGGAACGAAAAGAGATTTAGTGGGGACTTCAAAAATGGACCCTGCAGGGTCAGTTGGAAAATGCTTTCAGCCGTCGACTTAACCAACTTGTAACTAAGGAATATTAGCTTATTCTAGTTACATGGTGACATTTTTCCACGGACCCTGCAGGGCCCATTTTTGAAGTCCCCACTACAGCTCTTTTCGTTCCATGTCAGAAAAGCGTTTTACTAAATGTCTGCACGTGGGGAACCTTAATCGCGTGCACGCTTTCAAGAGAACAACGGCAAACTAACAGACATCTTTCTTGTGCTTAGATATTCAACATTCCAATCCTGACGGATCTCTGCGAGACTTTCAAGGTGCCCTGCCCTGATTGGACTTTTACATGACACACAACGCAATGGCAAATGCCTCAATGCAGTTTTGTAATTCACACACAGGCATGAACACCCAAGAGATCCTTTCAGTTTGCATATCTGGATGGAGAGCAATTTCATGCGACTTTTGATGCCAATATGCCAATAAAGACTTCCTACAATGACTTAATAAACCTTTTTAATACACACTCGGACATAATTTAAGTCATGAGCATCATCGCATTCAAATCCGGATTGAGATTTAGGGTCATCTGATCATCAAAAAAGACACTGACACTGACACAATGACTGGCAAAATCAGTGTCAGAATAAAAAAAATAAATTGTCAGTTCGTGAGAACCCTGTGCATATACAGGGTATTGCATAACCTTGTACATACGAAATTTAAGGATCTTTGTAATTTTACAGAAGAATTAGTTCACCCTATACACACGGTCAATGTCTTTTTCGTTCAGGGCTATGACAACTTGACCACAGCCTCCGAGTTTTGAAGGAGTCAGCCCAAGAAAGCGACGCTTCTCTGTCATTAATCGCTCAGCCTTCGAGCGAGTAACATTACAATTGTCTTCTCCCGTAGATTCCCGTAAATTTTCTCCTCCCGACTAGTAGAAACCTTTGACTGAATAGCTTGACTGAATTCCCCAGAAACTTTGACACCCCCTTCCCGAAAGGGACCAAAAGCAAAATGTACTATCCAAAGACATTGTCGCGATTCTCTGCAAAAGTGGAGAGACCAATCTCCCTGAAATCTCTGGCCACTGAAGCAGCCTTGAAGTTGGTGGTCTTCTCGGGGCTGAACCCGAATCCGGCCCTGAATTCCCCTTCCGTCGATGAATTGAGCGATGACCAGAAAGATGACATGGCCGAGTACTTGGAAGAAAATCTGCCCCGGGTCCTTCACAGAGAACTCTTCGTGAAGGCGGTCAAGAAGTGGTACGGCGCTGATCGAATCTGCGGCCTCGCTGAGGTTCTTTGGAGAAACAGCATTGGCGAAACTGTCTTGGACTTCATCGGACCCTTCCGGTACGCATACTTGCACATGCAATGCCATTTTGATTCTCATCAATGACTCCAAACGCAATAAAGTCTATCTTCCTTGTATATTGATGTACAATCTGACCTTGCCCCTTAGATATGCATATGGATGCTACTACAGCAATGATCGACTCTACTGGTCAAATGGAACTATCGAGCGGCTGAATCTCGACAAAGTGCAATGCGACAACTTGTTCCTGCAACTGAACCGAGGACGCGAGAAGTATCTTCGTTCCTTATCGATTTCAACACAGAAAGACGCCTTGAAGGCCTCCAAGTTCCCGTCAATTCTCGCACGAGCAGAAGTGCTTCACAGTGTCGTAATCTTGAACGGGGCTACAGATCACATTCTCCGGCTGCTGGGCCTCAACTGTCACTCTCTCAAGTTGCTCGATGTCTCGCACTCTCAAGGCGTCTCTGACACTGGAATGAGGAATCTCTTGCTTCGAAATCCTCGCCCACCTCGAGCCGCCGCTGAAGCTGCTGTTGACAGAGATGCACTCAACCCATGTGCCAAGAGTCTCAGTAGGATCATTGTTCTTGGAACGGAAGTGACCACAGATGGTCACGAGTTCGCATCAAGGATCATCGAAGGATATTCAGTGACATTCATTCCAGACTCGATGATCGTCAAGCCAGAAGAAACTAAAACAATTGTCAGAGGATTCGAGCTGGATACTGGAAACTTCCTGATCTCCCTCAGGATCAAGGAAGCCCTGGACATTAGCCAAGATGACGCCGAAGCTATCGAAAGAACTGCTTCTCGATTCGTGGAATCAATTCCTCTGGTCGGAGATGAGCAAGTTTTCATCAATCAACTTTTGGATTGCTATTCAGCGAAGAAGGGCGAGTCGCAGATGTTCATTCGGCTGCCCGATTCTCGGATTCCGCAAGCATATCTCCGAATGGAATTGAACAATCTGACCCAGTTGATTCTTCCGTGGCACTCGTTCACTTGGCGGATTCCATCGCTTCCCGATGTCACAGAATTGGCTACTGCGCTTCCGAATTTGACTCTGCTCAAGGCTCGACTCCAAGGGTGCTCACTATTCTCTATTCAATACACTTACTCGCGGTCCCTTTTATTACAAGCTGTTTAATAATCTTGTTCTGATGATAGTCTACTAATTATCCTGTGCTGTGTCTGATTTTTAGAGCCTGGGACCGAGATGAGCCGATGTTTCCCAAACTGAAGCACACGTACATTTGGACTATTCATGATTCCACAGTCATCTCGTTCCTGAGACACTGCCCTACCATTGAGCACTTCAAGTTCAACTGCTTGGACTTCTCGCACCTGTACAACGTGGACCCTGCGCAGAGGAACAACACCCTCTCTGACTGGAATGTTCAGTACAGCCTCTTTCTCAATCAGAGTTTGCTCAAGTCCCTCGTGGAAGTTTCCATCCGACCTGCATCCCGACTCACTGAAAGCACCGTGAACTTCATGATCGAGCGATGTCCAAAGCTGCTGCGTCTCGGGGACATGGAGTCGTGGGATGTCTCGGCTGATACTCTCAAGGATCTCAACAAGAACTTGGATGAAGTCAACTCGAAGTGCGTCCTCACCGTGTTATCTTTCCCACCGTTTGAAAAACCATCCTATCTCTTATAAATTAACTACGTCCATTCCGTGTTCAACTTAAACCCTAATTTGTTATTCCTTGTCCTTTGTAAATGAGAAGTAGTGATAGTCAATATATTACTACCGTGTGATGTTTAAACTCTCCTTCATTCTTTCTCAGTTAGTATAGTTTATCTAGAGTGTAAGATATCATAGTTCGCATCCTCTCATATCAATCCAAGTCATACGAGTCCATACAAGACATACAAATCATATTCATAGCTGAGCATATCTTGAAGACAGGCATATCATCATCATTGCACGGGGTTTCTGGTTACATAGAAGCAGACCAAAATCAAATCGCCCGATAAACATTACGCACTTCCTGCCTGCGTTATTCGTGTACAAAAGCCTGTTTCATGTTTTGCACAGTTTGTAATTCATAATGAATGTTCTTAAGACATTAGCACGTCTTGTAGTGCATGCATATTTATACTTAGCCCTCCAGAACTGCAAATAATCGGTTCAACGACTTCCAACCAAGCGTGTTCCACCACAAAAAATCGTAAGAAGGATCTAATCAAGGAGCAAAAGAAGATGTTAGGACAGGAGCACATGGCTCGAGATTGCAGACTTGCTTCTTGCATGACAAAAAGAAGCTAAGCTTATTGCTCGTAGGTAGAATGTATAGTAACTGTATAGTCGGGAGGTGCGGCCGGATGAAGAAGATTAGAAGAGCTCTTGTTAGAAAGTCAAACATTAAACGCAGCTCTAGACCAGAGAAGAAGGTTACATAGCAAAATGTAAACTAAACATGGGAAGGAAGTTATGATGTAATTTTACGTCTTCAACACACACGCACGTGATCTTATGTTTGGCTCGGAGAAAGGTGTTAAAGGATTAGAGATGATTATAATGCCAATGAGGAGGCAGGCAAAAAGTGTGAGAGGAATGTGCGAAATCCCGTGCGAATCTATAAAGCTTTACTATCTGTTGATCTGTTAGGATGACTGATGACTCCTCTCGAATATACACACACTTTCAAAAGTGACAAGCGTTGTATTACCCTCGTGTCCTGGAATATATCTATCTGTCTGTGTATATGTAGAGACATTCGTAGTAAATGAATAGCGCACGCATCACGCCTCGATACATTCCGAAGATGTAAAGCAGACAACCATTAAAGATCTCATTCAAATATGACATAATCCGTTTACACGGACGTCCAGCACAGGAACTTGGAAGACTCACAATAAACGAATTCCATTCCTTCCTAACAAAAACCTTCGGAGCTGAAGTTGGAATGGCTGTAATGTAAATTGTAAATCTCTTTTACAAGCGAAGGAAAAGAGAGGAACCAAAGATAATCTATTGAAATTGGTTTAGAGCTGAACAACAGTAAAGTGCGATTTCACTTTCAAGACTATAATGAATGACTAACAACGATCAGACCTGAAGATGTGTACTAGTATTATGCAACATAGACTCTCTCGTGGGTTACAAGATTGCATGGAACTGCTCCTGTGGAGGAAATTGAGAAACCAAACAAGACGCTTATCTCGTGGAGACCTTTTCTTTATTCCTAAGTTCACGTAACACGTTTATTTTAACGAAGGAAAAAACTTTGAAGGAATCGAAACAACCGTAAATGATTTATAAATTGGGATATGCGTGTTCTCCATACGCATACTTTCTACTTGTACATCATTTGAGTAACAAAAACCGATTCTGCATCTTCATAACACAAAGTTATTTACTATATTCACACGCAGTGAACAAGATAAAGGCAAAAAGTGCAGTAGCATTGCTTCGTATATTATTTCCCAACTATCGGATGAGATTTGAGGAGAGATGAATAGTGAATGAGATGCTCGAGGGAATCGCATGGAGATAAGTGAAATAAATTAATGTGAAGATAATTAATTTAAGCTATAAAAATCCTCTTGATAATCATTCCTCGTCACGAGTCATGGGCATTGATCTCAATAAAAGGAGATGAAGACTATGAAGACTTCTCTGGAAGTCAAATTATTAGCATTTTTATAACCATTTGTGATTCGGAGGTTCGTGAGTGTATGCTATGCAACCTCATTATCACTTTGTAAGTGTTCCATCAATGTTTGCACATTCTAATTGCACGGCTCATTAATCATCGTACGCGAAATATGTTGCACAGTCCTTTTTAGGGCTATCAAATACGTTGTTATTTAGTTCGGAGGTAGTTACTCATTCTGTGTGTGTGTGTGTGTGTGATGTTAATTTTAATCCAATCATTTTTAATCAGATGAAAGAGAAAAGAGTTAATGCACTTGTTTTGCTATATTTGGCTCGACTAATGAATCCCCTGCGGCTTTGTAATGAGTCGCCTTTTCATTTCCACTAATGAACCTACCGATCTATCAAAAGGTAGCAGTCCTATACAAGGTTAATTGATTCTTCAGTCTTTCGAGAGTTCTTCCGCGTTCGAACGAACCGAAGAAACCACATTTTTGGTTCTCTTTTTAGGAATAATTGATTACAAATCATCATTCGGCATTCCTATTTTTAAAACCATTCTCGAAACCGACAATCTACGACTGTGAAGTAATATATAGGCAACAAAGTATAATAATATTTTATTGTTTCAGCATTGAAATGATCTTGTTTTGTGAAATGCCTGTCAAGAATGAATGCGAGAATGTTTGAAGATGACTTGCACAAACTAGGCAGACACAAAATGAATGATGAGTTTCGGAAAGACGACGACGTATAAAGAAAAAGGGTTTGCGTCAAAAGGTCGTGTCGAAGATGCCTTTGAGATTTCGGAACCACGCCACCACCACCGCCCCCGTTTATTAGAAGATGAAAGAAGGCTGCATCTTCTGTTTGCTTAGATTTCACGAGAAATCTTACAAGAAAAATATGCGGCTTTGCACCAGTTGACACTTATTATTGGTTGGTTGTCCATCATCTAATCTGACAGTTGTCACAAATATCCCTTGTAAACTTCATCGGAGGATTCCAGTTCGATTCTTATCTCAATTATTCGTCATTGGCCAAAGTCACGACATGAATTATTCTTTCCTATTTGAGCTGTAAGGTGAGTTTTTGCTCCGGTTTAATGTACACGCAATAAAAAGTGAATAAAACATTGACGAGGGGCAATTAATCGGGAGAGAAACAAAGCGAGTCTTTGACAACTTGATCTGTCTCACAAGAGTGGACACGCATGGAGGAACCTTCCTTTCAATTTGTAATCCATTATCTTAATTTCCATTTAAGATGGACTTCTTTTGGCCGGATGCAACTTCTACAGCAAACAACCTGTGAGCAATCATACGCCGATGAGCTCCTGTCTTGAATCAAAAAGATGATCCTGCTGACTTCTCTCCACTACTTTGTAATGTCACGCAGTGAGTGATCACTCAACTTGGTAGTATAGCCGGTTTCATCCTTACGAGAACAACTCATTTGATTGTAATGTTGAAATTTGTTCCACTCGACATAAAAAGCTTCGTTAAAATGCATTTGAGTGGTAGAGTGGAAATCATCCATTAAAAAGGCCAAGCCCAACGGTCACACGAAGCGCATGGAGTGAATTTATAGAGAGAGAAAGTACAGGTGGACTCAATCGATCCAATCAATAGGATAATAATAATTGCAATAATTGGTGGTGCACACTGCACACCCGTGAATTAATGTCACTTATTCTCTCTCCCTTTCATTATTCTAACCTTCTAAAAAGTGAACTAGCATAAATGTCTCAGCCAGCAATGCCTGAGCAGTATTGATTTTCCTATTTTCTCTCCCTCACTTCTTCAAATGAGCACAAAGTACTCATTACGATGTCAAAAAACGAGTCAAATGAACCTTAAATTGACGTATGATTAATTATATCCATTCGAATTCAATTTCTCAGTGAAAGCTAACAACCAACCAAACCTTTACCTTTGGGACAACGAGTTGATTCCATTAATAATTGTCCACAAAACAACCCGGGGTGAATTTCTAGCATATCTTTAACCTTTAACACATTAGCCATTCATGATAAAAGTGTACACGCATCAATTCGCCCACGTGTGGGACTAACTCCATGTGTCCATAATTTCTCATTTCTTTCGCAGGATGACTGTGGAAGATTCCAAGAATAAAATGCACCATGTAAGTATACATAGGTAATATATGCGTATATGTATATATGTCGCCTAGCTGGAATTAAATTCTTCAAGTCTCCCTTAGTTAGTCCCATCTTGCATATTATATAGCTTAGGTGCATATGTCGTGTTGGTGGAGGACGTGATGTTGAGACCAAAAGTCTCATCAAGTAATCAAAAGTCCTTTTGTCTCATCTTCCCTTTCCAGGGAGAGACACATTACTAACAAACTATCATCCTTAGGAACCCCAAGACTTAAGTACTTTTAAGGTGGGTCCCTTGTAAAGACAAACGATTATCGTATCGGACATGGGATCAAGTCGATTTAAAATGTTCCAATATATACAATATATATGTTTTTATCTCACTCAACAAATCAGACACTAGACGCACTTGGAGAAAATGAAGAAATGGTATTTTTAAAGTGGCTTGTGAATAACTTGGAAATCTCATCTCTCCACTTGAACTCTTAAGATAAGACGACGTGTGGTTGGTGGTGGAATGAGAGCCACGCCAAAAAGCTTCTTTTTCTATATGCAAAGCTCATACCTCCTCCTCCTCCTTACAACTTAAGAAGACTTACAAACTAACTTGCTTTTTATCCTTCTTAACGTGAATAGGAAATTAGCGAATATTTCACTGAAGAGTGGCCAAAAAACCTCCTTCTCATGACACTTGAATCTGAAGAATAATAATTTATGGGTCAGAGAGTAAAATGCTCGGCAAATGATCATTTGAAATGAGATAAGGTAATTCCATTCCATGAAAGGACTCAAAAGAAGAAGAAGAAGTGCTAAGTTTCCAACTTACTATTAGTATGAAACGTAAGCTCGTCTCTTAGCTCTTTTCATATGTGCTAAGTGCTTTGAGAAGAAGAAAGTTCAAGCGAAATTTAAGTGTGAAGACTCTTGGAAATGAGATGAGTGTATGTGTATAATATTATACAAGTCATTTCCTATTCGCTTCACAACCCTTCAATGAACAGACAGAAAGACTGCGAGAGCTATTTTAAGAGTCTTTCGAGCTATTATTGGACTTTATACGAGCACCGTTCTGCGATTTGGCCACCCATTATCCTTTCCTTCTTTATTTGCCTTTTTTGCTCATTTCGTCCTTATTGCCACTGCAGTCTCAGCCATACTAGTAACACGAATAGTAATAATCTCCATTCCAACTGCAAAATGCAATTGCAAGACATAAAAGATCATTTAAACTTCATCTCAAAGTGATTCCCTAGCTTTTTGTAGTATACTTTTGCGCTAATATGAATGTGCCAGGGTAAAATGAATTACCAGAGATCACACTTACTTGCAACGACTATTCTACAGTCTTGGAATGATAAATGGATAACAATTTGAGGTAATAAGTATTCTTGATCTCTTTTTATTATTATATTCCCCTGAGATTTCCACAGGTGCTGCAGAATAATGTACAACAACCGTACAATAGGCAAGGTGATTTGAGAATAAGCAAGTGATAAAGTACTTTTGTACTACTTTGAGTTGTTGGAAGTTAGGAGTCTTTGCAAGAAAATCATTCGCACAAAGACCATTCCCATTTGTATTATAAGATGGAAGGTAATAATAAACAGGTGTGATTCGCATATAGAATGTCCTAATGGAACTCGTTTCTTGTGTTCTCCAGAGAAGTTCAAGCCTTTGGTAGTGAGACAGTTAAATGATTGTGTTTGTGGGATGAAAAGTGCTTGAGAAAAGGATGACAAAACCACAACACCATCCATCCAACTCACTCACACTATCTTTCATTTGTACTCGA
>Ga0194135_10000165_pt1 | contig 38665 bp, 28 predicted proteins | sample LitLau_LLRF_2013_FD_134024 | JGI IMG/M metagenome (GOLD analysis project Ga0194135, IMG submission 134024) | Freshwater sediment microbial communities in response to fracking from North America - Little Laurel Run_MetaG_LLRF_2013 (version 2) | ecosystem: Environmental > Aquatic > Freshwater >... | reverse complement strand
TTATACAGCTCTTATACAGCTCTTATACATATATTACACAGCTTTTATACAGGCGTGTCATTTCGAAGACTTACAGCTGCTGATTCCTTACCATTTCAGCAGCTTGGATAGAGTCTCAACCCCCACCACCTGACCTGAACCTAATTTCTGGAGCAGTCGAATCAGTATCCCTTTTACAAGAGACTTACTAGTGACACCACTAGACTCACGATGTCCAATTTTTCACAGCTATTGTATTTCTTTTACATGTCCGATATGATGTATAGAACGAGGCAACAAGAGACTGAGGGTAATGTTTGATTATGATTTTATGATTTGATATGAAACAATCGAATGAAGCAAATATGAATATTAGATTAACAAAATATGTGTACAGCAACTACAATTTATTATGAACCCGCTGGTGAATCTTTCCACAATAATCAATCGACGATTATTTTTGTATACTTCAAGACTTTTTCTAATTTAGCGTTGTTGAGCACTCTCTGTCCCCAACTACTTATAGATACTCATTAAGAGGCATCTTTAATGACTCCACTTTTCTAAACGGACCTCTTTGACTTAAAAGAAATTAGTGTAAATATGGTTTTTTACTCGTTGTTTAACACAATCACCCATTATCACCCATTAGCCCTTAGCAATAAATTTTAGTCTCTTGGTCTGACGAATAAACGCTTGACTCCCTTGTCACCTTTACTACACTTTATGACCGACTCTAAATGAGTTGCTCCGTTTGAAAAACTTGCCAGTAATCCAGCTAAAAATCACCTCTTTCAATTCACCTAGTATACTGTATATATCGAATACATACAACTAATCGATATTGAGAATTGGTTCTTCCAGCATCGTTACTTTCTTTCCAAGCTTTGCTTCTATCCTCTGCCCCCGCAGATTTCCATTTAGAAAAAATACTAACTACAAAGAAACCCATCCAGCTTTTCATTAAGTAACTGAATCATCATCATTAGTTCTTATCCGACTACTCATTATTACTCAGTCAGTCCTACTTATATACTATACACCTATACACTAACTACTACTCCATTCTAATTCTGCTGTCAACTTGTGAGTGAGACTTTCGATGTTGACAGTTGTTGACACACGAATACAATTTATAATTAGCTACGTAAATAGTAATTAAGTGCACAATGGTAAACATGATAATGTTCCATCCACTCTGTTTCCAGTTTACACGTGTAATTAAAGCATATAATATCCATCCAACTTAGAGAGAGAGAGAGAGTGGTTCCCAGAAGAAAGTCCAAGTCTCATTTTTCCCTAGTGAGAAACCACTGTGAGGATTTTTGTGAGAGGGGTTTCTCACTTCCACGCGAGAGAGTTCCTGGAGAAGAACTCTCTCGACTCGTGCAAGTCAACAAACTCAAATCTCCGATCCCGGGACAATTCCTCTTCTCCGTCTTCCTCCTCTCCGCCGCCGTCGACTCTCGTCTTCTCTCCTCCTCTTCCGCAGACTTTTCTCTTATCGTCGTCGTCGATTATTCCTACCGGGTAAGATAACAAATCCATGATAAGCTCATCTCTGTGTTTGTCATCCTTATCAATCAAATAACCTGAACTTTTTTAGTTGTTGATCATTGTGGTTGTTTTTGTTTCCGTTTGCAGTGATCTCATTACGTAAAGCCACCGGAGGAACCTGTTGCAGTCCCAGCTGTTCAAGTGGCTGCGTTGTTGTAAGTTTCTGAGGTAAGTTTATAAATTATAGTAATTATACAATTGAAAAGTAGATTTATGAGTGACACAGTGACGACGCTTGGGTTAGAGTAGAAGATAGACCATGGTAGAAGTATTCACTTTTCATAAACAGACATTTAAAAGGTAGTTCATAAATAAGGTTTGGTTTGGATCAAAGAGAAAAAACCTTTTGTATGCTAATTCTTTACATTTTTACTGGAGCATGTCCTTGAATGAATGTAACATGGATCATTAGTAATAAATTCACGATTCATGAATTTTGCAATATGTATTTCATGGGGGAATTTTCTAGCAACAAGCATTCTTTGAGTAAAGGAGAGATTATATAAATGCTTTGTTCAATTCTTATATATAAATCAACTAGTAGGCAAACAATTGCACACAGGCAAAATTAACAGACTCAGACAGACATACAGACAGGTTTAGTAAAAAAAGATGCGTGATGGGAAGGAAGGTTCATGGTATTATCATTTTCAATATTGTTGTATGTATACGGATGAAAAGTTGTGTGCCAGCGTGAAGCGAATCTACCATTGCTGCTGTCAACCGTTAGTTGATCTACTTTTAAAATCTTTTAGTGGGGTAGTTGTGCTTAGCTCGTGATAACTTTCTCCGCTGTTGAGTTAGAAAGGTGTAACAAGCTGTTGCTGTTTATAGGTTCTTAAGAGTGAACTTTAAAAAAAAATATATCTATATATTCATTTTTGACAGATCACGGTTTGACCTGGGTCTCCACAGAAGAAGATGGAGACGAATGGAGGGCCGAAGTTATCTTCGATTGGGATGAAGAGACCTATGATGGTTTCTATCATTGCGCTTCTGATCGATCTCATCGGGTTCACAGTGATTCTACCGTTGTTCCCGTCGATTTTGCAACATTACAAAGAAAACGATCCAAGTGGTACGTATAAAAGTTTTGCAACGCTGTCGCAAAATTTTGGCAGGCTTATCGGAGCACCGGATGGTCAATCTGAATCTGTGCTTATGGGTGGACTTCTCGGCTCTGTGTATTGCGTTTTGCAATTCCTCACCACTCCAATAATTGGTCATTTCTCAGATATTTATGGGAGAAAAACTGCCCTGCTGTTGTGCTTGGTAAATTGATGTTGATGAATTTATAAATTTTATGTTCTATTATAAGATTTTCTCTAAATTTTTGCTTCTAGGTTGGAATCACGGTTTCCCATTGCGTCTGGTTCTTTTCTGCCTCTTTCCCAGTGTTCATTTTGTCTCGGATACTTGGAGGTTTGTCAAGAGCAAATGTGTCGATCACGACAACAATTGTGGTGGATGATTGTCCAAATGAGTTAAGGCCAAAAGGAATGGCTATGATAGGAATTGCGTTTTCCATAGGATTTGTCGTGGGTAGGTTTATTACTTCAATGAATCTTGTTTTGAGTTGAATTTTCGTATTTAATATTTGTAATTTCATGACTTAAATAGGTCCAGGGTTTGGTGCTGTTTTTGCTCGTAGTGGAAATTATCATATTCCTGCTCTGGTCTGCATTGTCCTTAGTGCGATCTCGTTTGTTATCGTCGCCATGTTCCTCGACGAGACTTTGGATCGAGTAAGAGTATTTATAGTGTTCAAATTCAAACTAGGCTTCAATATAAGATTTAAGTAAAACCGGTTGCCTTTTCTTTAGAAATACCGTGGAAAATCTTTTAAAGTGGAGAATGTTATCGATTACCTCTGGCCGCCGTACCTTTTTAAATTCAAACCAGTTTCTGTCGGAGAGTATCTTAGCCCTGTAGGACTGGCGTATTTCCTGTATATTTTTATTTACAGTGGGCTGGAGTTCACTTTAACGTTTCTCACTCAATCCAAATTTAAGTATGTAGAAAGCTGGAAAATTAATTTCATACCATAATACCACTATGCAAGGCCGTAAAATATCATTTGTGATTTCAGATATACTGCGTGGGAGCAGGGACGGATGTTTTGCATGTTGGGGCTTGCTATGGCTATAGTTCAAGGAACATTGACTCGTCGACTTAAACCCGACATGATAGAATCTGCAGCAATGCTTGGCATGTTGTTCATGATGCCAGCATTCATATTATTGGGAACGTGTTCCAACGAAATCGGGCTGTATTTAGGGTTGATGTGCTATTCAGTTGGTGAGTTGTATTCATGCGTTATTTTACTCCGTTCCAAGACTGAATAAAATTGGTTTTTGTAGGATCTGGAGTTGTTGGCCCAACTCTTACGGCTGTACTTAATTCTCGAGTTACTAAAATGAATGAACGAGGGGCTGCCCTTGGAATATTCCGGTCATTGGGCGCACTTGCTAGAGGATTTGGACCTTTGTTCGCTTCCTCTCTTTTCTGGTGCTTCGGGCCTGGCGTCGCATATATCGTTGGTGCTATATTTCTGCTGCTTCCTCTTGAGGCTTTGAGAAGGAGCATTCTTGGTGCAGTAATGATTCCACCGAATCCGCCAAGCGATGATGATGATGATGATGATAGTAATAATGACGTTCAATCCAGCCCTAAAAAGGATCAATAGCTTTGCCGTATCCGTGGCCTTCATGAAATTTGTGTATACAGTCATTATAAATGTATTTATTTTCATACATGCTACATTCTTGAAAGTCTATGCAATGGTTGTTAATGTCGTTAGCTTCTTATTTCTTAACCAGCATGAGCTATAATACAGGAGTATCCTTAGATATATCAGTGCTAATACTAGTTATCTACATTGTCTACCAGGTCAATTTTGAGCAAAAAATCCAAAATATGCATTCCAAAATAGTCATTCCATTATCCGTGCAACGAATGTAATACTCGAGCCTAAATCCTACTCTGTACCTATCCAAATAACTAAGAGATTGAGCTCTCAGTTGATTTTCTAATCAAACCAATTTCTATGAAACACATTTATAGTTTTCTGTGTTGTTCTTTCAGTATTATTTTCTAGTACTGCTGACAGTAAAAATAGTTCATTCTGCTCATTCTTAACTGAGTATCAGAGACAACTGCAAGGTTTTGTCTTCTGTAAACATAGGGACCAAAGATAACTTATCTTAATAATTTGGTACTTAATGAGGTTAAATACGAGTAATATATTTGCATTTATTAATCTAGTGGTAATGGTCAATGTACTAATTGTAAGATACGCAGATACTTATGTATTTTCTGTAGTACACATGTAAAATGAAATAAATCTAAGTTTTCTACTCCATGAATACGCTCACTTTTTTTTCAAATGCAAACTTGAGTAATAATGAACGCCAGTCGGATTCCGTATATTTCAAATCAAGTCTTCTTCTTCTTTTTGCTCAATTATATATGAAGCTTCGGTTGTGGCTGAATCTTGAAGCCTCGTAAGAGGGGCCTCGCAAAGGTAATGAAGTTGTCTCTGATTTATAAAAAGATTCTTTACAGTCAACATTACCATTTCCTCAACGGGAAGTTGAGACAGTTTTGAAGGTACAGGGCTTACCATACAGTTCTCATTGGACCATCGGTATCTAATAATATGATTTAACAGGGGGTCCAAATGAAAAAATAAAGATTTCAAATTCATACAACACTTACAAGGAATGAAGGAATACAGTCAATACAGACCTGCTCCTTGGATCCATGTACAAGCACATCCATTGATCTGTCTGAGGCAGATTCAGTGCAGCAGAAGTAGCGAATCCTCTTAAGTTCTCTATATCATTACCTTGTGCAGCCCATATCCATCTTGTTGTCCACATTCCTCCAATCCATCTCCCTAATTGGGCTAACCAACCATATTAAATATATTATGTAAGCACAATAAGATCATTACATTTGCTTTGAACCTGTAATTTCAAATAAGGTAGCATACCGCACTCAGGTCTTTCCAAATAGTTTCTCAGGGTTGTGTCCTCGTACTGAGTAGCTAGAACTGCTAACTGAGCTCCCAGATCTGGATTTAATAATGTAACACTTAACTGATATGAAAATGATACATAATTACTGACTTGTGAATTACCTCGACATCTGAAATGAGCTTCTTGCCAGCTCGCTATTTCTGAGCTTAAGTAGTAGCAACTGTTACCAAGTCTAATGAAGTTTTTCAGAGAACAGTTATACCGACCTGTGTACACAGTTTTCAAAGATGTTAAAGCTAGTCATGAATTCCAGTGTAACAAAAGAAATCCTGAGTCAGGATTCCTGACCTTACCTGCTGCCATATTGGATATCCCGAAGATGAGGAGCAATACGACATTTTGAAAATGAAAAGACTTTTTAGGATTACGCATAGCTTCAGTTTTTGGTTTTCCTCCTCAGTCTTAGAAAAAACAGGTGAAACGATAGATCTCAAAGTTAATCCCTAATAAAATGCTAATTACACATTAACAACTTCTTTCTTTTTTGCGTGGTAAAGTGATATTTGTTTTCTTAAGATCTGTCAAAAATAAATTGTGAATATTGACTATGGGACTGCTACTTAGTATCTCATTCCTTTTTATCACAAATTCCCCTTCGTTTAGGAAGTAAAGACTCAGTAAACAGCTTTAAAGAGCCCATCCTTGTGGTGACCTCATGAAACCTACCATCCTAAAATAACGTAAACCTAAGTGTATCTTGGTGCAATCAATGAACAGAATGCATAATATATACTTGCCTCTTGCATTTGGATCATATTGTGCCACACAAAAGATCTCATTCAAAGGATGTTTAGTGAAGAATCATTTAATCTACGAAATATTGGAAGCTGAAGCTAATGATGACAAGACAGGCAAATCTGGGCACTCGTATGCACAAAAAATCATCTGATAAAAACCAATTACTATGTATTTTGCTTCGCTCAGTTTTATTCATAGAACGATGACCAATCATATTAAACTTGGTTGGAAAATGGAAAGAATAATTTCTTGGGAGTACAAATTCATTTCTTACGTCTCTTAAATGACTGACGACTGATGTTAATACATCTATTCAATATAATTTAGCCGTTCCTATAATAAGTATTACATGTAAAATTACACATTTGAGTGTAGGCATCCTCTTGCATATTCGGGAACAGTATTGTAGTAGTAATTGCCGAAGCCTTTCCTACCGGGATAATTATTCATAGACGTTTCAGACTAAAATTTAATTACACATCAGATTAGCATGATTACACCACAGACATTTTATAGGATGTCTGCGGATTATACATTATTCGACATTGACTACCTAGCAGCACACGCACTCATACAAAAATGAAGGCAACGGTGTTGATTTTATAATTATACAACAATACGACTCAAAAAGCTGCTCTCGACGACAATCTTATTATTATCTTCATTGAGTTTTGAAAGTAGGTGGAGCAGAGATGTTTGGAGGAGCTGCAGTTCGCGAGAAAGGATTTTGAGCACCACCAGGTCCACTTGGAGGAGGGGGAGGAGGAAGAGCTCCAGCCGTTGAGTAAGGAGCTGTCGGCGGATACACAGACTGCTGCTGACTTTGTGGAGGATATTGTGGAGCCATCATTCCAGGATTACCCTGCTGGGGATAAGCTACAGGATACGCTTGTTGTTGAGGAACCATTTGTTGCTGTTGACCAGGAGCTTGACCTTGAGGAGGAGGTGGAGCATAAGCCCCTGTTGGAGCTGATGGACGCTGAGGAGGGACATAACCACCGTAATTCATTCCACCTGCGTATTGTTGTGGCTGTTGTTGTTGTTGTTGCTGCGGCGCATAATTTCCATAAGACGAAACTGGAGGATATCCAACAACTTGCTGAGGCTGTTGCTGTTGTGACTGTGTCATAGGCTGTTGTTGTTGCTGTTGCTGCTGAATTCCTGGCAAAGACATTGACGGTTGATGTTGCTGAGTTGTCGTCGGGATTTGTGAAGTCACCACAGGTTGTTGTTGAGCACTTGGTGGTCTCCCTTGGCCTTGTTGTGAATAATTTCCTTGTTGACTCTGTCCTGGAATTCCTTGTTGAGTCTGTTGGTTAATTTCAGATGGTAACTGCGGGGCAGACACACTTGGCCCGACCTAAACACAAAATCATACAAAAGACCACACAATTAAATCAACTTTCCAAGTTCCAAACTACAATTATTAGCAAAACATTAAAAAATAAAAACCGTTTTTGCCGCATACTTCAGATCTAATTTATTAACTAATTTTCACTGTCTGTAAACCTATCATGGCAGTGGACCAGAACGTAGTCGAATGCGAAGAATTCACAAAAAATCGAAGTAACAAGAAGGGAAAGAACAAACAGCCAAATCATTGTGGATCGCGATTTCGAAAACTTTTTCTTAAAGTAAAAAAAACTAAGATAAGGTTAAGACTAATTTAGATACTCGGTTTTTGCTTCTTCTCCTTCACCGCAGCCACCACCGTTCTCGGTGTGCAGTGTTTTCACGAGTGACGGTGATACTGACACCGACATGAGTCCAAAGACCAATGTGTCAAATTACATACAAGCCAATGATGTACACGCAAGACTGAGTGTATTCCTGCAGTGTATATATCCCCGCATTGTTTGCTAATGATTAATGAACTTTAATGCTTATTTTAGCGTACAAGAGATAGATAAGTTACTATCCATACCGGTGGTGGTGATGATTTCATAATTCTGGGTTAGTTATCTTATCACTATCACCATCATCAATAATACAACCCTAATACAACCTGCTCCGCGTGGCTCATGTGACGGCAAATGGAAAAAAATACTTTTCAAGGAGAAGTTAAATGGAAAGTGCAAAATGCAATTGATGATTTTTTTTTCTTCTGGGAATCTTATGAAGCTGAGCATGACTAAATAACTAAGAATATTTTTCACATCTTTGATGAATTGTGTGTGAACTACTGGGAACTTAAATTGAAGGTAATTCTAATTACCTGGGGTGCTTGAGGCACAACGGAAGACGGTTGTTGCTGCTGGTGCTGTTGTTGCAATGGATCAAATTCTTTTCCAGCCGTGTTATTCGATTGAGGAACAGACGAAGGAATATGACCAGAATTCGAAGTATCTGAATTCATACCATAACCCCCTTTGATTATCTTGTAAGCTTCAATTCCTTCCCGAGGAGATGCTCTGCTTGATTTCGATCGTTCTCCATCCGTCCGTTCATTTTGGATTGCTTCCTTTGAAGATTTATATGAAGCACCAGACAGAATTCCGCTGTCGCCGTCTTCAAGCATAGCCAGCATCTTATTCACTCTGTCACGAATGTCTCGAAGTTCAGAGCGAACAAGGGAGACAGGCAACTGGGAGACTTTCTTCTCTTCTTTCTTAAAGTAGATACGAAGTTTCAGAATTCGACAACATTGAATTGCAAATGCCAAATCTGAAGAGTCGAAAATAGTGACCATATCTCCGTCTAGAAAAGAGTTAAATGTTTAAATTATTCTAAAATTTAAAATACTTTAGAATATTGACAGATTCCTATCCTCTATCCTATTTTACCTTCATCTTTGTACTTGATCAAAATGTCATCTTCGGGTTTCAGTTGACCACGAAACACACGTTGCATCATCAGCACCAGCTCATCGTAAGTAATTTCTTCATTGTGAATTGGAACTCGACGAATATCGTCATTCAGTTGAGCCTACGAGATCAAAATATAATTTTTGACTTCACATTCTTCCATAAGGCACCAATAATACAAAAAAGCGTTTACTTTCTCTAACTAACCTTTACAATGACTTTGCCAGACAAATCAAGCGATCCAGTTCCATTAGACAAGAGTCCTCCCAAGACAGGCGAAGATGAGCTTTCTTTCAAAACATTACTGTGATTGTCAATAGAAGTCATGTTGCTTTTCGAATTTGATGAAGTTTCCTCCCCAAAACCTTCTTCTTGTTGATGATCCTGCAAGTTCAACCAATTCAAAAAGTCAAAAAACCACCTTCAAAATATACGTTTCTAAAAAGTCAAACATATATTTACATAACCTTTGGGACTTCGTCTGCCATAACTTAATTAAGAACTTAAGAATCTTAATACCGAACACTCAACTACACTTCCAAACTGAAATTATAAGTATAATATTCCGTTGGTCTACAAACCATCAACTCTTCTTCATGTCCAAGATTAATGGACTCTTATCTCAAATGTTATGGACTCCACGTCATCATCATCATCAAAACCCATATAAACAAATTACTGAGCGTGTGCCTGCCTCATCTCTCTCATTCATCTCTTCATCTACTAACTCGTGTCTGTTAATATAATCAACAGCCAAAAAATGATCATTGAGACCATTAAAAGACACGCACAAAACGAGACTTTTTTTTGCAATACCTAACATGATCGCTGTCAACCCTGTCAAATGGCGATGACCATAAACCTCTATTTGTACTTTCTATTACTTTGAAGATTTGTATACTTACGCACGAATGACTTCATCATTAACTTCTGTGAGATCTAAAGTAATACTAATTTTACGAATGTCATCATCTGAGTAATTTTACTACAGCCTCTACAGGTCGTGTCATACAAGAAAGATGGTAATTAATTACACTAATTACGCAATATCTCGCAGGTGCATGCTAATAAGTATATTGATACTCAATATAGTTAAGATTAAGAGAACATTTAAGACATCAAGGTATACTTACGTACGTGCAATCCGAAGATGTCAGAGTGAGAGTAGTACTAAAAATAAGTTTTATCTTTTTAAGAGCGCAGTGTGTCTGTAGTTAATCGGCGAAGCGAACTCAATTAATTTTTACTGAATTTCCAGGACAAGTTTCGTTTTTGAATTTGGATTCCAGTTCGCCCGAACGAACGTATAATACAAAATGAAAAATGACAGAGATGTTCGTCTCTTACAGACAGAGACAGTTTGTCAGTTTCCTGTTGTGAATTATCAGCTTGAACGAAATGATAATATGCTGCTGAATCACAGAGTGTATAAGAAATACATCACGTACATTTTTTGTATAGTCAGTCTAGACCAAGGCAAAGACCCGGTGGTGGTGTCTCTCAGCGTGGAGAGATGGACCAAGAAGTAAAAAATGAGACTCGACATTCGTCTTTAACTCGTTCTTTCCCATATGAAAATGCTTCGAAATCATCATTATTAATGAATCATTATGGAAATGCATTTAATAGTAAATCAAAAAATAATGCTTTTTTATTTTATGAGAAACCAATCAAAGTCGCACTGAGCTTTCTTTATTCAGTTCCTTTTGCAATCACAAACATCGAAAGTACATACACACATGATATACTCTTATGTAATATTTTAAACACCCTTACACACACAAGACGACATGGACTTTTTCAACAACTTTTTTTTAAATCCACTTTCAAATCTTTATGTTGTACGCGTTATACATGTATCGTCATTAAATATTCAACACTTTAATAGCAAAGTCGAAATTCTGTTACACATATTCTGGAAAATATAGTTTGGTCAAAGCAAGTCATCATCATCTCCGCAGTTATTAAAAAGTCAGTTTGTTTGTTGTAATTATACATTTTGTGAACTTGATATTGTCCTTGAATGTCTAGTCTAAATGTTAGACTAAAGTATACATTATGTCAGTTGATACTTCAATGAGAATGGTTTAATGATGATAGTAAGCTAGCATTACGATAAGAAATATCGAATGACACACATGTACAATTGACGGATATGACGAGGAGATGACGATTAACGGAGAAATAAATGAATGAAGTACTACGAAGTATATACTTAATCGTTTAGATATGACTCTAAAAAGGTTATTTGGAAATCAGAATTAATATTTAAAACGAATAACTGGATATTTTTAGTGGTAAATATGATTAGTCGTTGATTATTGAATATAGTCTATGCATTCTGATCGGTCAAAACTATCTCTTTTTATTAATGATTAAGTTATACTTTGGTGAAAGTTAAAGAGTCGAAATAAAACTGTACGCAATCAATTTCAGAGGTCGAAATGTCATATGTCATGATAAATCATTCAAAATAGGATACTTTGTGCTTTCTCCAAGAGTATAATGTATTGTCACGTACGTGTACATGTTTATAACAGAATAGATAGCATTTAGCTGGAACGAGAAATGAATGCAAATATAGTTGTACCGACGGATATCCGATAATTAATGCTACTGAAAGCTATGAATTGGTTATTCATCCGTGGAGTGTCAATTGTTGTCTGGAATTTTGATGAATGCTTACATATTAAATTTCAGGTTGTCTCCGCCGTTGGTAGGTCGAAATCCTGCGTCAACGATTTCCTTCGATGGTTTAACGCTTTTCAAACGCCTGACCAGAATCTATGAAAAGAGAAACAATGAGCTATTTAAATCAAAAAGCTTGGCAGCCACTCGGATATTTGATAACCTGTAGACTTAACATCGGAAATACTCCCTGCCATAAAATTTGATTTAACTTACCGAGTTCTCATGATCAATTCGCTTCTGCTGTCTCTGCCGTAAAATTGCAGACGATGATTTATGAGACTGATGATGATGATGATGGTGGTGGGATGATCGATGGTGATGGATTGTTCCTTTTACATGAAGCCAGTTATGATTTCCATGTCCGTGGTTGTGTGCCTTGTTTGTATCCAAGATTTTTCTCAATAGAATGGAATTCTCTCGGTCAATCCGTCGCATTTGATCTGGAGTGAATGTAAAGTTCTTTGCTGCCTTTGACTTGCTACTTGTCCCAACTGACCATTCATTGTGGCCGGATGAACTACTGGACAAAATTCCTGATGACATTCTTGAAGATGAACTAAAGGACATCGATTGTCTAAGCTGTTCTTCGGATCCACTGCTTAAAAAATCCTCCGACTCTGGCTTTATTGGATCAAAGCAGTTACTCTGGTCTTGCTTTTTGTTCTCTGTCTGCCCTATAGTCATGAGAAGGGATGACGATGATTTAATTCGATTTATAGCAGCGCTGTCCAATGAACTTATAGCTATTGCCAGAGGAGTGTTGGGCTCTTCTGGCGTTGGAGCTGGAATTTCTTCCATCGTGTGAATTATAAGTGGAGGAAGGGGTTTGGCTTCTAGAGGGCAACGCTTCTGGAACATTGAATTTCTAATTGACAAAGAAGGCTGAGTCGATTGAACCTCTTCTTGATTGTTTTCTAGTAGAATCTCGTTAGACTCCAAAACTCCTGCTGCTTCTTCGCTTGTCCTTCCTCCTCCTCCATTAAATGGAGGAAGTGGACTTGCAGCTTGCGATGAAAGTGGAGACACCTCAGTAATGTCAGAGTAGTCGGAATCTCCCAAGTCGATGCTGTCGTAATATTTTTCAAGCATATTTACAAACTCTTCATCATCCGTGTCCAACGATGCTATTTCAGAACTTTCAGATTGAGAGTCCAAGTCATCAGAACTACTGTCACTCAAATCGAATAGTCGATGATGCTGTTGCGTCGAATTGAACTTGCTAGATCGTTGTTGTTCATGTGATGAGGCACATTGAGACATGAGCTGGTAGTAAGCAAACGAGCCATGCTGTTGTTGTTCCACGTCATTTCCACGGAGGAAGTTCGACGGGTACTAATGAGTGAATAAGCAAATAAATCGATGACAATCAATTGTACGTGTCACCAATCATACAAGCCATGTTCAGAGGAAAGTTCAAGTTCACACAAGATATGATAATCGATAAAGCCAGCATTGTGCAATATATTACGTAGACTTACATAGTCAGTGTTTGGAAGGCACTCCAGAAGTTCTCCAGTACAAAAGATGTTCTGCTGACTAATTCCCGTGCTGAAGTTGTTGAAAGGACAATTCACAGGAGTTTCTTCGTCGTTTGAAGTGTCAATTGTATCCCGAGAGAATACCAAGGACGAAGGAGCAGGACTTTGTCGTTTCGATGAATTTTCATGTTCCGAAATACTTAGCGAGTTAAAATTTTCTCCAGTATCTTCTTCTCCAGAATGGTCGTTGTTTGGCAAATTTTGACACAGATCCCCAAGATTCAACTTTTGGTTTTCTTCATGAGCAGATGATGATGATAAACTTTCCTTGCATAGATCTTCCTCCTTCTTCATGGCCACGTTGGAAGATTTCGTTTCAACATCGTTAAGTGATGATGAGGTTCCAGGGTTGTCAAAAAAGTCATGGTCAATCTCTTTCTTTACTAATTCAAAGTCGAATTTTGAATCGCTCAATCCAACTAACGAATGAGCCATGGTTGGAGTTTCCTGTATGGAAAATATCGTTTAGGTATCATTTACACGTGGAATCTAAGTGCTCCAAGAAATGAACTAATAGATGCAAAGAGAAAGTGTCTACGTAAAATGTCGCAAAACTTATTTCTTTTTCGTAAGTCAGGTGAATTCTACATATACCTAAGTTAGTGGTAAAATGTGAGATCTAACGAACATGCGACGTCTACATGCGACTTTGAGGCTACTCACACTCGTCCCAAGGAGAAAGTAGGAAAGAGACAAAGGACGCAAGAGAAAGTTCTTTCCCTATCTAGAAAACTCGCATGGCTCTTCGCGAGTTTCTTTAAATACAACCAATTTGAAGCCTATACAACTGTCCGATGTCACCTAATTCGCCTCACGTTTAGTCATATGAATTCTCCGTGTTAAGAAAGTGTTGGATTTACCAGACTACTAACACACACACACTTCACCTCTCACTAGTTCGCTACCTCCCATGATGATGAGTTCCATGCTTCCATGAGAAAGTATATTATCATTATGTGTATCGACACAACGGTGAAATAGATATGACCCTACCTATACACACAGAAGCATGTCTGCTTTCTCTTCAGCTTTCACATTAACATATATATGTTTATATATAATGCCATCGAAGTATTGATTTTCTGTTGGAAATATATGCGTACATGCAGGATGCCATTCTGCCATTTACAAGTTCAAATAATCATTATAAAAAACGTGAATGAATGTGAACGAATGTTGAACAAATAATAACCTTGTTCGTGATCAAATGAACCGATTCAAAATAAAATAGATAATAGATATATAGAGTATAACTCACCAATTGTACGCGTAGTGATGGGTAGTACGGATAGCAAGGGATGAGATGATATTTTTATTATTAGTTTCTGTAGCCTACGTAATGTTCCATGAGGCTGGAGTCCAATTATTTACTTACGAATTGTTTCACTTTTGAAGAATTTAGACCCCGTTGCTTTTTATTATCTAACTCTCACGCTTCTATAAATATTTCTAGGGAACTATTAAAATATACTCTTCCTTGAAAACTGCATGATGCTGATGGGATTGCTACTTTTAGCATATAAGAAGACTCTACCTGATAAATAGAAATAGTGTTAAATCATTCAAAAAGGACTGTGAAAATATTCTGATTTCTTAGGCCGCCGATTTGCAAAGACTTTAGTTCAGACTAAATCACACACACGCTCTAGTTAATCGAAATAGCTCAAATAACACCTCTACAAAATCCAGTTGATATCAAATTGATATCTGCGGAGGCATGAATCATAAATCTATTGTAAAGATATGGGACTCTCATTTGGTTAAATGTAATGCAGTCTACTAATTTTTACACCAGAATAAATTAAAATTAAAAGTTGATTGCTTGAGAAATAATAACACAAGGCCGATGGAGAACAATTTAAATAGGTCTCTGGATTTTAGACTTAGACTCTGCTGCTGTATGAAAAGTAAAAAATGGAACAACCAAAAATACTCTCCTCCTTCCTCAACACTTGCAACTTGAATTGTTGAACGAGGTGGCTGCTGCAGCCTTTAAAACTGCATTTTGGACTCTCACGAGAAGAGTGTATTAAGTAAAAGTGTATATATCTTTTAGAATGTTGAGACAGTCCCTATAGCTAGCAGTATATTATGTGACCCCAATGATGTAACCTGAGATGTTTTATCCGCTCAATTATTGAGCCTGGTTCGATGACGTCGATTACAAATAGAAATATTGGAATGACTGTGAGTAAATTGTAATTGAAACTGTCACAAAATATGCAATGTGATTGATGGAACAAAGTGCAGAAGAAAATACTGCGCGATCAGTCTAAAGTTTTTTTCAGAAACTCGTTAACAGTGGAATAAATACAGTTCGACTTGTTGTAAAAGCTAACTAAGCCTTGAGTAAAATGAATGTTCCAGATTCTCTTTGATGATTTCTCTCAAGTATTAAGTACAAAATGGGATTCACGTTGACGAACGGCTGTCGTGTGTGCAATAAGAAGAAGCAGTCGTGCTGCTTTAGGAATACCACTTCCTGAATCTATACGACTCTCTTCGTGTAATCGAAGGTTTGCAGCTGGTAAAATGGGATACGAGAATAATATATTATGGAGTGTAGGGATACTAGTAGTAGTAGTAGGGAATAGGGATAGACATGCCCTGTGGGTTTTTGCTTTCATAGAAAGAAGAACAACGACGACCAAAAGATGAAGCTTTTGCCTTTTACACTGGTATTACGACGAGTTTATGCACCACCACTACAACCTCATGTAATCTTTTTGCTAACAACCGAAGGGGAATGGATTTTAAACCGAATTACCGGTTACTACAAACCCAGTTCTAGACTAACTTTGCTCGGCGTGGCATGTTTTTAGTTAACTTGTTGAAATTAACCATACTTGGAAACAGCGTGATAACAGGCGGAAGCCAAATTATGGGAATTACGTAGTAGTAATTGCTTTTCATTAGGTATTAGTAGCAATATTACACATTCTCACGATGTACAATTTACTACATTTTCATGTTATGGGACTTTTAATACTAAAACTTAAACCTGAAGTGAATGTCGGATTCACCTTGAGTGTGTACTCCGAAGTTTTCCACATGAAAATACACGTGATGCGAATATGTTTTACGTACTATATTTCTATTTCTATATTCTACATACTTCAATTGAAATAACTTTGCATACTATCATGCTTTTATGTGAGATGTGGTTTGAGATGTTAAAAGTGTGTGTCTGCGTCTTTGAAGATAGGCTTCATTATTAAAACTTTTATGTTGAAATTCAAGATCCATCATTACATTGTGTGTAGCATTACATATGTGAAGCAGACTACTAGTCATGCACTTTTTATTGAAATATAATGTATCTCGTTAGGCTTCAGGATAAAACTGCATTCAAGCGGTTTGAATAATCAATTGGTGCCATTGGCTTGCTTTTTTGCCTCTATCTATAAAGTCTAAAGTTATGATATTCACGTTGGTGATTCATGAGTTAGGAAGTTGGATATCGATTTCAGGTTTGCATTCTTCTGTTAGTGACACTTAATCATTTAATGTAAAGTTCTAGCTGGATAGCTAGAGCATTCAAACTCATATTCGTTCATTAAACTTGGTTCCAGGACTCCTAACAAGACAATAATTAAATGATGACGATGAGGCACACTATATGGAATCGAAGAAACTATTCATCCTTTGTGTCCGACTCCGAAAAAACGTCGATTGCATTATGAGACATTGCGAATCGATCGAGAATTATATAATCTTATTGAATTGGGAATTGGATAAAATATTAAAGTGTCATGCATTTCTCATTTTCCGTGTTAATGCAATGCATACGGCTCTCTGGATATTATTTCTCTCTGTATGTTCTTTATATTCAAAGCATAAAGTACAAAGTATGAGCAACAAGCAGCTACATAGAACCATACGACCAACCTAGTTTCACAATCCAATCTCTCTCACAGAATCCATCTAACCCTTCTGCACACACACATTTCACTTACCACTTTCCTTCCTCACATCTTTTACTACGAGGTATACACACACGAAAACATCTCACTTCCAACTTTGAACTTAATCTTCAGAAATTCCTCACCCTAAGGTGCTTTTTTGGACTACCAAATACCAAATTCTTTCGGTAAGATATCCCATTCCAAACGAGTCATTTCAATGTCTGTAAAGTCTTGTAATCTGACGCTTAAGTGAATACACTTAACATTGACCTAGTTTAGAGATTAACTATAAACACAGCTAGACTTTGTGTGTATATTACTTGGTTACTTATTTACTTGTTTGCAATCAACTTAATTTTAAATACATCATCTTAAGATATTGTACTACATGATGCAACACTTACCTTTATTTCTTGAGTTAACCATAATAATATAATCTTTTCACGGGCGAGTTTGGAATGAATATTTCTGCAATCATTTTTAATTTTTAATTAATATTCACAGAACGCTGCTTCAATAACATTTACACAATGTCCGGGAAGGCACCGCCTCAAGCTGCTCCTCCAAGCTATACGGAAGCAGTTTACGGAGTCCCTCCATCTGCTTCTTTAACTGCTGGAGTCCTTCCAGTATCTGGTAATTTCATTTTAAAATAAAATAAATAATTAAGTGTCCCGTGGAGCATTTTAAAAATTATTTTCTATTTGTCAGTCGCCAATCAACCTACGATTGTAACTACAATCATGTCAGTGGGGCCTCGGAGTGTCCGAACAGTTTGTCCTCAATGCCACGCAGAGATTCAGACGTCCACACAAAGTACTCCTGGGTTAATTGGTAATAAAGCATTTTAGAAATTTTAATTAAAGGTTGTGTTTTTTGGATTAAATATTAATATTTAATTCCTGAATACTTATGCAGCATACATATCTGGATCGATTATCGCCCTTCTCGGCTGCTTCTGGGGGTGTTGTCTCATTCCATGTTGTTTCGATGAATGCATGGACGTCCACCATAGCTGCCCTAATTGCAAAGCCTTCTTAGGAAGATACCGTCGTTAATTCTTCATCCCTAAATCAAATAACCATTTGTAACAATTGCCAACCTTCATTGAACTTTACTTCCTTTACTTATTCTAATGACTGGAACTGAATGCCACACTGCTAATTGTAATCCGGTGTGTTCGGGAGATTCAACGATTACATAATTGTACGTACTTGCTGTAGAACTTAACTGTGCTGTATTGATCTGTATACTTGTATCTTTTAAATTGAGACTCCACAATCTGTGCGTGTTTTAGCATGAGCTTTATAATAAGTATTACTAGCTTTTGATAAGATCTCTAGCTAATGGAAGCAGATTTTATAATAAGTATAATATATCCCTTCGTGTGGAATGCCGTAAGATTGTGTGAGATGATGATATTAGGCTACAGGAAAAGATAACGTTGTGTTGCTCTAGTCTTAATACACTTTATAATTACTTTTGCATAATATTCCACTACTTAAAAGGCAGCTTTGTGTGTTTATGAAGATAGTCCGAGTTTTATTCTAAAAGAGGGGTTGATTTTTACCTATTTCTTTACTTAAACTTATCTTCGATCCATACGCATATGTGTAAAAGATGCTGCTACTTTTACTTCCCATTATATCTTATCTATTTTTAATAGATAGATAAGCACTTCATCGCCTGCCTATGTATTCGTTATTGACACTTTGACAGCTACGGAGCTGCTTAATTCAGAAAGTTTAGTTTTTAAACCAGCTCATTTTATTTTCACGTTGTAATTTCATGTGAGACACGAATTCTTTTTGTTTCCAACATTCCCATTTTCCATAACCTCCAATCTCTGAAGTATTGAATCTATAAACCCAATTGTTATTATAAATCTCTGTTGAATACATAATTACCACATACTAGTAACTAATTAACATGTATTTTAGCTTTAATTAATTCACCCACTTCAGTATGCATGATAATGTTATGACCTAATTTAAATACCATAATATACTTCATATATATGTAACACGAGTTCCACCAAAAACCCCAACTTAAATATTATTCTGTTACCTTACACGATAATCACAAGATGTGCCTTGCTATACTTTATACATAATACTACATATATACATCAAGCCAAAAACGTTACTATTCAATTAAGTTTACACACTCTACTACTATGCATGATTAAAAACGAGTTTGTGTCAAAGTGTCCAGCATTCATCACGACTCTATCCTCCAAGATAACAATTTTACTATTCAGAGTGTATGTATAATAATAGCAAACTACTAGTAAGTCTGCTTTCTTATATCTTAATGATATTTTTCAAAATAAAAATATTCTTCCAACTCTCTCACAAACTTACTCTCAAGTTTCTAAACTTCTTGGCCTATCCATCATAATTCCAACAACTTTATTGCACAGCCATTATTTCTATTCTGCCATATCATCATCCCTCATGCTCATGAAAATGCCCTGAAATTCATGAACCCAATCTACAACTCACTCACCAAAAGCTCAAGAAAGACTGCTCCCTCGAATGTTTGCTATAACGCATTTGTAGGTTCCTCTGAATTACACGGCATGGGGTCATGTCATGGTCATGGGGGTCACACGAAGGGGGTGTGCCGTGGAATATTCCACGATTGAAATCTGACATAGAGAGATCTCTGGGGCACGTAGAGATCGGAGGAGGAAAGGGAGGAAGGAAGTGTTTACTTCTCTCTGGGCAATTCGACCCTCCTTCCTTTTTACAAAACAACACACAACACCATTTGTTGTTATCATTTCTTCCCTCAATGTCGCCGTCGCTGATTCTCTCCTGTCGACTGTCGACCTCCTACCCCGTCGACAAAATTCTTTAAGTCTCCTACGGCAAAAGTAAGTTGTTTACCTCCTACTGCAGAATTTGATTGATGAGCTGTCATCATCTCGGGTGGCTGTGACTTTGACGTGAATACTATTATTATTATTTACACACATAGGTATTACTTGTTTTGGTTTCGCTGCTGTTGCTGTTGCTGTTGCTTCTTCATCTGTTTCTGTTGTCGTGTAGGGTGGAGCAGGACGGAAGAATTATTATGAGATGCACTGGAGGGCCGCCGAAGGGAACTTTTTAATAAGTTCTGTCTTCGGTGTGACAAAGTGTCTTTATTGTACGCGACAAGCTGTACACCTTCACATTCACTATGCAAGTTATTTAAGTCTGTTATTGTGGAGAGGTCGTCGTGATCTAGATGATGGGGAAGAGGAAACGGAGTGGAAGCTTCTCTAGAAATGACAATGATTCGAAAAAGAGGTAAAACTTTTGGTTTAATTGATGGAGGATGCTCATAAAAAATGAAGAGTGAATGGAACTTAATTAGTACGTGTGTTAATTTGTGTGAAGTGATGACTGTGATAGTCAGGAGGAGATGGACTTGGATGGTAGTGCGTTGCTCAGGGGGTTGGGGAGCAATGGTAAGCCATAAGGTTGAATTAAACAATTAAAGTTTATTGGAATGGTCAGTTTTTAAATTTAAATATTTTGAAATCTTAAATAGCAACAAGATGCAGCGCTAGAGTTCAAGAGAAGCAAGAAAAGTTGCGGAGAGAAGCATCGCCGAGTAAACAGATCGTGGCCCCCGTGGAAGCGACGGCTGCTGTTGCTTCAGTTCCAGTTCCTGGACCGTCTGCAGTGGCAGTGACGGGGGTGGTTGTTAATAAAGGAAGCAATAAGGTTTTTGGTCCTGTGGTGGAAGAGGTGCAAGTTCCTTGTCAGTCTCCTGTTGAACTACCTACTACTAGCCTTTCTATCAACGTTGGGCTGGAGGAGAAAAGGAAGAAACGGAATTGGGAGTTATGGAGTATTGAAGACAAACAATTGTTTTTTGAAGCCTTAAATGAATACGGAAAAGACTTTGATGCAATTCAAAGTTATCTTGCTACTAAGTTAAAACCCCGGAATAAAACTGTGGGTTGTAGTCAATACGCACCAAAAAACAAGGACCAAGTCCGTCATTTTTATTACCGAACGTGGAATAAGATCTCGAAGTACTTACACTTTCCCTCTGGTTAGTGTGTAGAAGAGTTTGAGTATTTTATGTACTGAAATACGTTTCTATTTACAGGGGAAATATTTTTTTTCAAGTTAACAAAAATTAAATTGTTTGCCAATTTTTTTGTCTAGATATGAAAAAAGCAAACCAGGAATTGTATGGGCTTGTTAACTACGGAGAGTTAAGAAAAAAACAGCGAGTATTAAATTCTAAATCAGCTGTGAAGTTAAGTGAACTGATTGAGAATGGAATGACTGCTATCAAATACAGAGGGAAGACTTGCCGTATTAAAACTCCAGTTTGTCGCGCACTTAAAAGACTTAACGGACTGGAAGATATTGAGCATACTCGTGTTCCTCCTAAAGTAATTTTAGAACTCATCCCGGCTGACGGAAATACGTGGAGATGCATTCAAGGCATGTCTCACAATCCTCGCACTAAGGTTTATGTTTCACTCCAGCGTACTTTAGCTTCAGTCATTCAGTACTTTGAGGACCGGTGGAAATCTAATGAAGATAGATTGGTAAGCTCACATGCCATACTATTGTCATGGTCCTTAAGATGCATATAAAAGACTCACTATTGTTTATATTTTGTTCACAGAAAGAGCAGCTTTCATCCTTGTTGGGACGACCTCGACCTAAATTACGAGTCATTCCAAGCGACAGACGGGATTCCGGAGTTCCCATATTCAAAGTAGCAGAAAACACCAGCTCAACAACAATTTGTTTGCGATCTTATACAGAAAATGTACTCTTCCGTGGCAATAAAAGCGAGGAAATGGATATGAGTACTGGAAAATTTAAACGATCAAGGAAACAATCTGGGAGTGCTTCATTAAATCTGGACCCAAATGATAACATGCTTCCATTATATCAAAACAAAAGACTTAGCTTTGTAGACCCCAACGCTGCTGATGCTGAAAATAGCGATGCAGAATCTCACTTTCCTATGCAATGCTCATCATCATTTAGTAGATACAAACATGGTTCGGATTATGAAGCCTTTGGAGAAGAAAACACAAATGCTGCAGCCTGGATCAGATTTCAACAAAAGTGTTATGACGAAGATGACGATCTAGATACTGGAATTGGAGAACTGAATTCGGGTGTTTTCGGTGACGGATTGAATGCCTCCACTGAAACCGATAATGATGACTTGGACCAGGATGATGGTAAGGACCTTTTGTGTCCTTGCGGCTCTGGGAAGCCAACGGAATCGGAAATGTTTGTTTCACATGTTTGGGATGACGAGAGAGTGAAAACTGGATGGACGGCGGAGGAGGCGGGTGTTCTGACGATAGGAGAATTGTACTTCATGGTAATTATTTATTTAATAATGAATACTGTGCGGTACAATTAACAATGATGTCATTGACAATCTTGATTATGGTTTTACGCAGTTTGGACAGACTGACAAACTTTGTTTTGAGTACCGATGGGATCCCACAAATGATGCACAAAATTTGGCTGATACACGTAGTATGCTTACAAAGTTAATTGCGACCGCTAGAGTTCTTAAGAAAAAGAAGACTTCAAAAATAAAAGCAGCTCATACTTCGGGATCAACAGTAGGTGTGAAACACGTCACTCAACTTTGTTCAAACTGTGGTTTTCAAGTTGAAACTCCTTCAAGCGTCCTAACAATCTCTCCTAAAGAAAACCCAGGTGTAGGATCTCCAGGTAGTCTTTTATGCCAACAACAGCAAGCTAGAAGCAACTGGAATGCACTTCACACAACCGTTTCCCCTACTGGAGAACTTCCACCTACAGAGGTAGCTGCTGCAAGTTCAACAAGCACATCTGTGATAGCTTTAACTTCAGACACATTGCGTAATGGGTCAGTGGCAACCGATTGCTCTGATGCAACAAATCTTAACCACGATACTAGTGATTCCTTCGAGTCTTCCGATAACATTGTAACACTTCATGCAGTAAACTCTAATGACGGTAGTGAAACTGAAGTTACTCTCATTGGGTTAAACAGCAAGAAATCCGCTCTTCAAGCTGTCGAAACTGAGCAGAACACTGAAAACCAGCAACCGCTCCTAGAAGAGTCACTTCCTGTTAGTATTTCCACTACCGATACTCCTTCTCATACCTCATGCCCCTCAGGAGTCCTCATAGATAGTGCTTTGCTGAGTTCAGAACCTTGCCTAGAAATGCCGGAGGACACGCAAAAATTAACTTCAGACTGCAAACCAAATGTAGTTGTAGTTGCTGTTAATACGTCTACAGTGCCCAGCTCTAGCTGTAACAAGCTCGATCTCCTGGACCCAGTTATTACCAGTGATGCAAAACCGGCTTCTGATACTTCGGGACAGAGCAGCGAAACTTTGAAACCGATATCAGATAATTGCATGGCAGAAAGCAGTTACATCCATGTGACCAAGCAGGCAGCCGTAGGCAGTCCTCTAGAAACAAATCATATGGAAAGTACACTAAACGAGCAAACATCCTTTCGTAGGCCTACAGTGGCCATTAAACCTAAGGATGACTTGTCAAGTCAGAGTGGAGAGAATTCACAAGCTTTGCCACCAAAACCTTTCTTAGATCTTCCTAAGGGAAATCGAAGATTAGGAAGACGGCCCAACTATAAAAGAGTCGTAGTTCCACGAGTGCTACCGTTGTTGCCTAAACAGGATGATAGTATGATTGCTCATAGTTCATTCCAGAGTACAACGACTATTCTTACGGTTAATGCTCCGGCTTCCACGTCAGGCCTGTCAAAATCATCAGCCATACCTTCAGGTGTTTTGATTCCTGTCACCAGCATATCTGTTATCACTAGCGACAATGGTACGATTCTCCCAAGTAGTCTTTCGAACAGAATGGAGAGTGCACTTCCAGGCGCAACTGCGGACACCGGTTCTGACGCTCAAGAATCTTGCCCAGTTTCCTTGAAAGAGGACGAAGGAATAAGTGCCTCCCAAGTCAAAAGTCATCTGAAAGACCTTCATGATGGATTTTTAGGAACAAATCCGAGCTCAATTAGTTGTAATTCTACTGACTTTGAAGATTTATTAAAAGTACGAAGACAAGATAGAGACAGTAGTATCCCAGCTGGCGATATGGATGGACTTTCTTTGTCGTCATTCATGGAGATATCTCTTCCCGAATCTACACGTATTGTTGCTAATGAGTGTATTTCTGCAGACATGCAACTCGAAGATTTAGAAAACTCCAACTGCAGCTTAAGCCTAAGCAGTAAGAGATTTATTGCAAACCATAACCCTATCGTATTTTATTAAAAAACCTGTCACTAAATTGTGCTTTAATTATTTACAGATATTCTCAGTTCTGTACCAAAACCATTGCTCAAAGATCTTTCGACTCCAGAATCCAGTCCCAAGAAACAAACTCCTTTCCAGACGATGGTGTCAGGATCAGATGCTCCAGTTCTAACGAATTTAGGGACGTATGATACTCCATGGACTTTAGAGGTAAGTTAAAATCAAACTCAATTGGGATTGTTTGAATTTAAGTTACTGAGTAAACAAACTTTTTCAGGCAGGGGAAATGTCGCTGAGCAGTATATTTGGGAATTACGAAACTCCTCGTGAAACAACGGGTTTATCGGAGGTAATTCATTTAGAAATCAATACGAATTTTGACGTTCCAATTTTACTTGAATTGTGAATTATTATTTCAGAGTGATATGAATTTTCAATTCAGCGAAGGGTCGTTGGATTTCGTTTCAAAACTGACTGAGCTCTCTTCATCAAGTACAGAGAGGAAATAGTAGCTCGCTTGCAAATAATTCGGAATCATAAGCTTGGATTAGCAGTACTTAATAAATAGTTAAGAATCCATGAGAGTATTCAAGTAACATTTGTACTCATACAGAAACGGTTCGGAGTTTAGTGTATAAGTAATATTATTTATGCAGTGATATGATTTGGGGGTCACGTTCAGTATGGCATAATAATTATGAAAGTATTAGCTAATTTCATGATATTACTGAATAATTTTAGAAATTCTGCTCTGTAAATTTAATGTGGTTGAGTTATTAGCAACTACTAATGTTTCGAAACGCTGTAAACGCATAATCGTCTTAAGTACAAAGTAAAGTATCCCCGCTTTGTTAATGTATTTGTTTCAACTGTATGTTACTTGTTTTAAGTATATTGATTGCATTTTGCACTCGCAAGAAAGTGTAATTTTAAGGAATTTTTCAAAAGACAATTGTTCAAGGTTTCCACGATAAACGGCATGACTAGTTTAGAGCTTGATATTCAGATGATAAAACAAAACCACAAAATGAAGTGTAGTTCATGAATTATTAAACTTTATTGTACCAAGCTTGTCAGATGCACCAGTCAATTTGAAGTGACTTGGGCGGAAATTATGTACGATATGATTTAAAAACTTGTCTAGATCTACAATTTATTTCCAGTCACACAGAAGGCAGACAAGAAATTGGCGTACCGATACAATAAATTATTTTCACTCAAAAACTGAGGAGTAAATTTCTCTTTGAAATGTCATAACAGAAGACACTATTAATAATTTTGCAGTTTCATTGCAGACGTTCATGCTTCAAAACCAAGTAGACTTAAAATGAAAGTCGACATCGTGAAAATACACAGCTTGTCATAATTCAATTTGTTGAATTCTAATAAAAATTTAGAGCCGGCGTTCCACTGATTTCCAGAGTCGATCGCCATAAAATCAAACTCACTTTAAGTAAACACATGGCAGTTAGTGGTGACACTTGGCAGGTCAATAAATACATCTATAGTTCATTTATTAGTGTCACTTGATTTCTTCAGAATCTATATGTACATTAGCCAAGGTGGAGATGTGCCTTTCACATACTCTCTCTAATTGGCATAAATCTGCTGCATATGGGACAAAAGTTTGCTACTGGGACTTACAGCTTGTAAGTGGATCATCGAAGTTAAAGTTTAAAGTCATAAACCTAATCGGACGACAGACAATGACTATAATATAATACATAACTCATATCAATATATATTACGCATATCCGTTCATGATGTCTCAAACATGGCGTTTCTTAAAGTTAAAATCAGGGATTCATAGAATGTTTCAGTTCACGTCTCACAAATGTTCACAACTAATTAGTTTTTGCCTTATGTAGACGTTTGAGGCTGGCAATTTTCCTTATTAACTTACACAATAATAATGTACATAATCTTATTAATGTCTGCGCTAGAAAGTACTAAATAGTGAACAATTCTGCATTTTGTATGTAATTATTGCAGGAAAGGAATTATCTTTCTACAAGATGCAGGTAGAGTAACAGGGAGAACTACTTGACACAACTGTAAAATGAACAGCAATGTGTTTGCATAGTGCGTGTGATGTCACGTTAAATTTCAAAATTGATTCTCTCCATGATATTAAAGTTCAGGTCCATGAAAATACTTCTTCGTGCTGATAAATTTATGTGAAAGAGTGCCATGAAGCATATTCAGATGATTTGGACTGCATTAAAAGGTAGTTTAGAGATAAGCTAGCGCTTTCTGATCCATTTTGATGCAGATTCACACCTGAAGTCCGAAATGCTTAGAAATAGCTCTATAAGACCCCGTGTCTAAAAGCGTCCGAGCCATCCTACAAATTTGGTCGAAGCAGACATATGTAATTTTGTCAACTTGATTCTTGTACATGAGCAGATTTGCGTTTAAGTCTAGATAATCTACACATGCGTCATACAATTTAGATGATCAAGATTTACATACAAAGGGTAGCTGCACAGGAGAAAAATAGCTGCACAATTTCAGCGAAGAAAAGTTATTTCGCTTGTCTTACTTCGTGGACTGATAATACATGAGTCGGGTTCAACACGCTTGTACAATACGGTACCCGATTTCTTTGCATAGTAAAGGGACAGTCTCTAATACTTTGTCATTACTCTTAAATAATTTCTATCGGTTTTGCAAATCTACAATATCGCTTAGGTATACGTGTCACTGCTGTTCGGTTAATCAATTATAATAAACTAGTACTTTGAAGTCCATACCTCTATCTATCTGTAAATAAGTCGTCTCATGAAATTTATTTCTACTTATTCGGTAGAGTACAACCTATGCATATTTGTATGCATTCTAACCGAGTTATATTTCACTTAAAATAATTAATTTTACACAACTTCTACATAGTTTGCAGGATATAATCCTACTCTTCCATCTTTCCGCCCTTTACACCAGCCTTGTTCGTCTTCATCTTCCAGCTTTTCAAATACCTCTCCTGGAAACAATTATTTTTATTTATACTATAGCTCAGGCACACAATATTGTTTATTATTTGTCTTCCATACCTTGTCTAAAAGTTAACTCGTCATCTTCAGCCCCTTCGTAGTCATAAAGGGCTCGAACTGGAATTCCAGGCTCTCCACGATCCACAAGACCTCCTTCGGTATTGGAAAATTCATCCCATTCTTCTTCTTCAAATGGATTACCTTCTTTATTGAGTTTACTAAAAAAGAAGGCGCAACTTAATATGCTTCCACGTCAAATTATTTGGTTTTTATTTCAAATTACCCTGATCCGTTCGGTTTAATCTCATCCTTGTTTTCTATCTTTGCTTTTGATTTACTCTCGTTGCTACTTCCATTGGACTTCGATTTGATTGAACTAGCTTTAGACAAAACTGCCGGAGGTTCTTGAGGCCCACCAGCCTGAAATTCATACGAGAGATACATTTATTGCCTTCGTGGTGAATGCAGCAGTCGGATATTTATAACGCATGATGAAAGCAATCACTACTCACAATTAGAATCTAATCTAAAAGCTCTTATCACAGAAAGCACTATAGTAAATGAATACTACCCCAAACCAAATACCAATTAGTTAGTCGCGTTAAAACACAGACTTTGAAAAAAATATCAGAATCTAAATACGTTAAGCCAGGATTTATACTAAAGAAGAAGCTTAGGTTTAGTCATATTATGTTACAATTACCCTACAAAACATATGTTTAATTTTTATAAGTTCTCAGGTTTGTACTTTCCCCACAATTCACATAAGCGACTGAAACTAAGGATTCCAACTCTTTATATATAGATCTATGATTCCAACTTAGGAGTCGGCCAATATTTACATAGTTATTTAATACTGAAAGCATTAAATCCCAACTTGATCCCAAGTACTCCCCCATAAACTCAAAACACTTCTTACAGGAAGGTCATCCGACACAGGTTTTTGCGTGAGAAGCATGATTCCTCCAGTAGGGACAGTATCTTTTATTCTGCCTTTCGTAATATCTCTAAATTCTTCCGAATAGTCCTTGTTAAACAAAAATTCAACCAAACGGTAATAAAATGAAAGCTTACATAGAAATTAATGAGTATTGATTATTCACATGCATCATTTGCCAGTCTTTGACGGCATTAAAACACGGTCTTATTTAAATATTATCAAACTCGCACAATCGCAACCAGTAAAAGTAAATCTTTGCAGTGAAATATTTGCTTTGACATAACGAGGGTGTGTAAAAGGATGCATGTATTACACACTTGAAAATTGAAATCAGCGAGACATGCAACGTTGCAGTAAATGTGCATATCATGATAGGAAATGTCTAGCTGCCCCACTTATAGTCAAATTCGAAGATTTAGAAATTCGACCTCCAAAAACAATAAATCGAAATTCAAACGGTCGTTTTCTAAATCTAATTTCACTCTCAAATGAAATATCATAATGATACTTTATGACCTATTCTCACTTACTTACGAGCGTAAATGAGGGATTAAAAATGCAGTTTATCCAATTACCTCAAATGTGGGCCAGTTCATTGCCATGTTCACACCGTGATTGTTTGACCACCACTTTAAGTCCTTCATGTGATCCGCATTGCTAATAGTGTGGTAGAACTCTTCATAGATTTGTGGAAGTCTATTGAGAAATAAGCAATGTATGAGAAACTTAAATGAAAAGAATTCCTAAAAAGAATACAATTAGCGCCTCTTTTGCATAAAAACAATTAAATCTTTACTTACTCTGTTTTCTCCGAAAGATTTATGCATTTGTGGATAGCGAACATTGCGTCTTTAAAGAACTTCAATCTCTTAGCTTCCATTTCTTGGCACTTGTCAAACACTTCACGCATGTCCTCGATGTACTTAGGATTGTATTGCGTTATTTCTTGAATTGCAGCGTCGTATTTTTCTCTAGTTTTCTGAACTTCTTCTTTACTCTTTGAAACTCGGTCTTGCAATTTCTTTACCTGTAAAAGAAAGTTTAGGCAATAATATGGATTAAAAACTACCCTATTTTAAATAAAATTGATTGTAAAAATGTTAGCCTAATAATTAAAATTAATTGCGATTAACTGATTAAGATAGTGCAAAAATATCAGCTAAACAAGCTGTTTTCATAATTCGTACGAAAAACAATACATACGTGAAGTACAAATAACAATGAAGACAATCCTCAAGCAATGAATTGCAAAAATAAGATTTAACCTAATGTGAGGATGAACCGTAAACTAATAAAATTCAGAATCCGTAAACTTCTATTTGTCTCATTTCAGCCATAGTCATCTAATAAATCATATTCTGCCTTCTCAAAGGAAGAGAGCTACAACACGAATGTCCGTTTTTTTACAATCAAGGAGATCGCGTATTCAAATGACAGAACCGTTTGCTTCGAATCAGGTGACTTTAGCTACTACATATACTTTGTACAAGCTTGCTGCTTTGTTTTAAGACACTGAAGTCAGCTCGAGCTTAAAAAAACACGTTCTTTACTTTGACTTAATCACAAATATAATCCATGTCCAAGTGCATAATGCGAAACCTTATTAGAAGTGTAAGTCTTCGTCTGATGGTCTAAAACTATTCCTCGTGCCACAGAAAAATAATTTATGTGTGAGGCCCATCATACAGCGTGATTTAAATGGACAGTAATATTTCATCGCTCACTTTGGATGCTTCTGACAAACTTGTATGCTTTAATACTATTAGTAAAAGGTTTCCTTTTCTCTCCTCATCTTAAATTGCCATCACTCTGCATTAAGTTCTTCACAAATCATCGCTCTAGTGTTTAGTATTTAGGCGTCTCATGCATGTTTTGGTACATACATAATTTCATACTTACTTCATCATTTGTCCTACTTCCTGTCCTGGTAGTTAAGTTCTAGGAAATAGCAACATAAAAACTAATTATGTGATAGACCTGATGTTTATTAAGTCCTGTCCTGGCTTCTCTTCTAACTCAACTGGAACACGCTCAAGTATCGATCAATACGAACAGTTGAGCTGTTGCGGTCTGTGGTTGTTAATAAATTGGAGAGCGAGTTAATGAAACCAGCTCTTAATTAACTTGCTGCCTCTAACTAGTTAGATGGAAAAGTTTGTCGTCATTCAATCAACGCTCCTAACTAGGTTTATAGCTGCGAGAGTTCGAGTACCTAACCTACTCAGACTCTATTTCTAAACAAACAGTCAAAATGAGTTTACTCCTGGGAAAATGTTGACCGGAGAAGCTTCGTACGTGTAGGAGGAGACAACACTGGCTAACAAGTTATCTTGAAATTTCTTTAAAATTCCTTTGATTCAGTGTGCTTCGATTTTAATTAGCGTCAAACAAGACTTACTTGATCAGGAGATAATGAAGAGTCACTGGATGCATTTCTTTCTTGATTCAAAGCTGATTTTTCATTCTTACACGCGTTGTGATAATCTGTTCTTGCTTTGTTCACTTTCTGTAAAATTTTCGCCCACGGCTTCTGAGCTTTTTTGAAGGAATCTTCCATTTCTTTTCTTTCCTTGAGGTTCATTACATTCTGCAATTGACATAAATCAAATTTTAGTCAATTTAAGTACTATTATTTACAGGACAAAAATTTTGTTTTGTTACATTTGAGTTACAACAACACATTTCCCGTACGAAGAATTCTATGGAATATTCAACCATAGTCACATTAATTAACCTTGTAAGTACTTCATCTATTTAAAAGTTGGCTTTTATCAACGACCGTCATGTCATATTATTATAGCGTTTCATCTTTAGATTTTTAATTACGCTCGTCATTGGTACGCTAAGAAGCTTAGTGACTCCGATTCTTGGTCAAAGTAATTGGACACTTGTGAGATCATTAAAACTTGAAATAAAATATGTTCAACGACTACAGACTAGCTTCGTACAGACCTACCATTTAATGCAAGGCAGAGGCATTTGAAAAGTAAAAAAAAGTGATTTTTAGAGGATCCACAAGTGTTCACAATATTCAATCTCGGTTTTATGTGAGCAAAAAGTGAGTCACACATTAAGAGTGTCACTGCACTGTGTATTTATAACTACATACACATGGAATGATGTAATTGAATCTTCCCAACTTGAAACTATGTTCAAGATAAAAAATTATGTTCGAAAATTAATCTGAACCTGACTTGACTGTCCGATAACGATAAATGGATGAATCATATTCTATACGAATGAACCGAAACTTACCTTGTGATAGTTGTCTTTCTGCCACCCACGAATCTGATTGATGACATCATTTTGAAGGTCATCTTTTATTGTTGAGTGCAGGTCACAAAGTCTGTCAGATTCAACAAGAACTCCTTTCCATGCTGCCTCCGTTGTACCATACTCAGGACCTTTTTCTATCGTATCAGCCCATTTTTTGGACCATGTCTTCAAATTTCTTGCATAGGTTTTCTCTATCTCAGCACGCTCTTGTACCAAAGTTATTAAATCATTGCATAGTTTGTACCCATCTTCTATTCTCTTAGTGGTCCTGAAATAGCATCGATAATGTTAATTATATTTTAAATCCTAAATCAAGAAATTGTTATTGAATATAGTATGGCTGGTAAATCTCGTATTCATAATTTAGACGCAAAAATACAACAAACGAATTGATGTAAAGGAAATACGCAAAAAGCCCCCTATAAATTAAGTAAAACTATGGCTATTACTAATACATTTTAGGCATCATAACATATCGTTCACAATCAGCAATTACTCACTGACAGTTCGTTTATAATCACACACTGCAACAAATTTTTATTTCATGACGGTCAGGAACTTACGCGTGAATTTTATACAACACCCTAAACCTAATACAAGTGAATTATTTCCTTTCTATCAAGGTTAAAGCTAAAAAGGCAAGCTGATTTGGTGCAACAGAGAGCTTAAAAATTGGTTCAAGAAATGTACTGATAGCTGACGAGCTTAACTAAATTCACATGATTCTCATTTCTCACTCATGCAAACTCATAAAACTAAGACTGGCTGAGAATTTTACATGGCATTGATATTTCAGCTTTGCAAAAATGAAAGACTTGTTATTCAGAAAGTCTGAGTATTTTCCTGGTGTCATTTCCTAATACAATTGAACATTGCTCTTATTTTCAGCTGGTATGCAGCTGCCTCGATTTTACTTTTTAGTAAATTATAAGGGTGAGGGGATGCAGTTTGACCTTCAGCTACATTATTACGGCTGTCGGGTCGAATACAAATATTTCAACGGGAATACAAACTTTTAATGTATTATTTATTAGATTTCAATAATAAAAGCTCAATATAGTTTCTTATTTTTATTTCACCGTTTGAATAGGGATACACATATGGCGCATTGTTAAAAGAAACTATTAGGCTATCAGGGTTAGTGTATGCCGATGCCTCTCATTCATAATCGTTAATCCGGCTGAATTATGGGATCACACAAGCTGACGATAAAACAGAAGGCCTTCAAGTTCAAAACTATGAATCAACAATGCTGCTACAATCATAAGAAATGAAACATAATTACAATGTATACACAGAAACCTGTTTCAATGTACTCTACTGACCAACATGTCAAAAGCTTTAAATCCTCTACCAGTATTATAATCTGCAGCTGAAGACAAAAATGCCGTCAAACATCATTCGCGTAATGGGAAAATTCACACATAATATTTAGTTCTAGTCAAACTTCTACTCATGACAATTGGAAGTATGATCCTCATATTCATATATTTGACATCCTTTCCCATTTCTCACCGTTCATGTTATTATTACACAATGTCATTGTATTTTTATTTACATTGTTTCAACTCTTGTTCACTTAACCCTCCCAAAAAGAAACAATGATCACCTTCACTTTTGTGACTTATCTTCTATGATCTAAATCCATTTTTCGTAATGTAATCATATCGGTTGTAATTAAGGATTTACTGTATAATAATGTTAGTGTAAGAACCGATGTAATACACGACTAATACTAAAATACATACACGCAGCTTTGCATTCTTCTTCTTCTTGCAAGACACGTACGTACACACAACTTAAACTCAAATATGAAGTAATTACAATGTGAACCTTTCTGTTTCTAATTCTAATTCAATTATAATAACGTCTGTTAAAGAAATGAAAGCTTACCGTTTGTAATTTCCAGGCTCCCAAAAAGAATCGCTGGATGCAATCAGCATACCATCTTCACTGTGATGAGACATGGTTTCTACTCCAACAACCTTCATTTTAAAACAGTTCAAACTTATTAACTCTGCAGTTGGTTTGGTATTAGTGTTAATCCAGAGATAGGTTAATCTGTCGATTCCCCAGTTTTAATATATGATTCTGTCTGAAGTTTACACATTTGTTGCGAACCAAAGGCAATCGACCAAGTAATATAGCACAACAGTCACTTTTCACGTAAATTCATCATAACATTTCTTGCCGAGATTCATATACTTGTTCTTACAAAAGTTCCGTTCCGAGTGCCCTGCCCTTTCCTAGGCCTCAAATGTATAAAGGGAGTATATATAATAATAATGATGAGATAAAAAACACTCAGCTATTACGCCAACACCAACGGACAAATAACAATACACAGAAGAGTACACACAAGAGATTAAAATGTTAAACTTGAGTGCACATAAAGGGATGACCCAAGGTCTGTCTTCACAAATAGCTAACAAAACACACCCCAACCAAAATCACATCTTATGAAGTACTCTCTGCCTCGCCTAATGAAAATTAGGACTTTTCGATTGTACTACACCTTGCCTACTCTTTTAGTTTTAAAGTCTTTGCCAATTTAACTTGACTGTTCTTCTCATGAAAATTGATTGTAACTGTGCTCGCAGATTTCTATCACTCGTTTTTGACACAACACACTAGATAACAGACATACGAATGACTGCTTTCGGTTGACAAATGTGAGTCAGCAGATTAATTGATTAAATTATATTTTATATTTAAGTATCTGAAATTACTCAGGTGGCCAACAATGTTAACACTGTTAACTTTATGTGAATTTGACACAGCTAGCAAGTGAGGATGGGAGTGCATCCAACAACGGCTAAGCCTCATCTGAATCATCCATCAACATATGTACAACAGACAGATTTTTACGGGTGCTTGCCTACGATAATTCCTCTTTTTGTAACTTGCTAGCTGCTACCATCCACAATATCGCGAAATTGTATATCTTAGCTTCATATTCGCATTAGTGAATCTTAGTTAGTGCATACGTACCAACTCTCATGCCACAATGGGAAACAGTTAGCTGAGTCTTCTCAAACCAACACTAACAAATACTAAACACATGATTGCTTTACTTTTTCCCTACAGTTGTGTACAGTGCATTGCACACTTCTTCTACCTGTTGGTTGCGGAGTGTGAACAATCTGAATCTGAGGAAGATGAGCCTTTAAATTTGTAATGCTTTCAGCATCCTATATAATGAAGAAAACGGTTTTATGCGTATAGAGCACTGTATATACCTTCATTCTTCTGTATCGTTCTTCTATAAATCAAATCTATATCCTTTTCGCCATGGTACTTCCTCGATTTACAGGTGGTGAAAGAGTTGCAGTGTAGGATATAGTAAGAAATTGCGGCCAAATAATTGGTATCGGTACAAGTGGTTGGAATTAAGATGGAAAGATATCGCAAAAGTATGCAAAGGTAAACCTCAACGTGATAATCAGGGTGGACGGTAAAATTAGTCAATTATTGGGCACTGCATATTGGCAGCCTAGGACAGGAATGTGAGGAAAAGATGGAGCTATGCAGATTACAAACTTCCAATTCAACACACGTTTCATCATCTAAATTTTTAAAGCCAAAGTTGTTCATATTCAATAGTTACGGAGCAACAACTGGTCGGTCCACGAGAGTGAACCATTTACAGTTACAAAAATAAGTGTGTCTGAAACTGACAAGGTGTGTACTAGTATATACTACTACCTGACTTTTACTTATATCAACTCAATTCATAAACAGGGCTTTCAGTTTTTACTGGCTTAATCACAGTGGTTGCATTTAAAAATGGTATGTAATGTACCTGTACACATTGATATGAGGGAGATTAATTTATTCAGACAATACAGTCACTGCGAAATTTGAGGCGCATTCCAAAACTCTTTGCTTACTTTCGGACAGGGAAAAGCACGGATTTACAATTATCTCTTGATATGACACACAGATAAGCTCAAATAATGTACATGTAAATACACAACTCGCGGTATGTAGTGAAAATGTACTGGCTTGTAATGCCAAAACAATGTGCACGTAAGCACTATTAGTCATGATATTAACACAAAAGCTAGCTTGACATCCAACCATTCAAAATGAGGTCTTATTACCAAGAATTACTCTCTCGATTGAGCGACAAAAATTCTCGTTTAATATTAATTTTAGCAAATGATCCAACATAAAAATATGGCTATCAAGTTATCATCTATGATCAGCTACTGGTCAACTGGCTTCATCGTTCCCTATTCTCAATACCAGATTCATTTCATACCAGCAAATCTTCAGAGCTGATAAGCCCTAGATTAGATTGACATTCCCAACTAGAAGAAGGAGACAAATATAATTACAATAAGATTAACAAGATGAAGAGGAGAAACTGCTTTGGCTTTCCATGCATTTATTCATGCAGTAGGGGCAAAAGAAGAGAACTGGTAAATAACGTAAGAGTACCACACTAACAAATTCAATAACTTAATCAAATAAATCAAATTGGTTTACGCGAGCATATCTCGTCCATAATAATACCAGTGCTATGCTAAGAATGGGACATTCCGAAATCTAGTTCGACAGAGAGGTGCAAAAGCCACTGTTGGTTTAAGGAAGTAGGACAGCACTATTCATGGCACGGAACCAACCTTGCCATTGTATTGTCTGTCCTGTCTGAAAGTTTGAAGTCCTAAGACCCAATGTTAGCTCAGTTGGGGAAAAAGTTTTCTCTTGATATTCTGTTCTATCACGCTATTATAGTTTACGACTTTCACACGTATATACTTTTACTTTCACGATATGAAAAATGTAGCTAATCTAATACATACTACTCACTTTAGGGAACAGTATCAGTATCCTGAAAACTCAATACTGAACAAAGTTGATAAAACTTTTCAATATCTAATCCAAACATTTCATGCAAGCTACAAGGCCTTATATGTTCCTTCGAATTCTTGTTCAAGGAATCAGAGAAAGTTCAAAACTATCGGATGTTTGGTTGGATGCAAGATGTAATATTCCCAGAACCCGAACCAACAATGGTTTCCCATTTCCTTTCGTTGCATATGTGAACATTCAGTAGCCTAAAACATGATGTCAAAATATCCTGTTTCAAGACTCATTCCAAGTATAATACAACGAGTCACTCTCTCTATAAATAAACATAATAATAAACATGATAATAAACAAAAACCAATTCGCGTGAGGAAGCTTCATATGCGAGTATTACGAATGGACACTGACATTTGACAAGCTAGTAATTTTAATTGCATTACGTTTCATGATCATGAATTGAATACCATGATCCACAAAAACAATAAAACTGATGAGATTCCTCCAAAAACATTATACCTCTCGTTTTTATCAAATTAAGCACTAAAATTCCCTCGATTTACGCTATTCACAGAACACACCCTTTCATTAAACCACCAAAGGCCATATATATAAATACCTATCTGCAAGCAACTTTGAATCTGGCTCATTAACATTATAGAAACTAATTTGAAATCCTTAGTCAGTAAATGAGGAACCAAACGCGTAATAAAACTTCCTTGAACAAGAACAACGTATGCTGCATATCGCGTCATTCTCATCATCTCCAGAAGATAACTATTTTTACCTGCAACAACCACACAGTCATGAATACTTAAATAACATCCTTCAAAAGTTCCATATAGCTCTATTAAGCCTTCACTTACAATTAGCTCATCTCATTCGTGTATACACATTCACACATTTCACATTAAAATGGGGAACCGACAGATGCTACGATAATTGATATTCTAATGATCTTCCAAATTATCCTTCACTGCTTCAACACACTTATTAGTCAACAATCTAACCACCACTCGTCTATTGAAGCGGAAGACTCACAGAAATGTAAAATACCAATTACCATCTCACCAAATAATTACTAATTTTTATACCCCCATAAAATTAATTACTTGCTCGAAAGGACTCCTCACCTGTTAAAGGTCACAAAACAATCGGTAACTCTGAAAGAAATACACTCTCTCCGAATGAATGCGTAAGTACTGCAGGGATGAATTGCTGCTCTATACAAAAAAACACAACAATAAAGCCCACGCACAACAATTACATTAATTAGTTTCAAACAAACTCAACATAATCAATCTACTAGCAATCTAGTTCAAAGATTAAATTTAAAACATACCTTAACCGTCGTCGTCGTCGTCGTCGTGGTCGTTTTATCTCAGCTGCTCCTTCATGAACAACAATTCACCATTTTCCGTTAAAAACTTGATGTACAAAATCAGGAAATTTCGTGAATTTATGATGATGAAGAACTTGAAATGATTGAAAAGACGATGCTCAGAATAAGGTGGATTGATTACTGTCAACTTCACACTCTACTCCGATAATAAATAATAATAAATTCTTCCCCAGACAATTTAAAACTGACGACACACAAAGAATTTGAATAAATGTTCCAGTACGACTGTAATATTAATAATTTTCGAAAAGGAATGCGTTCGTCTCGATGAAAACAATACAAACTGAATGCCAGGCCAAAAGTCACAAGTTCAAAGGTTTGCGAAATGCTGGGGAAATTCAATTCGATGTTGTAAACAACAAAGCAGTAAACGTAGAAACAACGCAGATCGCAGTTTTGTTTACATATTGTTCATTGTAGTACTACTACTTGTTTTTAGTTGTTTTTACAAGAACTGGTAGTGTATCCTCGTCGTAACGCACAAGTAATTAACTAATTACTACGAAGATAGTAATAACAATCGAGATATTATTATTATTGCTCTTGTCTTACTTCGAAGACTACTACTTCATCCCCGTTGATAAACCGAAGAAAGACCGTAAGAGAAGAGTCCAGAGACCATAATACCGAAAGAGTCAGGAAATCGTGATTGGTATTTCCGTAATAATAAATGTAGTTCCACTTGATAACATTTGTTTGTATTTTAACAGAATGTTATTATTATTG
>Ga0194135_10000164_pt1 | contig 38684 bp, 38 predicted proteins | sample LitLau_LLRF_2013_FD_134024 | JGI IMG/M metagenome (GOLD analysis project Ga0194135, IMG submission 134024) | Freshwater sediment microbial communities in response to fracking from North America - Little Laurel Run_MetaG_LLRF_2013 (version 2) | ecosystem: Environmental > Aquatic > Freshwater >... | reverse complement strand
GCTCCACGCAAAGCCGCCACGCCGCGCCCACGCCGCCCCCGGACCACCAAGGCCGCCCCGGTGAAAGCCGCCGAGGCCGAAATCAGCGCCATCAGCCAGAAGCCCATGGCCCTGCAAGTGGCCAGCGCGCCTCGCGGTTCCAATGAGGACAGCGTGTCCGCTGCGCTGCCGGGCAACTATCCGTATCGCAACCGCATGCGCCGCGCCGAGTACGAAAAGGCCAAGAACGAGCTGCAGATCGAGCTGCTCAAGGTGCAGAGCTGGGTCAAGGAAACCGGGCAGCGCATCGTGGTGCTGTTCGAAGGCCGTGATGCGGCCGGTAAAGGCGGCACCATCAAGCGCTTCATGGAACACCTCAACCCCCGTGGCGCGCGGATCGTGGCCCTGGAAAAACCCTCGGAACAGGAAAAGGGCCAGTGGTACTTCCAGCGCTACATCCAGCATTTGCCCACCGCCGGGGAAATGGTCTTCTTCGACCGCTCCTGGTACAACCGCGCCGGGGTCGAGCGCGTGATGGAGTTCTGCTCGCCCCTGCAATACCTGGAGTTCATGCGCCAGACTCCAGAGCTGGAACGCATGCTGTGCAACAGCGGCATCCTGATGTTCAAGTTCTGGTTCTCGGTGAACCGCGAAGAACAGTTGCGACGTTTCATCTCACGCCGGGACGACCCGCTCAAGCACTGGAAGCTCTCACCCATCGACATCAAGTCCCTGGACAAGTGGGACGAATACACCGCCGCCAAGCAGGCGATGTTCTTCCACACCGACACCGCCGATGCACCGTGGACGGTGATCAAGTCCGACGACAAGAAGCGCGCGCGGATCAACTGCATCCGCCATTTCCTGCACGAGCTGGACTACCCGGGCAAGGACCTGAAAGTCGCCCACGCCCCGGACCCACTGCTGGTGGGCCGCGCCTCCCGGGGGCTGGAAGAAGATGAGCGCACCCAGGCCCAGGCGACGGCAGATGCCGGCGCTACAAAACTGGCCCTGTCGGCCTGACTGTCAGGTAAAAAAACTGCGCACAGACAGGCGGGTCTGGGCGCAGTAAAGGTTCAGCACAACGCTGAATCAGAACGCTGCATCAGATCGGGGCCTCAAGCGGCCTCGGTCACCGGTGTCACCTTGACCGGCGGTTTGATCGAACCGATGTACACGGCAAAGATCGTCAGCAACGCGCCGGCGATCTGCAGCGCCGAGCTGGCCTTGCCGAGAAACGCCACGTCGACGAAGTAGGTGATCACCGGCTCCAGCAACAGGATCAATCCCGCCAGTCCGAGGCTGATGGCACCGATGGAGCGGTTGACCAATAGCCAGCCCACGAACTGCACCATCACCCCATAGATGATCAGCATTACTAACGTCTGTCCGTCGACAATGGCCAAGCTTTCCCCCATGGCCAGGGCGTAGGCCAGCAGCACCAGCGCGGCCCACAGGCTCAGGTTGAGCATCTGTGCGATCTTGTCGCCACCGCCGTCAGGCAACTGCGTGTTGACCTTGAGGAAATACACACAGACAGCGTAAGCCAGGCCCGAGAGCACGCCATACACCACACCCTTGATACCCAGAGCACTGCTCATTTCCGGCAGCAACAACAGATACAGTCCGACAAACGCCAGGGTGATGGAGATCAAAAAGTAGAGCGAAGGCTTTTCCTTGAGCAGATAAAGACCCAGCAGGGTCATGAAGAACACCTGGCAGTTGGTCAGGATCGAGCCGATACCCGGGCCGACGATGTAGATGCTCTGGTGCCAGAGCACCAGGTCGATGGCCAGGAACACCCCGGCCAGAGCCGTATACAACTGCGCCTTGGCACTCTTGAGCAGCACCGGGATGCGGCGCACCTTGAGCAGCAGGAAGAACAGGATCGAAGCGAACAGCATGCGGTAGAACCCCGCTCCGCCCGCGCCGATATGGGCAAAGGCCACCGCCAGGGCCGACAGGCTGAGCATCAGCCCCCCCAGGGTCAGCTCCACTACAGCTCTATTGCTCGACATAGATTCCCCCACACTGATTGACCTTGTAGTTGCCTTGCACACTGGACATTCAAGTTTCCTGCATCGCCAGTTTCAGCCACAGCAACACCGGAGGGTGCAGCAACACCGCATCGGCGTAGGGTTTCAGATCCTCAGGAATGGCGATGCCATAGCGCATGAAGCGCAACAGCACTGGCGCAAACATGGCATCCACCACCCCAAAGGTTCCGCACAGGAACGCCTCGGATTGGCTCCTGGCCAGCAACTGGCGCCAGATCGAAAACACCCGCTGGATCTCGGCCTCGGCCGCCAGGCTCAACACCAGGGCAGGCTCGCCGCGGTTGACCCCGAACGGCAGTTGAGTGCGCAACTCGGTGAAGCCGGCATGCATTTCGGCGCAGGCCGAGCGCGCCAGTGCCTTGAGCCCGGCATCCGCAGGCCACAGTTGGGCCTGGGGCCAGTGTTCTGCAACGTATTCACAGATCGCCAGGCTGTCGTTGATCGACAGGTCGTCCTGCAACAGCACCGGCACCTTGCCCGACGCTGAATAGGCAAGGATTCGCTCGCCGGTCTGCGGCGCCTCCAACTTGATCTGGATGACCTCAAAAGGCACATCCGCAGTAACCAGGACCAACCAGGCCCGCAATGACCAGGAGGACTTCTTGTAGTCGCCGATCACCAGCTTCATCACACTCATCGCGTCTAGCTCGCAGGATTCAAGGAGTGCTAAATTTATCGGCCGGCAATCTCTGCGTATTGCACAAAACTGGACATGGAATGGATGCCCACCAGAACCGACCCCCACCACCGCCCGAGGATTTCTCCCGCTTCTGGCGCATTCCGGAAGGTGACTGCGAGCTGCTGGCAGCCCGCTACAGTCGACAGTCGTTTGGCCGTCACAGCCATGACCGCTATGCCGTAGGCGTCATCAGCGGCGGCGTGGAAAAACTCTTCTATCGCGGCAGCCACCACCTGGCGACCCAGGGCTGCGTGGTGACCATCAGCCCCGGCGAAATCCACGACGGAGTCCAGGCCTGCGACCAGGGCTGGGTCTATCGCATGCTGTACATAGACCCGCAGTGGCTGAACCGGGCGGTCTTCGGTAATCGCTTCGGCACCGAACACATCCACCTGTTCCGCGAAGTGCTGGGCGAAGATCCGGCATTCGCGCGATGGTTCCTGGCGCAGCATCAACTGATCGAACAGGCCGACAGCCCCCTTGAGCGCGAAACCATCCTGCTGGAACTGCTAGAGCAGCTGTTCCAGAGAAACGGGGTGCGCCTGCCGACCCGCGATGCCAATGAGCGGGTGGCGGTGCAGCGTATCCGCCAGCGCCTGGACGAGCACTGCGAGCAGAACATTCCCCTGGAACAACTGGCAGCCCAGGTGAACCTGGAACCGCTTTACATGATCCGGGTATTCAAGAACAGCCTGGGCATCTCGCCCCACAGCTATCAGATCCAACGCCGCATCGCCCGGGTCCAGAGCCTGTTGCGCAGCGGCACAAGTCTCAGCGAAGCCTCGATTCACTGTGGTTTCTTCGATCAGAGCCACATGACCCGCGCCTTCAAGAAAGTCGTCGGCATCACCCCCGGTCACTTTCGCCATCGCCACACCTGACCCCAATGCCGCTTGCCCCGAGCACCGGCCCATGCTTCAAAGGATTGCTCCATGCCCACAGTTGCCGCCCCGAACCTGACCCAACTACCTGAAGGCGCCATCGCCTACCCCGACGCCCGAGAGCTGTTCGTCACCGACCAGCAGGAGCTGGCCGAACACCTGCTACCGCTGCTGTCCTTCGACGCCAGCCTGATCAATCCCGAGTGGTCCGGCCGCCTGCATCTGCTGAGCCCTATCGAGCCCGACGAGGGGCTGGTGGGCGAATTGACCGACGATTACGAATTCGGCAGCGAGCTGCTGAAAACCAACTGGATCGGCTTCAAGATCGAGAACGGCCGCTATCGCCTGTGCGGCAGTCCACGCTATTTCTTCCTCCACGGCGACAACGCCGAGTTGCCCGAATCCCGGCGTAACCAGCGCGCCAACCTGCAACACCACTACCGCAAGCAGCACGCCGCCTACCTCACCGCGCGCCAGCGCCATCAGGAACTGGGCTACCTGACCTGGCCCAAGAACGACAAGGAGCGCCTGACCTATATCGAGGAAATGGGCGGTGTGGCCGAGGGCTACGGCAACTGGGTGGAAACCGTGGAGTTCCCCATGGACGTCGAAGAGTCGGACGACAGCTGCAATATCTGGCCCCTGAGCCCGGCGGGCCGGCGCTTTCAGCACGTGCTCAGCGTGCCGGCCTACCACTACGGCATCAGCGGCGCCGACCGGGTGGTGATGCTCTACGAACCGGTGGAAGGCCTGGTGCTGTTCAGCTTCGACTGGTCCTGAGCCGCAACGGATCACCGAGCCCAGGCCGGGATCGGCCGGCCAGGGCGCTCGAAGGGCTTCGCAAGGCCCTTCGGGGCTTGTCGCAGGCTGCGCCAGCGCCTACAGCGGCAACTCCACCCGCGCTTCCAACCCACCGCCTTCACGATTGAACAGGCGCAACTCGCCGCCATGCTCGCGAACGATGGCCCGCGCCGCCGACAGCCCCAGGCCCACGCCACCGGTGCTCTTGTTGCGCGAACTCTCCAGCCGGTAGAACGGCGCAAACACCTGCTCCAGCGCCTCGGGCGGGATTCCCGGGCCACGGTCCAGCACCCGCACCCGCAGTTGATCGGCGCCCTGCTCCAGCACGATGGCCGGCTCGCCCCCGTACTTGATCGCGTTATCCAGCAGGTTGGTCATCAACCGCTTGAGCCCCAGGGGCCGGCCGCAATACACCAGGCGCGGCGGGCCGCTGAAAAGAATCTCCATGGACTGGTCGCGATAGTCGTCCACCAGGGTCTGCAGCAGCTCGGCCAGATCGAAATGGGTGGCCTGCTCCAGCCGCGCATCGTCGCGAAAGAACTCCAGGGCCGAATTGATCATGGCCTGCATTTCGTCCACATCACGAAACAGGCGCTGCTGCTGATCGGCATCTTCGATGAACTCGCCGCGCAGGCGCATGCGGGTCAGCGGCGTGCGCAGGTCATGGGAAATGGCCGCGAGCATCTGCGTGCGGTCCTTGATGAAGTGCTGCAACTGCGCCTGCATGGCGTTGAAAGCGAGGATGGCCTGACGGATCTCATGGGGGCCCACCGGATCGATGGGCGGCGCGCGAAAGTCCACGGCAAAGCGCCGCGCGCCCTGGGCGAACTGCTGCAGCGGCTTGGCCAGCCGGCGCGTGGCGATCAAGGCCACAAGACCAGTGGAGATCAGCACCAGGGCGATCACGATCAGATTGCGCGTACCCTCTTCCAGGCCCCAACTGCGCGACGCCGAGGAAAACATCAGCCAGCTTTGGTCGCTCAACTGCACCAACAACGCATAGCGGCCTTTATCGCTTCGCCAGTCGCTGGGCTGATAGGCCTCGATATGCCGCTGCGGCGGGCCGAGTAAGGCGCGAAACGCTTCGGAGCCATCGCGGTATTCCGAGTCTTCCAGCAAAGGCAGATCCAGGCCTTCGCGCGTGGCCTGCCAGACGATGCTCAAGTGATCGTTGCTGACCGACGCCGCCAGCCGCGAGCGCTGGCCCGGCTCCGAGGCTTCGATCATGCGCACGATGGCCGCGGACTTTTCCAGCAACCCGGTTTCCGCCAGCGGTGGATAAGCCCATACCCCCGCCAATTGCACGAACAACGCATTGAACGCCAGGGCGGTGAGCATGGCCATGATGATGGTCAAGGCGATCCAGCGCGCCACGGTGTCGCGCAGGCGATAGCGCCACAGGGGCTTGATCAGCTTCACTGGCGGGTCACGCTGGGGGTGAACAGGTAGCCGCCATTGCGCACGGTGCGAATCATCGCCGGGCGCTTGGTGTCGAACTCCAGCTTGCGCCGCAGGCGGCTGACCTGGACATCGATGCTGCGATCGAAAGCGTCATGGGCCTGGCCCCGGGCCAGGTCCAGCAACTGCTCGCGGGTGAGGATGCGCTGCGGGTGCTCGACAAACACCAGCAGCAGGTCGAATTCCCCCGCCGACAACGGAATCATCACCTGGTCCGGCGAGCGCAGTTCGCGACGGGTCAGGTCCAGCTGCCAGTCGGCGAACTTGATCAACGGCCGTGGCACCTCGCCGCTCACCGGCCGGCTTTCCCCGGCCCGGCGCAGCACCGCCCGCACCCGGGCCAGCAGCTCACGGGCATCGAAGGGCTTGCTCAGGTAATCGTCGGCGCCCATCTCCAGGCCCACCACCCGGTCGCTCAACTCGCCCATGGCGGTGAGCATGATCACCGGCGTGGCGTGCTGCTGGCGCAAGCGCTGGCACAGGGTCAGGCCGTTGTCGCCGGGGAGCATCAGATCGAGGATGATCAGGTCCGGCACCTCGCGCTCCAGCGCCGCCCACAGCGACGCGCCATCGGTGGCCACGGCCACCTGATAGCCCTGTTGGACAAAGAATTTCTTCAGCAGCGCGAGGACTTCAATGTCGTCGTCCACGATCAAGAGACGGCTCACCAGCGGACATCACTTCAACTCGGAATGAGCGGTTATCTAAAACCATTCGCCGCCCGGCGTCATATATTTCAACGCAGTAACAAACCTTCAGCGGCGCAATAAAGCAGACATCTTTGCGCAAGGTTTGCCTGCCAGCATCGGCTTCCCCTTGCTGGAGAACCCTGACCATGCGCCTGATCAACCCCGCCCCGGCCCCTCTCGTCGCGCAGGATCTGCCCCTGCCCACCTCCGATCAACACGCCCTGATGCTGCTGCAACGGGTGACCAAACTCGCCGACGCCAGCCTGCATTGCCGCGAAGTCAGCCTGCGCCTGTCCGACGACCAGCACCACCTGGTGCTGACCCGCTACAGCGAGCACTACAGCCCCGAAGGCATGGAATGGGTCGAGCGCAAGCACCGGGTGTCGGTGACCGAGCTGTTGCGCTGGGTGATCGAGCAAGGCCAGCCGCAGAGCATTGAACGCGGCGAAGAGCACAAAGCTTCGGCCTGAGGCCTGTAGGAGCGAGCTTGCTCGCGATGCACGTCAACGATAACGCGTGTTCGCAGGGAAGCATGCGGCGCTCTCAGCATCATCGCGAGCAAGCTCGCTCCTACAGAGTTTCAGGCGGGGAGCAACTCACACCTCCGGGCTCCCCTGCGCCTGCACAGACCTTTAAAGCTTCACCTCAACCCGCGCGCTGCCCTTCCCCGGCAGCCGGCCAGCTCCCCAGGCACAAATCATCGACAATCGCCTTGCCCATCTCGCTGAAGTAATGAGCGGCCCAGGCATAGCGGTCATCCCGCTCCAGCGCCGCGTCCCGAGCCAGATGCTTGGCGTGGAACAGCAATTGCGACACCTGCTCCAGGGCTTCAAGCAGCGGCACGTCCGGATTGACCCGGAACAGCGAATGCTGGGCTTCGCCACTGGCGGCGAAAGTGACATGGCCGAGGGTCTTGATGGTCATTGCGCACCTCCGGCGTGGGCCTTAGTGCAAGGGGTAGGGTGAAGATACTGAGTAGAAACGTCCATGGAACTCACTCCTATTTGAAGTGCTGCCACGTTCGTTTCCAGGCGAAAGGGTGGCAGCTGTGCGCAGGCTGGAAACCGGGACAATAGGAAACCCGGCAGGCCCGAAGACCTCCCGCGCACAGCCGCCATGACAAGAAATGCGTGTGCAAAAAAACGCCAGCAGTCTAATGCATGGTGGCGCCTGTGCGCCTATTGTTTCCTCGGATTTCCAGGCCCGGTCGCTGGATTGGCAGCGACAGTACAAGCCTAGCGAGATACCCGAAGTGTTCAATCAAGGCTTTGGCGCGAGATGTTTCGTGAGCATGAAGGTTCACGCTGCGAGCCAGCGCCCATAAATAATCGGATACAAAAGCCTTGCTGCCGCCCCCACAGCCTACATTTCTTCGACATCGGCTGCGCTAACATTGCGCCCCGTTTGCAACCGCTAGAGACCCCGCTGCAGATGCCACTGACTAAGCCCGCCCCTGCCCTGCCTCCCGTTCTTGCCGGCCCGCTGCTGCGCCGCCTGGAGCCAACGCGGCTGGTGCTGTGGCTGGTGGGGTCCAGGGCCTTGCCGCTGACCCTGCGCCTGCAACCCACGGGCGGCCCGGCCCTGGAACGGCCCCTCGATCAGCAGCAATGCCAGGTCATCCCCGTCGGGCGCCAGGCCTTTATCCATCTGATCGATGTGCCCCTGGACCACGCCCTGCCCCAGGACGTGACGATTGCCTATGACCTGTTGATCAATGACGCCGAAGACGGCGCCCGATCCATTGCCAACTGGGCGCCGCACCTGCTGTATGGCGATGCCAGGACTCCGGAGTTCGTGCTCCACGGCCGCATCGACAACCTGCTCCACGGCTCCTGCCGCAAGCCCCATCACCCGTCCAACGACGGCCTGCTCTGCGTCGACCGCCTGCTGGCGCAACAGCCCGAGCCCGCGCAGCGTCCGGCCTTGCTGATGATGAGTGGCGATCAGGTGTACGCCGACGATGTGGCCGGGCCCATGTTGCGGGCCATTCACGCCCTGATCGAGCGCCTCGGGCTGTTCGATGAAGCGTTGGAGGGCGCGGTAGTGGCCGACAGCCAGGCGCTGTACCGCCATGGCGCCAGCTACTACCAGCGGGCCGAATTGCTCCCGGCGCTGAAGAGCAATGAAACCCTGCGCGAGCGGTTTTTCGGCGGGGTGAAAAAGCCAATCTTCACCAGCAGCAATGCCGACAACCACCTGGTGACCTTCGCCGAGGTGCTGGCCATGTACCTGCTGGTGTGGTCACCGCTGCCCTGGACCCTGATCGCGCCACAGCCACCGCAACTGACGCCGGAACAGCAAGCGCGCTACACCCGGGAACAGCAGCGCATCGATGATTTTGTCCAGGGCCTGGAGGGTGCCGCGCGGGTCTTCGCCCACCTGTCGTGCCTGATGATCTTCGACGACCACGACATCACCGACGACTGGAACCTCAGCGCCCAGTGGGAAGAAACCGCCTACGGTCATCCCTTCTCCAAACGCATCATCGGTAATGCGCTGCTGGCTTACATGCTGTGCCAGGGCTGGGGCAACAACCCGGACGCCTTTACCCAACTGCTGGACCACACCCGCGCCTTGAGCGCCACGCCACAAGGCCCGGAATACCTGTTGCAACGTCAGGCCCAGGACGATTTGATCGACCAGTTGCTGCGCTTTGCGCAGTGGCAGTACGTCTTGCCCAGTACCCCGGCCCTGGTGGTGCTGGACACCCGCACCCGGCGCTGGCGCAGCGAGTCCAACCTGGGCCAGCCCTCCGGCCTGCTGGACTGGGAAGCCCTGTGCGAACTGCAACACGAACTGCTGGACCACCCCTCGGCGATCATCGTTTCACCGGCGCCGATCTTCGGCGTCAAGCTGATCGAGACGGTGCAGAAGGTCTTCAGTTGGTGCGGCTACCCACTGCTGGTGGACGCGGAAAACTGGATGGCCCATCGCGGCTCGGCCCAGGTGATCCTGAACATCTTCCGCCACTCGCGAACCCCGGGCAGCTACGTGATTCTCTCCGGCGATGTGCATTATTCCTTCGTCTACGAAGTGCTGATCCGTCACCGCCAGGGCGGCCCGCGCATCTGGCAGATCACCAGCAGCGGCATCAAGAACGAATTCCCCGCCGCCCTGCTGGAATGGTTCGACCGCCTCAACCGCTGGCTCTACTCGCCGCGCTCGCCGTTGAACTGGTTCACCAAGCGCCGGCGCATGAAGGTCATTCCCCATGTGCCCGAGCATGCCCAAGCCGGAGAACGGCTGTGGAATTCCTCGGGGATAGGCCAGGTGTTTTTCAATCAGCAGGGCCAGCCGGTGACCATCCTCCAGCACAATGCCAATGGCGCGGCGCCGACCCGGATGATCGCCCCAAAATAGAATCCGCCAGCGCGCCAGGCAGATCCCCGAAAGCCCAAGGAAGGAGCACCGCGTGTCATCAGACATCACCCCGAAGCAGCGGGACGATATTCGCTACGTGCTGTCGGACGCCTTTGTCGATAACGAGGTGGACTACGCCTACATCGCCCGCGAAACCCAGGCCTATGACCGGGCCGAGGTCGAGCGCATTCTCTACGAAGAGGTGGCGCCGGTGTGCTACATCAACCTGATGGCGGTGATCCCGGAAATCTGGATGGGCTTCGCCCGCGAGCCCTTGCTGGAGGAGATCGAGGCAAGCCTGGCGCTAAGGCGCCGCAGCCGCTGGCAGGCGTTTCGCGGGCGCTTGTTCATCCGCTGGATCCGCTTTCGCGGCGCCTACATCTGGGAAGAGATCTGCAAGCACTACGCGCCCTAGATTCACGCCCTATGGCGCTTTGGCGCTGCACAGATCGGTGGGGCGCAGAACCACCAGGTCCGGCAGCGCCTCGCCATGCTCGTCGATCTTGCGCAGCCTCGCGGTGCACATCTGGTCCTGGAGAAATTCCATCTGATAGGTCGCGCCGGCTTCGGGCACGAAGGTCACGCTTTGTTCGCACACGGCACGGTAGTCCTTATCCATCCCCGGTTCTGTGTTGTAGAACATGAAGGCGAACGGACGATTGGCCGGGATCTTCAGCTCGTTGGCGCCAAAGCCCTCCTGACGGCGCATACGGTCGGTGGCGGCGGTCATGGGAATGCCCAGGTTGCGGAAGTTGGGATGGGCGATGCCGCGATGGGGCCGAACCATCAGCCCCGACGCAGGCTTGCTCCAGTCGATGCAATCGCTGTAGGGCACGCCCCGCACCAGCCCCTGGGCGACGATGCGGATCAGCGCGGTTTCACCGGCATCGGCCGGCACCCGGTAACTCACGGTGGTGGCTTTGAGGGCAGAGACAAAAGCACAACCGCCCAGGCCCAGGGACAGGCTGAGCAACAGGATCGAACGAAGCCGCATGATTCATCCTTGATGGGAACGCCCGCGCAGGCGGCGGGCAAAGGATGGCGATCTTACTCCGGCGCCACGATGCCGCCACAGACTTTTCTGCGATTTCGGGAGCAGCCACCGAAGCCCCTGAGCGGCCCCCGAAGAGCGCGAGCGCTTGAGGGCTGCCCAGGGCTTTTTCGCAGCCTGCGGCAGCGGCTACAGAGCCGTTGCGGCGGTCAGTAGCGGGCGTCGGCCGGGCGGCCGCCGTTCGGCCAGTCCTTGACCTTGTCCGGGAAGTCCGGCCGTGGCTGGTGGGAGAAGTATTCGGCCACGTCCAGGGCCTCCTGGTCCGACAGGCCGCCTTGGCCCAGGGGGAATTTCTCGTGGAAGCCAATCGGCATGTTGCGTTTGACGAAGGCCGCCGCGGTGTAGGTGCGAGCCATGCCGGCGCCGATGTTAAAGGATTGATCGCCCCACAGCGGCGGGAAGATCAGGCTGCCGTCGGCCCGCTTCAGGCCTTCGCCATCCACCCCGTGGCACACCGCGCATTGCTTGGCGTATACCTGCTTGCCGTTGTCGGCGTTGGGCTTGAGGGCCGGGTCGATCTTGCCCACGCCGCGCCCGGCCACCTTGTCTTCGGGACGGGTGTTCATTTTCATCCACTCGAAGTAGGCCACCATGGCTTGCATGTCGGCGCCGTTCACCGGCAGCGGCTTGCCGTGCATGGAACGGCGGAAGCAGCCGTTGATGCGCTCTTCCAGGGTGATGGTCTTGCCCGCCCGCGGCGCGTAGCCGGGGAAGAACGCCGAGACGCCGACAAAGGGAGAACCGTCGGCCACGGTGCCGGCGTTGAGGTGGCAACTGGTGCAGTTCAGCGAGTTGCCGACGTTGTCCGGCAACAGGGCCTTGGTTTCCAGGTGCAGACGCATGCCGCGCACCACTTGCTCGGCATTCGGCGCCGCCAGCAGGTTGGCCAGGCGCGGGGTTTCGAACAGAGTGCTTTCCACTTGCGGGCTCAGTTGCGCACGCATCTTTTTCACTTGCTCGGCGCTGATGGCCGAACCGTTGTTGCCCCAGCTGCTGCGGATAAAACTGAGGATCTCGGCGATCTCGCCGTCCGCCAGCTGAGCAAACCCGGGCATGGTGTAGACCCGTGGATGAGCCGCGGTCTGCGCGGTCTGCCAGCCGGTCAGGGTGATGTGCAGCAGGGAGGTCGGGTTGGCCGAGGCAACGCTGGGGTTGCCCGCCAGGGACGGGAACATCTGCGGCACGCCGGCGCCGTCCTGGCGGTGGCAGTCGGAACAGAATTGCGCGTAGCCCAGGCCACCGCGAGAGGTGAACAGGTTGCTCGGCGGTGCCGCCGGGGTCAGGGCCACAGAAGGCATGGGCAGGTCATCCTTGCCGGCTGGCAGGGACTTGAGGTACGCGGCGATGGCGGTCAGGTCGGCGTCGGTGAAATGCTGGGTGCTGTGGTGGATCACATCGGCCATGTTGCCGGACACCGTGGCGAAGCGGTTCTGCCCGGTCTTGAGCAATTGCACCGTGTCTTCCACGGTCCACAGGTTGCGCAGGCTCAGGGCCTGCCACTCTTCCACCGTCTCGCCGGCCAGGTAATGCTGGCCGCCGGACTCGGTGTCGCTCATGGCCTTCTCCTGGAAGGCAATGCCCCGTGGCGTATGGCAGGAGCCGCAGTGGCCCAGGCCCTGGACCAGGTAGGCGCCGCGATTGAGCTGCTCGTCCTTGGCCGGGTCGGGCTTGAACGGCTGCTTGTCGACGAAGGCCAGGTTCCAGAACCACAGGCCCCAGCGCTGGTTGAAGGGGAAGCCCATGTCGGCTTCCAGGTTGCCCTGGGCCACCGGTTCCACGCCGTGCATCAGGTAGGCGTAGAGAGCGCGCATGTCCGCTTCGGTCATCTTGGCGTACGACGGATAGGGCATGGCTGGGTAAAGATGGCTGCCGTCAGGGGTGACGCCTTCGCGCATGGCGCGGTCGAACTCTTCAAAACTGTAGCGGCCGATACCGGTGGTTTTATCCGGGGTGATGTTGCTGGAGTAAATGGTGCCCATGGGCGTCTTCAGCTCCAGGCCACCGGCCATGGTGGCTCCGCCCTTGGCGGTGTGGCAGGCGATGCAGTCACCCAGTTGGGCCACGTACAGGCCACGCTGGATCAACTCTGAGTCGGGGGTGGAAACCGCCGCTGCCGGGGTCGGCTCGCTGGCATGCAATAGGGGTACGCAGAGCAACGCAGCGCCCAGCAGGCACAGGCGCGACAGAGAAAAAGCCATCAGGTTATTCCTTTAAAATCCGCCTGGGGTGGTCCCCTCGGCCGATATCCACAAAGGTTCTTATTGGTTATCCCGGCCCTCAGGGTACGGGCCCGGAGCTCGATACCTTGTGGGTCCGAGCCTGCTGCCCTTGTAGCGGATTTTTCTGAAAACCCTCTTGATATGGATCATGGCGCTGTAGGCAATGTCCTGTATGCCGGCCCAGGTGGCGCTTTTACTCGTGGGTTTCCACCCTCAATCCCGCCGCTTGCCAATCGGTGAACCCCTGGTCCAGGCGCCGCACCTTGAAGCCCTTGGCCCGCAGCAAGGCAGCGGCATTCTGTGACAGCACGCAGTAGGGGCCGCGGCAATACGCCACCAGCTCCTGATCAGCGGCCAATTCGGCCAGACGCTGTTCCAGCTCCTCCAGCGGGATGTTGATTGCCCCGGGCAAATGCCCTTGAGCGAACTCCTGCGGCGAACGCACGTCCAGCAGGGTCATGGCGCCTTCCTGCAAGCGTTGACGCAATTCCTCACGGGAGATGCCCTCCAGTCGCATGGGTTGCTGCTCACTGTCGGCCAGCAGTTGGCGAATCTGCCCATGGTTGTAATCGACGTACTGACGCAAGGCACCCAGCAAACTGGCCAGTGGCCCCTGGCTGAGGCTGTAGAGCACCCGCTTGCCATCGCGCCGGGTCTGCACGAAACCGCCCCGCCGCAACTGCTGCAGATGCTGGGAGGTATTGGCCACCGACAAGCCCGAGGCCTCCACCAGACGCTCCACCGGCAGCTCGCCGCGAGCCATGTGCTCCAGCAGGATCAGACGATGGTGGTGGCCCAGGACACGCGCCAACTCAGCCATATCGGCCAGAGGCTGCTGGGGGAAAATCGAATCGCTCATTGACAGCTCCTGCTGCTTTATTGATCATTCAATCACTTAATTGAATGAAAACTTATCACACCCGTTCACAAGGCTGAAGCACAGCCCGCCGCACTTCAAGGAGTCCTTAATGCATGAATTCGTCGCGTTGATATTACAGGCGCTGCTGTTGGGCATCGGCGCCACCTTGATCCTCGATCTGTGGACGCTGTTTCTGGCGCGAGTGCTGAACATTCCTGGCGCCAACTGGGCCATGGTCGGCCGCTGGATCGGGCATTTTCCTCGTGGGAAGTTTGTGCACCAAAGCATCGCCCAGGCCGATGCAGTACCCGGAGAGCGGGCACTGGGTTGGCTGGCTCACTACCTGATCGGCGTCGTCTTTGCTGCCCTGTTGCTGCTGATCTGCGGCCTGGAGTGGGCGCGGCAACCGACCCTGGCACCGGCCCTGATCATCGGCGTATTGACGGTGGCTGCGCCGTTCCTGCTGATGCAACCGGGCATGGGCGCCGGGATCGCGGCGAGCAAGATGCCCAAGCCGAATGTGGCCCGGCTGCGCAGCCTGATGGCGCATTCGGTGTTCGGGCTGGGCTTGTACATGGCGGGGATGTTCTGGGCGTGGGTGTTGGGGCAGACTGCGTGACCTCAGCCCAGAGGCCGAGCATGCCCAGAGTGATCGATCGATGAAGCCACCTGTATGCGACCTGTGCCACAACGATTTTTCCTCGGAGATGTGCCATGCCGGAACTGGCGGCGGCATGGTGCAGTTCGCCGATTATCGCCCGCTGGGCCAAGGGTGCGCGGGGCACCCTCATGGCTACGAGTGGTTCTGCGATGAACATCTGGCCAGTGCCCGGGCCCTGGCTTCGCTGAGCTATAGCGATGCCAGGGCAGTGCTGACCCGGCAGTATGCTCCGCTTGCGGACTACCCGCACCTCGCCTCCAGTGATCCAGCACTCTGGATCACCGAGGTGGGCCCCAACCCCGCGAAGATCTTCGCGCTGATCAGGCAAGCCATGGGCGTCAGCCCCAACGTGGCCAGAAACTTGCTGACCGGCGTCCCCTTCAAGGTGATCCAGGCCTGGCCGCAACAGTTCAGGGTCTGGCAGGAGGCCCTGATTCAAGCCGGCGCCCAGGTTGAAGTACGCTATCCCTCGTCCAAGTCCGCCTGGGCCGAGCAAGCCGACGCAGATAACGACTGATCCTGCTCGCGCATCCGGCCTGCACTCACAGGGGCTTTCACACACCCGCCGAACCCAGTTTGCTCCACGCAAGCAATGGCCCGTAGGCCCACCCGTGTCCGCCGCCGAGGCTGGCGTCTACGCTGGGTTCTGATGGACTGGCCGGCGCCCTGGCGGTACCTGCGCTGGAAGATCCCGGGCACTTGTGCCGGTGAAAGGAATCAGAGCCATGTGTAACCTGATCATCGCCCGGCTTGTTTTCATGCCCCCTGCGGAAGCCCTTGCCCATGCTCGAACACCTCGACCTCAACGCGCTGATCGCCGCCTACGGCTACTGGGTGATCTTCATCGGCTGCCTGCTGGAAGGCGAAACCGTGTTGATTCTCGGCGGCATGGCGGCGCATCAGGGCAGCCTGCAGTGGCCGCAAGTAATCGGCTGGGCCACCCTCGGCGGCATCCTCGGCGATCAGTTGCTGTTCTGGACCGGCCGTTATTCCGGGGCGCGCCTGCTGCCCAGGCTCAAGCGCCATCAGGCGGCCATCGAGCGGGTCCAGGGGCTGATCCAGCGCTACCCTTCGACCTCGGTGTTCGCCGTGCGTTTTCTCTACGGCATGCGCCTGGTCGGCCCCATGGTGATCGGCGCCAGCGGCCTGGCGCCCTGGCGTTTCGCCCTGCTCAATGTGCTGGGCGCGGCGGTCTGGGCCATCCTGTTCGTCAGCGCCGGTTACTGGGCCGGCGAAGCCTTGCAGCATTTCCTCGGTGACCTGAAACCCTACCGCCTGCCGATCTTCCTCGGGGTGCTGGCGCTGGTGGCCCTGGCGGCGCTGGTGCGGCATCTGCGCAACCGGCGCAAGGCGTAACAGCACTGAGATAGAGGCCACAGCACATCGGGAATTTTCATACTGACCCGGCGACTTTATTTCGTTTGTCCCGGCCCCCCGGCCCCGGCTTAGATAACGGCTCGTTTCCGGCACCCAGAGCCCGCATCCATGAGCCACGAGAACATCAGCCGTTCAATTTCCACCGTCCACCCGATCCGCCTCAGCCACGGGCGCAATGCCGAGGTCTGGGACAGCGACGGCAAACGCTACATCGACTTCGTCGGCGGTATCGGCGTGCTCAACCTTGGGCATTGCCATCCACGGATCGTCGCGGCCATTCAGCAGCAGGCCACCCGGCTCACCCACTACGCCTTCAACGCCGCGCAGCACCAACCCTATATCGAGTTCATGCAGCGCCTGGCGGCCTTTATCCCGGTGCGTTGCCCGGTCAGCGGCATGCTCACCAACAGCGGCGCCGAAGCCGCGGAAAATGCCCTGAAGATTGTGCGCGGGGCCACCGGACGCAGCGCGGTGATCGCCTTCGACGGCGGGTTCCACGGGCGCACCCTGGCCACCCTCAACCTCAACGGCAAGGTAGCGCCCTACAAGCAGAAGGTCGGAGTACTACCCGGGCCGGTGTACCACCTGCCCTACCCCAGCGCCGACAACGGCGTCACCTGCGCCGAAGCGCTGAAAGCCATGCAACGCCTGTTCAGTGTGGAAATCGATGTCGAGGAAGTGGCCTGCTTCATCCTCGAACCGGTGCAGGGCGAAGGCGGCTTCCTGGCCCTGGATGCGACCTTCGCCCAGGCCTTGCGCCGCTTCTGCGACGAACATGGCATTTTGCTGATCGCCGATGAGATCCAGTCCGGCTTCGGCCGCACCGGGCAGCGTTTCGCCTTCTCACGGCTGGATATCGAGCCGGACCTGATCCTGCTGGGCAAGAGCATTGGCGGCGGGGTGCCGCTGGGCGCCGTGGTGGGGCGCAAGGAATTGCTCGACGTGCTGCCCAAGGGCGGCCTGGGCGGCACCTACTCGGGCAACCCGATTGCCTGCGCGGCGGCGCTCGCGACCCTGGAGGAAATGACCGACGAGAACCTGCAAACCTGGGGCGAGCGTCAGGAGCGGGCGATCGTGCAACGTTATGCAAGCTGGAAAGCGGATCGGCTGAGCCCCTATCTGGGCCGCTTGACCGGAGTCGGCGCGATGCGCGGCATCGAGCTGGTCAACGCCGCAGGCGAACCGGCGCCGGAACAGTTGAGCGCTCTGCTCGGCAGTGCTCGGGAGGCCGGGCTGCTGCTGATGCCCAGCGGCAAATCGCGGCACATCATTCGCCTGCTGGCGCCTTTGACCACCGAGCCTGAAATCTTCGAGGAGGGCCTGGATATTCTCCAGGAGTGCCTGGCGCGCCTGTGATTCCCGGCGCGCCTCAGGGCGAGGCTAGAACAGGTAGCCCATGTAGGTGGCAATGCCGCCACCGGCCTGTGGTCCGACGTTCATGCCCGCCATGACCACTGCGCCCTTGGCCGAACGCAGCAGCTGCTCGTTGACCTTGATCGAAGCCATCATGGTCGCCGGGTTGCTTCCCAAAACGGCGGCCAGGGCCAGTAGCTTGGGGTCCAGGCCGAACAGCAGGGCCGTGGCCGAGCCGCCCACCACCAGTCCGCCACCGACTTCGGTATAGAAGCAAGGCCCGGTGATGTCGTCCTCGGTCAGGTCCCGGCTGCGAAGGGCATCGCTGACAAAGACCTTGCCGGTGCTGGGAAAAGCCTCCGCCGCACCGGCACCACTGACGCTCTTGCCCTTGACCTGGATATTGACCTTGCCGAAACGCGGCAGGCGCCCACCAAAGCCGGCGCCCACCCCCAGGCCGCCGTAGCGATAGCTGACGTCCTTGCCCTGAGGCGAACGCAGGGTGATCGATCCACCACCGCCGGCCACGAGGGCGATGGTCAGGCCGCCGCCGCTGGCGGTCTGGTACAGCCATTTACTTTCGTTGACCGGAATCGGAATGCTGAGGTTCATGGGGTCAAAGTCCTTTTGCTCTTTGTGTGGCTCGTCCGCGCTGGCTGATGACACCCACCAGGCCGGCCAGGGTAAATACCAAACCGATCAGGCCGAGCACACCCGGGGTGGCCCAGAGTGCTGCAGGATCGTCGATGACCGCGCTGTTGGCCGGCCGCTCAGGCTGGTAGTACACCCGCACGGGCTGATCCTTCTGGTAACCGAAGATAAAGCCGCCCTGGGGGTAGGAAATTTTCTCACCGCTGCCGGTGGTAAAGGCGATCTCGGGGTGCGAGCCACCGGCGTTCAGGTCGCTGACGATACCGTCGGCGGTCTGGGCGCTGGCGATGAATTCGCGACGATCGAGGGTGAGATTGACAGCAATGACCAACAGGCCGATGCCGATCAGAACAAACAGCAGACCCTGGAGGATCTTGCCGAGGCGTGACGGGGTGGAGTTAGCCATGGGCTGTCTCGATATTCGTCCGTGAAAGAGGGAGGCCACGATAGCAAGAAACCTCCGACCAAAAAAACCGCTGCCGCGCGCGGCAACGGCGCTCAGGCGCCCGGGCCAGGCTGGTGAGCGACTGTTGCCAACGCTTACAAACCGAATACCCGACGGGCATTGCCCTGGAGGAATTTGTCCGCAATGGCCGGCGGAAGTTCCAGGGCGCGCACCTGTTCCAGGCATTTTTTCAGCGACAGCTGGGGGAAGTTGCTGCCGAACAACACCTTGTCCTGGCCATAAGTGCGCATGAAGTGCAGCAACTGCGGAGGGTAATAGGCCGGCAGGTAGGCGGAGGTATCGATGTGGATGTTGTCGTGCTTCCAGGCCAGACCGATCATCTCGTCGGTCCAGGGATGCCCGATGTGCCCGCCGACAATCACCAGTTCGGGAAAGTCCAGGGCCACCTCGTCCAGGTACGGCACTGGCCGCCCGGTTTCCGACGGCATCAGCGGCCCGGTATGACCAACCTGGGTACAAAAGGGAATGCCCAATTCGATGCACTTCACATACAGCGGGTAATACCAGCGGTGATTGGGCGGCAGTTTCCATAACCAGGGCACGATGCGCAGGGCCTTGCAGTCCAGCTCCTTGACGGCCCGTTCCAACTCGGCCACCGCCGCCATGGGCCGGCTCAGGTCCACCGTGGCTACGCCAACGAAACGTTCGGGAAAGGCCCGGGTATAAGCCGCAATCTCGTCGTTGCTGAACACCCAGCCCTCGGGCCGGCACCAGGCCGAGAGCATGAGTTTCTCCACCCCAGCCTGGTCCATCAGTTCCACGGTGTGTTCAATGCTCAGGGCCTGGTCGAGCAAATGCGCGGACCCGGACTTCTCGAACAACCGCGCCACTTCCGGCAACAGCGCCCGGGCACGGCCATTGGCCGGCTGCGCCCAGGCATCGATGGCGCCCCGCTTCAAGGTCATTGGGCGGTCCCCCCTGTGTATTCAAGATCGAAACCACAGGCTAGATCCGGACCTTGCCGCCAACAATGTCCGCAACGCTCATCAGGCTTGACCCATGTGTTCAAGCCATGGATAAAGCTTTCCCCTTCCCGACACCCTCGCAAGGAAGCTCCATGACCGATCAAACCACCCCCGAGCAATGGCCCCCTGCCGGCTGCCCGCCCCTGGCCTGGCCGGACCTGCCCGATCAAGCCGCGCGGCTGAGCTGGTACCTCGCGGTCATCGGCGCCTACGGTGCGCTGTGGGAAGGCCACGTCAACGAGCCGGAATTAACCCCCGTCAGCGAGGAAGCCCTGCTGGCCCTGGAGCAGCGCCTGGGCTGCGCCTTGCCGCCCTCGCTGCGTGACTATCACCGACAGCTGGGGGTCTTGTCCCTGGCGGAAGTCCTGTGCAGCGTCGGCCCCGGCAACACGCCGATCCAGCCGTTGCTGGAAGCCTACCCCGGCATCGTCGATATCCCCGACAGCAATCTGGACCTGGCGCTGGCGCACCAGTTGATCGCGTTCGGCGACTACTTGGGCAACGGCAACCTGTTCTGTTTCCACCGGGAAAGCGGCGCGGTCTACTACTTCGACCACGACACAGGCACAGCGCTGACGCGCTTCTTCGACTCGCCCGAGGAGTACCTGGATGCGCTGATGCTGCTGTGCCTGGCCGAGGTGTACGAGGACGACGACGGCGCCGAAGCGCTGCTCAGCCAGCGCTACGGCGAGGACCTGGTGCGCAAGTGGCGCTATTGACCCCAGCGCCTTATCTGCCTGTGCCTGCGCGCTGCCGGGCGCAGTAGCCGTCGCCATTGGGCTGCGACTGCAGATCGGTGCAACCGCCTCCCATGAACGCGGCCAGGGCGGCAAAGGGCAGCAGGAGCACCACCTGCGCGATGCCCCGGGCCTGGGCATGCGGGTCCTCGACCTTGCGCTGGAAGTCGCGCTCATGGGCCGCCGTCTCGGTTTGCAGGGTGGCCCAGAGGGTGTAGCGAAAGGCTTGTGCTCCAGGCCCCTGGCCACCGACACGCTGACAGGCATCCAGCGCCTGGACGGCATAAACATCCCCCACCTGACGCGGCGCTCCCACCGGGCGGGCCAGACGGGTGTTGAAGTCATCGATCAGGGTGGTGAGCTGCAACTGGTCAGCCTGCTGGGCCGCCAGGCAATCGCTCTCGGCGGGGAACTCCCGGCTGGTGCGGGCCAGCGTGTCCAGCCAGTTCTGGTAATTGGTGTAGAAGCCGAACTGGCTGCCGTCCGGCAACTCCTGCTGATACAGCTTGATGGCCCCGACAAAGTGCTTGCCGGTGTCGGTCAGCCGCTGCACCTGCTCGCGGCTCAGTGGCTGATTGAGGGTATAGCCATACACCTGCGGACCCTCGACCGCCGGCCTGACCGGCGCTGCGGTACAACCGCCCAGCGAAGACAGGATGATCGTCAGGCTTAAAACACTGCACAGCATCCGTTGCATGACATGCCCCAGGGCGGGTGGACGGCTCGTTGACCAGGCGCGAGATTACGCCATTTCCCAACCGCTGTTTCGGCCAGAATTGTCGGAGCCTTAGCTGCACAGAACTTAAGTCAGCCACAAGGTCACAGCCAGCAGACTGACGCCATCCTCGCCCTACCGCGTAGCCAGTCCGACGCCCCTATCGGGTTGACGCGCCTGAACCGGCGCCCCATTGTTCCCGCCCTGCCTCTCGAACAAGGATGCTCCATGCTTCAGCGCATCATGCTTAGCACCCTCCTGACCATTTTCGCCCTGCCCGCGTTCGCCGCACCCGCCAAGGTCGAACGCCGTTGCGGCTGGTTCGAGAACCCGACGCCGGCCAACGCCACCCTGACCGACCGCGACGGCGTCTGGGAAATTGCCAGCCAGGGCGGTTATCAGGCTGAGGGCGACTGGCCCACCTTCAACGACCAGCAATGGGTGCGCACCAACCACCACTACGGCTACGGCTGTGCCTGCGTCAGCGCCAGTGCTGATCCACAGACCCATCGCCTCGACCAATTGCACAAGGCCCAGGCCCGTCCGCTGTCCGCCTGTCGCAACGATCCCAGCTTGCATGAACCCTTGCGCGAGGAAGCCGGGGTTCCGGTATTGCCCATGGATTCACCACGCTTCAAGGGTCAGGGCTTCAGCCTGCAATACCCCAAAGGTTGGAAGCTTGGCCAGGCGCAGAACTGCCTCACCCTGGACCACCCGAAAAAACGCCCCCAGGAGGAGTACACCCTGCACCTGTGCCTGCAGCAGGGCAGCCTGGAACAGGCCGCCGAAGGTTTGTTTTTCTATCAGGAAAACGGCGTGTGGATGCGCAGCGCCGGAAGGGATGAACCCAGCCCGGTGCAAGAGATTTCAGGCCCCGGCTGGAAGGGCCTGCAGGCCTATCAGACCTGCGGCATCAGCGATGGGGACACCGGCTTTCACGCCTATGGCGGCACCTGCCTGATGGCGCTGATCGACAGCGGCCAGCGTCAGGTGGTGGCTGACAGTGTCGGGTTCTTTCAGGACTTCGCCACCCTGATGGCGATTCTGTACTCGATCCGCTTCGACCCGGCGCCTGCGGGGCAATAAAGCCCGCGCTAAGGTACGGCCCGATACAAGGTTTGCCGGTGGGACAGGTGCAAGCCGCAGTGTTCGAGGTTACGCCGGCTTTGCGAGTTCAACAGGGCGGTGGCCGCCACACTCCGCGCGCCGAAGGCGGCGGCCTGCTGCAAGCGATGGACGATCAGGGCCCGGTGATAGCCCTGGCCCCGGGCGGCCCTGGTGGTAAAGGCGGTGCCCAAGTAGGCCACGCCGTTGTCGGCAAGGAACAGCGCCGCCCCGGCCACTGCAACACCCTGCTCACGCAACAGGTACAAGTGCCCAAGCCCTTCATTGAGCAATCCGCAGAAGGCTGCCTGATTGACCGGCCTCGCCGCCGCAGGCGTTTTGAAGTTTTCGCCATGCAGAGCGCAGAAGTCTTCCAGGGTAGAGGCCGTCACCGGTTCTATATCCAGCGCCGAAGAGGACGCGACACACTCGTCCACCGAGGCGAACAACTGCCCGTGGGTCCAGCCCTTGAGACGCTTCAACGGCTGCCCTTCAAGTTCCAGAGTGCTCGCCACCTTGGCTGACTCGGCGATCAAGGTGATCGCCGGGGCGCCGTTGGGCTGCTGCCAGATCGTCGAACACCTTATCCAGGTACGGACGCTGAATGAATTAGTGTTCACAAAATTCACCCCTATCCCATCCGCTGAGCACAGCACACTGCCCCCCAGTGAACGTGCTGATCCACCGAATTAAACGAAAAGAGCTACAAGATACGCATATAGGTCGTTACTATCACGCAGTTTTAGGAAAATGCTCAAAGGCTAGCGTATTGCTCAAAGAACCAGCAGGTTTTCGGGGGTGTATCCTGACCAAAGACCTTGGGAGCCTCAATGTCCGACAACAGAAACTTCAAAACTAAATCGCCACCAGAGAACCAGATAATTTTTATAGACAGTTATGATTTCAAAGCACCAAATAGAACCTTCATAAAAAAATCACTTCACCATCGATATTTAACAACCAAAACATTAAAACGCCATATTTATTGTGAGACACCTCTTTGAAAATCTCAGAAATTAAAAAGCTTTATTTAAGAAACAAGAATGTGGCAAGCAATTACTTCCACATGACAAGCTTGCAAATTATCAACTCATTTTTTTATCTTTTAATTTATCCTTTTGTTATAAATCAAGTCGGAGCAGAAAGCTTCGGTCTTTTCGTTTTCGCCTCAAGTATTGCAGCATACTTTGCGGTCTTCATAAACTTTGGCTTTGACATACACACAGCAAAACTTATATCAACAGAACCAAACAACAAAAAACTACACTCTTCACTACTATCCTTAATTACCGTATCCAAGATATTTTTAGCACTTATCTCCACCCTGCTATTTTGTATAATTGTTTTTTGCTTACCAACCTTAAACTCCAACTGGAAAATATTTTCCTTGTGTTTCGCCAACATTATGTCATGTGTATTCCTACCCACATGGTACTTTCACGGAATACAAAAAATGAAGATCCTTACAATAACACAACTTTTCTTTAAGGCTCTATCACTACCTGCTATTTATCTTTTTGTAAAAGACAAAACAGACATTGAGTGGTACGCATTTTTTGTAATCTCCTCAAACATACTTTCATCTGTTACTGCTTTTTTTCTAGCAAGCCATCTTATTCGCATAAGACTCACCCCACCCTCTATTTCAGATATAAAACTCATCTTACATGAGGTGCAACCTTTCTTCTGGTCTGGGGCAGTAAGTACATTCAAACAGAGAAGCATTGAGATCATCATAGGCTCTATGTTTGGTATGCGAGAAGTCGCCATTTATGACTTAGCCAACAAAATATTCTCAGTTCCAAGCCTGGTTGTTTCCAATATAAACTCCGCAATTTTCCCCGCACTAGTTAAAAACATCAACCACAACACAATAAAGATGATAATAAAAGCCGAGACCTTTGTCGGTTTGCTATGCATTATATCTATTGCCTTGCTTGGCGACTGGATTGTCGACTTAGTTTCCACACACAACATGAGAGACTCCTACTACCTTTCAATACTACTAAGCCTTAACGTAATCACTTACCCAATAGTTAGCAGTTATATTTACTTTATTTTCGTCCCACACAAAAAATATGATTTTGTCCTAAAAAACCAAATCATCTCATTATTTTCATTCTTTCTATTATGCAGCATCTACCTACTATTAAGCTGGAGTATTTTCTCTATTGTTTTTGCCTTGGTAAGCTCAGCAGCCTTAGAAATACTTTACTGCATTTATTTAACAAGAAAAATAAATAATCATTAATATTTTCAGAAGCTCTCTTTAAAATCGAGAGACACCACAAATCATTTAAAAAACCGCCATTCAATTCAAACAAATACAAATACAAATACAAATACAAATACAAATACAAATACACAACCTATCTGACAGGAAAGCATATGAATATTATTTTTCTGGGTGGAATTTTCAGCAAAGGCAACAAATCAGACATTCTTCTTAAATCGAAAGGAGGAATGCAGTTCGCTGCTGATACGTTACAAAAAAACTATATCGAAGGACTATCTAAAAACAAAAAAGTAGACTCAATATCAGTTATAAACCTACCCTTTATAGGAGCTTACCCCAAAAGATATAAAAACATCCTCTTCCTACCAGCCAACAAAACCGAACACCTAGGCCGAGTCACAATTAAAAACACGCCATTTTTAAACCTCATATTCCTGAAAAACCTCCACAGACTTTTTCTGTCTGCCAAGTTAATAATTTCAGAAACAAAAAAACTTAACAACAGCAAAACAATATTACTCTGCTACTCTATGCACCTACCTTTTTTACTTGGCTGCTACTTTGCAAAACTAGTTAAAAAAGACATACATTTATGCATAATAGCTCCAGACCTCCCAGAATACATGGCAGATAGAAAAGGAGTAAGCAAATTTGTATTCAGCTTGCTTTCTCGTATATCATACATCACAGCTTCAAAATTCGATAGCGTCGTAGTTATTACCAAACATATGTCCAACAAGTTCCCCAACAAACTAAACAAGGTATTAATAGAGGGAATTGCAGACCCTCAGTACACCTCTACCGCAGACATAACAGAGCGAAAGAAGTACTTTTTATATAGCGGCACTCTTGATCAGCGCTACGGAATAAGACACCTGATTAATTCGTATATAGCATCCAACCTCAAAGACTACAAACTTTACATTTGCGGTGACGGCGACGATAGAGACTATATTGAAAATGCCATTTCCAACGGAGCAAACATAAAGTACCTGGGGCAACTTGATCGAGAAAAAGTATTAACCCTCCAAAAAAACGCGACACTTTTAATCAATCCTAGAGATAATGAGTCAGAGTATACAAAATATTCCTTCCCCTCTAAAATAATTGAATATATGTCCTCTGGCGTACCGGTACTAATGTATTGGCTTGACGGAATCCCGGATGAATACCACCAATATTGTTACCTTATACCACCAGGCCCTGACGGATTAAAAAACAAGCTAATAGAGCTTTCTCTGCTTTCAGAAAAAGAACTTTTTAAGACAGGAATATCTGCAAAAAAATTCATCGTCGAAAATAAACTACCCGAATTGCAAGTTGAAAAACTACTAAAATCTATTAGCGAGGCAAAAAATGTTTAAAGACAAAAAGTTACTTATCACTGGTGGCACTGGATCTTTTGGTAACGCCGTTCTTAAGCGATTTTTGAATACCGATATTTCTGAAATCCGTATATTCAGTCGCGATGAGAAGAAACAAGATGATATGCGCAAGTACTATTCGAACGCTAAGCTAAAGTTTTATCTTGGCGATGTGCGAGATTATCAAAGTGTAATCAACGCTACTCGTGGTGTAGATTATATCTTTCATGCAGCAGCCTTAAAACAGGTTCCATCTTGCGAGTTCCACCCTATGGAAGCAGTCAAGACAAATGTTCTAGGGACAGAGAACGTACTTGAAGCAGCAATACAGAATGAAATCAAACGCGTAGTTTGCTTGAGTACAGATAAGGCAGTGTACCCCATCAACGCTATGGGTATCTCCAAAGCGATGATGGAAAAGGTCATGGTGGCCAAGTCGCGTAATATTGATGAGCACAAGACTGTGATCTGTGGAACCCGTTACGGCAACGTGATGGCGTCACGAGGCTCTGTAATTCCCCTATTTATCGAACAAATTAATGCTGGTAAAGCTTTGACTTTAACAGACCCTAATATGACACGTTTCATGATGACACTTGCTGATGCAGTAGATCTTGTTCTCTATGCCTTTAAAAATGGCAATAATGGAGACTTGTTTGTTCAAAAAGCACCTGCGGCCACCGTAGAAACTTTAGCATTAGCTCTGAGTAAGCTGATGGGGAAACCCGAGCACCCCATCCAGGTCATAGGAACCCGACATGGAGAAAAACTATATGAAGCCTTACTCAGTAGAGAGGAAATGGCCTGTGCAGATGATATGGGAGCGTACTTCCGTATACCTCCTGACTTACGTGATCTCAATTATACAAAGTACGTTGAGCAAGGCGAGACCAAAATTTCAAGAACAGAAGATTATAACTCGCATAATACCGAACGTTTAGATCTCACGGGCATGCAAAAACTATTATTGAAGCTAGATTTCATGCGTGCTATACAACGCGGTGAAAAAGTCACACCCGAGGAGTAAAGGAATGAAAGTTCTGATTACTGGGGCCAATGGTTTTATTGGTAAAAATCTAGTATTGCATCTACGAGAACGTGCAGACATAGAGATCCTACAATTCACACGCAATGACTCATCAGAAGACTTAGAGAAGTTTGCCTCTGAGGCAGACTTCATTTTTCATCTGGCTGGTGTAAATCGCACGAAAAACTCTTTAGAGTTTTTTACTGGAAACTCTGAACTCACTGAACTTCTCTGCAAAGCAGTTAAAAACAGCAACAAAAAAACTCCAATAATATATACTTCCTCTATTCAAGCCGAGCTGAACAACCCTTACGGGCACAGCAAGCTCTCTGCAGAACAAACTTTGCTTGAACTATTAGAATCAAGCTCCTCGCCAGTATATATATTTCGACTGCCCAATGTTTTTGGAAAGTGGGCTAAGCCTAACTACAACTCCGTGGTGGCTACTTTCTGTCACAATATAGCCAGAAACTTAGACATCCAGATAAACACCCGTGAAGCGCAAATAAATCTTGTTTACATTGATGATGTAATAAGTAAATTCATTGAAATCATGGATGGAGAATCGAGCGAGCATCCATTTCCCAAAGTCGAACCTCAATATGCTCTTACAGTCGGCGACTTGGCTGAGCAGTTGTTTAAGTTTCGTGAGAGTCGACATACGTTAATTACAGAGTCTGTTGGGTCTGGTTTGACACGTGCCTTATACTCTACATATCTAAGCTACCTTCCACCTGAAGATTTCACCTACTCAATTCCGGTATATGGCGACTCACGAGGTGTATTTGCAGAATTTTTGAAAACTCCTGACTGTGGACAGTTTTCATTTTTTACTGCTGGCCCTGGAATCACTCGTGGAGGGCATTATCACCATAGTAAAACTGAAAAATTCCTAGTTATTAAAGGTAATGCCTGTTTCCGATTCAGACATATCGTTTCTAACGAGTTTTATGAAATCATTACTACCGACGAGCATCCAAGGGTAGTCGAAACCGTGCCAGGCTGGACACACGACATAACTAATATTGGTGAAGGCGACATGATAGTAATGCTGTGGGCCAATGAAATTTTTGACCGTGCTCACCCTGACACATACGCTAAGTTGGTAAGTATACAAGAGAACAACCATGAATAAGTTAAAAGTACTAACTGTCGTAGGAACTCGCCCTGAAATCATTCGTTTATCCCGAGTAATTTCGAAACTAGATGAATACTGTGAACACACATTGGTGCACACAGGTCAGAATTATGACTATGAACTAAATGAAATTTTTTTCCAGGACTTGGGGATCCGCAAACCTGATATTTTCCTTAATGCTGCCGGAGCTAGTGGTGCAGAAACTATTGGCAATGTCATTATTGCAGTGGACCGCGTCCTATTCGAAAATAAACCAGAAGCTCTACTAGTGCTTGGTGATACCAATAGCTGCATGGCAGTTATACCCGCGAAACGTCGTAAAATACCAACATTTCATATGGAGGCCGGTAATCGATGCTTTGATATGCGCGTTCCTGAAGAAATTAACCGGCGAATCGTGGATCATACGGCCGACATTAATCTGACTTATAGTAGTATTGCTCGGGACTATTTATTGCGGGAAGGTCTGCCGGCAGAAATGATAATCAAAGCCGGCAGCCCCATGTTTGAAGTCCTAAACTATTATCGTGAAGGCATTGAAAACTCCGACATTTTGGCTCGCCTAGCTTTAGAACCTGGAAGGTTTTTTGTCGTGAGCGCTCATCGCGAGGAAAACATCGACTCCGACACAAATTTTTTAAAGTTAGTCTCAAGTTTAAACACCATAGCAACACATTACAATCTTCCTATTATCGTCTCAACCCATCCCCGGACACAGAAGCGGATAGATACTATGGGGATAACTTTTCACCAAAATATCAGACTACTCAAACCGCTAGGATTCAAGGACTACAATAAGCTACAACTCACTGCTAAAGTTGTATTATCCGATAGTGGAACCATTAATGAAGAGTCCTCAATTCTCAACTTCCCCGCATTAAATATTCGTGAAGCCCATGAGCGACCTGAGGGGATGGAGGAAGCAGCTACAATGATGGTAGGATTGGAAATCGATCGTATCATGCAAGGCATAGAAATTTTAGAAAACCAACTCTCTGTGAACGAGCGTAATTTACGCTTGGTATCTGACTACAGCATGCCAAATGTAGCGGAGAAAGTAGTTAGAATTATTCATAGCTATCGTGATTATGTAATGCGTACTGTTTGGAAAAAATACTAAGCGGGCGCTAAATAACATGGATAAGCCATTGAAAATTCTGGTTGTTACTCAATACTTCTGGCCAGAAAACATGCGTATCAATAGCCTGGTTGAAGGTTTTATTGCCAAGGGCCATGAGGTAACAGTCCTAACAGGCCGGCCAAATTATCCTGAGGGCAGAGTATTTTCAGAGTATCGTGAAAACCCTGATAGATACTCCAACTACTTTGGAGCTAAAATTTTAAGAGTTCCAATGTTACCACGTGGTCGCCGAAACACTACTTTGGCCATTAACTACTTATCTTTTTTTTGTAGCGCCTCAACTATAGGCACCTACAAAATTCGCAACAATAAGTTTGATACTGTATTTGTTTATGCCGTATCTCCAATAATGGCTGCAATACCGGCCCTAATCATAGGTCGCATAAAAAAAGCGCCTGTTTTCATTTGGATCCTTGATCTTTGGCCAGAGTCTCTAAGCGCTGTCGGCGTTGTAAAAAACCCAAAAATTTTAGCGCTTGTTGGAAAGCTAGTTTCTTGGATTTACAATCGAGCAGACTATTTGCTCCTACAGTCAAAATCCTTTGAGGAGAATATTAGAAAATACTGCACAAAACACATATCACAAGATAGAATTATTCATTTCCCTAGTTGGGCCGAAGATAATTTCTCTGATGAAATACCAGCACATTCAGACATTCTGGAACGTGACAACTCAACTTTCACAATAGTATTTGCAGGAAATCTTGGTGAAGCTCAAGACTTCCCAACTATATTAAAAGCAGTAGAAACACTCAGAGCCGAACTACCTTTACGATGGATCATCGTGGGAGATGGGCGCGCCAGCAATTGGTTACATGAGCAAGTGGCTGCCCGCGGTTTGAATAACGTTTTTCTCTTAGGACGTCATCCCCTAGAAAAAATGCCCGCATTATTCGCAGCAGCAGACACTTTGTTAGTTTCTTTGAAAGCCAATGAGGCTTTCGAAAAAACCATCCCAGGGAAAGTGCAAGCCTATATGGCATCTGGCAAACCTATTATTGCGATGATTGAAGGAGAAGCTGCTAGAGTGATCAAGGATGCCGGAGCAGGTATGACTTGCAAATCAGGCGACCCTAGTGGACTGGCTAATATTGTACGTTCCATAGCAGCATTATCTCCCGACCAACATAAAGCTATGGGTAATGCGGGTAGACGCTACTACCTTGATAATTTTTCCAAAGAAAAATTATTTGACCGACTTGAGAAAATCTTCCACTTCGCTACTCTAAGGAAGAACAATAGAAAATAATTTTTTATTTTCAATAGCCCGCAACATCCACATACTAAAAATACAGTATTTAAATATTATCGAGGCGCCCTAAAGAGCGCCTCGTCTTCAACCACTAGCTACATACGTGACAATCACCACAGCATGCGCAGTGCACTCTTGCGACAATAACTTCAAAGCGCTGTGCCGGGTACAGTTTTACGTTCCTCCTATTCAACTTCATATATTTGCTAGCGCGCCATACACGGGCACTACCGCTGCCAAGAAGTAATTGCCAAATCCAACGCCAAAAGCATAGTTAAATCGATCCAGCACATATCATTGTATTGCATGTCAATCTACTTCTAGAGCGCCCGCTATAGGAAAAACAATCAAACACTGCTCAGCGGTTACCCACCGGGGTTTCACTGACCCAGGGCACGCGCACCTGCTCGGCGATGCTGGCAGCCTGCTGCTGCAGGACCTCCAGCTTGGCGCGCCGCCCAAAGATTCCAGTGAAATGCAGCAGCAAGCGCCCGGCAAACCCCAGGCCGTCGCCACGCTTGCGCGGGATCAGGTGCAGATGGGCATGGGGGATGTGCTGGTTGGTGGCCCGGCCATCGTTGACCAGCAGATGAGTGCCTTCAACGCCGAAGCCGGCACGCCGCTGGGCGGCCAGCAGGCCGTCAAACACCTGGTACAGGTGCTGGCGGACGAAGCCGGGCAGTTGCTCGAGCTTTTCCACATGAGACTGGGGAATCAGCAGCACATGCCCCTGCCCCAACGGGTGCACGTCCATGAAGGCCATGCAGTGTTCATCACGGTAGACCACGGCCGCCGGCAGGGTGCCGGCGACGATCTGGCAGAAAATGCAGTTCATCCCTGAATCCTCAAGTGACAAGGTGCGTCCTGGCGAGCGCGGCCAATGTAACCCACCTTGTGCCTTGAAGGCCCGCTCCTTGTCAGCCCGGGTGCCGAACCGGCCGGGGAATCAGTCCAGGGCCAGATAGGCCCGGGCGTCGACCTCGATCATCACCGGCTGCCGGGTGTCCTTCAGGGTCTGCAGCAGCTCCTGCAGTTGCCCTGGCGTGTCGGCGCGATGGTGCGCCACGTGGAAGCTCTGGGCCATGGCCTGGAAGTTCGGGGTAAGGATGTCCACCCCCAGCGGCGTGATGTCCCGGGCCTGCATGTAGTCGCGGATCTCGCCGTAGCACTGGTTGTTCCACACCAGCAGGATCACGCCGATCTGCGCTTCCTTGGCGGCAATCAGTTCGCTGCTGGCGAACTGCAAGCCGCCGTCCCCCACCAGCGCCACCACCGGACGCTCGGGCTGTGCCAGCTTGGCGCCCATGGCTGCCGGCAGGCCGTAGCCCAGGGTGCCGTAACCGCTGCCGGCGTTGAACCAGCTGGCCGGAGCCGGTGCCTGGTAGCCGCAGGCGCCCTGGTACACCGGCTGGGTCGAATCACCCACCAGGATCGGGCTGTCCAGGGTGTCGCGCAGCAGGTCGAGCAAGCCCTGCAAGCCTTGTTGCTTGGGCGTCCAGCCGGTGCGTTCGGCCTGGTTGACCCGCTGTACGCTGTCCACGGCCCAACGACCGCGAGAGCTGGGTTGCGCCACTTTGCCGAGCAAGGCTTGCAAGCCTTCCAGAGCGTCGCCCACCAGACCGACATGGGCTCGCTGTACGCCCATGACCTGCATCGGATCGATGTCCAGGCGAATCAATGAGCCCTTGAAACGCAGCGGGCCCAGGCCGAAGAAGTCGTAGTCGGTTTCCCCCAGTTCAGTGCCCACGGCCAGCACAACGTCGGCTTCGTCGATCAGCGCCCGGCCATGGGCCGAAGACTGCACACCGTCGAGCAACAGCGGGTGGGCGCAGGGCAACAGGCCCCGGGCGTTGGTGGTCAGCGCCACCGGCGCTTGCAGGCGTTCGGCCAATTGCCGCAGGACATCGGCGCAACCCCGGGCGCCGCCGCCGGCCAGGATCAGCGGCCGGTGGGCACTGTTGAGCAAGGTCGCGGCCGCCTCGATCGAGGCACCGGCCGGGGCCGGAGCACCGGGCAGGCTGCGAGGCATCAGGTTGAGGTCGGTGGCGGGCATCTCCAGCACATCCAGGGGAATCTCGATGTGCACCGGCCGTGGCCGCGCGCACTTGAACACGGCAAAGGCCCGGGCCAGCAGTTCGGGCAGTTCGGCTGGCGCTTGCAGGGTGTGGCTGAAGGCGCAGACCCCGGCGACCATCGCCCGCTGGTCCGGCAGTTCATGCAAATGGCCATGGCCCAGGCGCAGGTGCTCGCGACGGTTGACCGTAGAGATCACCAGCATCGGCACCGAATCGGCGTAGGCCTGGCCCATGGCCGTGAGGATGTTGGTCATGCCCGGGCCGGTGATGATGAAGCACACCCCGGGCTTGCCGCTGGCCCGGGCGTAGCCGTCGGCCATGAACCCGGCGCCCTGTTCGTGCCGCGGGCTGACATGACGCAGGCGGCTGCCGTGCAGGCCGCGATACAGCTCGACGGTGTGCACGCCGGGAATCCCGAACACCGTGTCCACGCCATAACCTTCCAGCAAACGAACCAGGGACTGGGCACAGGTGGTCATCGACTACTCCTCTTGTTCTTATGCGTCCGGACGACACCCTGCGCCCGGCTGATGTCGAGGGACATTAGTCGCTGCACCCGCGGGGCAACAATCGAAAAAAATCGCCGCGATTGCTCAATAAAATTCACGCTTTGCCATTGCGCCGGGGTTCCGGGTGCAGGCGGGTGATGCCCTGCAACTGCGACTTGACCCACTCGCTGAAGGCCAGCACCACCGGGCGCTCGGCCTTGAGCAGATCAGCCACCAGGTAGTAGCCGCGGTTGGATTCGATCTCGGTGTCGAAGGGCTGCACCAACTGCCCCCTGGCCAAGGCCTCGCCGCTGATCAGGTTGTCGCCCATGGCAATGCCCTGGCCGGCAATGCAGGCCGACTGCACGAAATGCGCGTCGGCGAACACGATGCCCCGGCGCACATCGACATTCGGCGCCCCGGCTGCCGCCAGCCAGACCCGCCAGTCGGAGTAGTCGATCATGTGCAGGAGCAAGGCATGGTCCAGGCTGTCGAGGGTTTTCAGACCGCCCATGGCATTGACCAGACTCGGGCTGCACACCGGGAAATAGCGCAGGGAGACAATCTTCTGCACATGCTGGTTGGGCCAGTCGCCCATGCCGTAGGCGACGAACAGATCGACGCTGCTGTCGCTGGTGTCGCCTGGCGTGCGCGGTGAAACCAGCTGCAATTCGACCTGGGGATACAGCGCCTGGAACTCGGCGATATGGGTGCACAGCCAATAGGTGGCGAACCCCGGCGGGCTGCTGATGCACAGCCGCCCGCTGACCTGCTGGCCGTCGGAGCGCTGGCCGGCCTCCAGGATATTGGCCAGCAGCAGGTGGATGTCCCGGGCATAGCGCTCGCCCTGGTAGGTGATGCGAATGCTGCGGCCCTGGCGCTCGGTCAGGGCAAAACCCAGGGTCTGCTCCAGGCTCTTGATCTGGTGACTGATGGCGCTGGGGGTCAGGTTCAGCTCATTGGCGGCTTCGGCGACACTGCCCAGGCGGGCCACCGCGTCCAGCGCGCGCAGGGCGGTCATGGAGGGATAACGCATACCGATCAGGCCTCGACTGCAAAAAAACGAGTGCCAGCACCATAACGGCAATCGCGGTCCGGCAATAGCCTTGTCCGTCGCTGAAAAAATTCCCGACTGCTGAAAAAAATTACCGCATCGGGCTAAAAATGCTCGATTGACCCCAGGCCATCGATGGCTAATTCTCCAGCCCTACCCTGTGCCGGGTACTGCCCGGCCATCGCACAATAACAAGAGGGTCGACCCTTGCAATCGCAGCCCAACTCCGTCAATCCCGTGGTGGCGATCGATGATCTGCACAAGAGCTACGCCGATCACCACGTGCTCAAGGGCATTGCCCTGCGCGCCAATGAAGGTGAAGTGGTGTCGCTGATCGGCTCTAGCGGCTCGGGCAAAAGCACCCTGCTGCGCTGCATCAACCTGTTGGAAATTCCCTGCAGCGGCAGCTTGCGCATCAATGGCGAGGAAGTGCGTCTGAAGACCGATCGCGCCGGCAACCCGCAGGTCGCCGACCCGGCCCAGGTGGCGCGCCTGCGCACGCAACTGAGCATGGTGTTCCAGAGCTTCAACCTGTGGCCCCATCGCAGCGTGCTGGAAAACGTCATCGAGGCGCCGGTGTATGTCCTCGGTGAAGACCGCAAGGACGCCATCGCCCACGCCGAGCACCTGCTGGAAAAGGTCGGCCTGGCCAACAAGCGCGACGCCTTCCCGTCCTTTCTCTCCGGCGGCCAGCAACAACGGGTGGCCATCGCCCGGGCCCTGGCCATGCGCCCCCAGGTGCTGTTGATGGACGAACCGACCTCGGCCCTGGACCCGGAACTGGTGGGCGAAGTGCTCAAGGTCATCCAGGGCATCGCCGAGGAAGGCCGCACCATGATCCTGGTGACCCACGAAATGGCCTTCGCCCGCGATGTGTCGAGCAAGGTGATGTTCCTCCACCAGGGGCTGGTGGAAGAGGAAGGCCCACCGCAGCAAGTGTTCCTCAACCCGGTCAGCGAACGCTGCCGGCAATTCGTCATGGCCCAGGAAAACCGCGTCTGACGTCCCGCTTCAATCCTTGAAAACAACAACTTCGATAAAGGGTAAAGCCATGAAAAACCTGCTCAAGGTGCTCGCCACCGGTTGCCTGTTCAGTGCATTGGCCAGCCACGCCGTGGCCGCCGACAAGATCGTCTTCGGTATCGCCCTGGAACCCTACCCGCCGTTCTCGATGAAAAGCGGCAACGGCGACTGGAGCGGCTTCGAACCGGAGCTGATCAAGGCCCTGTGCGAGCGCATGCAGGCCCAGTGCCCGCTCAAGGAAGTGGCCTGGGACGGGCTGATTCCAGCCCTGCAATCGAGCCAGATCGACGCCATCCTCAACTCCCTGAGCATCACCGAGGAACGGGAGAAGGTCATCGATTTCTCCGCGCCCTACTACCAGACCCCGGCCATGTGGGTCGCCGACCAGAGCCTGGAGCTGGTCACCACTCCCGAGGGCCTCAAGGGCAAGCTGATCGGCGTGCAGGGCTCCACGTCCAACGCCACCTTCGCCAAGACCTACTACGGCAAGACCTCGACCCTGCGCTACTACACCACCCAAGACGACATGATCGCCGACCTGCAGAGTGGACGAATCGACGTGATGCTGGCCGACGCGCTGACCATCGAACCGATCCTCAAGACCGCCACCGGTGCTGGCCTGGCGGACAAGGGCCTGGCGCCGAAAGACCCGCTGTTCGGTTCCGGTATCGGCGTCGGCCTGCGCAAAGGTGACAGCGCCCTGCAGCAGCGGATCAACAGCGCCCTGGCCTCGCTCAAGGCCGATGGCACCTACGACAAGATCCGCAGCCGCTACTTCAGCGTCGACATCTCTGCCAACTAAGCCGTCCGGCGCGCCCGTTTGCGCGGGCCGCCGGCGTTGACTGGATACGTCATGATTTCTCTGTCCGACCTTTCCCAACTGTTCGTCGCCGACGGCTGGCTCGGCGCCCTGGCCCAGGGCGCGCTGGTGTCCCTGCAGATTTCCGCCGGGGCCTTCGTCCTCGGCCTGGGCATCGGCCTGCTGGTGGCGATGATCAAGCTCAAGGGCCCGCGCTGGCTGGTGAAGCTGGCCAACGTCTACACCACCTTGTACCGGGCCATGCCCGAGCTGCTGCTGATCCTGCTGCTGTACTACGCCGGCACCGACCTGTTGAACATGGCCATGGCGGCCATGGACCGGCCGAGTGTCACGGTCAACGGCTTCATTGCCGCGGTACTGGTGCTGGGGATTGTCCAGGGCGCCTATTCGGCAGAGATCATCCGTGGCGCGATCCAGGCCATCCCCCACGGCCAGATCGAAGCGGCGCGGGCCTACGGCATCGAGCGCTGGCTGCTGGTGCGGCGCATCCTGCTGCCGAGCATGCTGCCCTACGCCATGGCCGGGCTGTCGAACCTGTGGCTGGTGCTGGTCAAGGACAGCGCGCTGATCAGCATCGTCGGCTACAGCGAACTGCTTTCGGTAGGCAAACAGGCGGCCGGTTCCACCAAGCATTACCTGGTGTTCTACCTGGCGGTCGCGGCCTTCTATTTCGTCATCACCCTGGTGTCCGGCAGCCTGTTCCGCGTGCTCGAACGTCGCACCAACCGCTGGCTGCCCCAGCACTAGGAGGCTTGGATGGACTTTTCCTGGATCAACAGTTTTTCCACAGAGCTGCTGCGCGGCCTGGGCATCACCCTCAAGCTCCTGCTGCTGAGCGGAGTCTGCGGCTTCGCCCTGGCGGTGGTGGTGGGCCTGGGCCGGGTGTCGCGCAACCCACTGCTGCGCGCGCCCATGCAGTTCTACATCAGTGTGTTTCGCGGCACGCCGCTGCTGGTGCAGATCTACATCCTCTATTACGGGGTCGGCAGCCTGTTCGCCGCCTACCCGCCAATTCGCGGCAGCTTTCTCTGGCCCTACCTGCGCGAAGGCTTCTGGTACGTGGCCCTGGCCCTGACCCTGAGTGTCGGCGCCTATGTCGGCGAAGTGCTGCGCGGCGGCCTGCGGGCCGTGCCCCGCGGCGAACTGGAAGCCGCCCGCGCCTATGGCATGGGCTACTGGCTGACCCTGCGCCGGGTCTGGCTGCCCCGGGCCCTGGAGCTGGTGCGCCCGACCCTGGTGGGGGAATGCGTGCTGCTGCTCAAGGCCACTGCATTAGCGTCCACCGTGGCGGTCACCGACCTGCTGGGCGCGGCCAACCTGGTGCGGGCCCAGACCCTGAAGGTCTACGAACCACTGCTGGCGGTGGCGCTGATCTACATCGTCCTGGCCTTTGTCATCGAACACCTGTGCGCACGCCTGGGCAACGCCTCGCAGCATCAGCGGCCCCAGCGTCAGGCCTGAACCCATTTATTGCGCGGGCAACCACGCCCGTGAGGAGAACAGCATGCGTTACTCACCTTTCGTTCAGCGCATCAGCGGCGAATCCGTCAGCGCCTGGGACATACACTACGCGGCCATCGAGGCCCGGGGCCGTGGCGAGGATGTGATCGTCCTCAGCGTCGGTGATCCGGACTTCGCCACCGATGCGCGCATCAGCGCCGCCGCCAGTGCCGCCCTGGAGCAAGGCGATACCCACTACACCCACGTCCTGGGTCGCCCAGCCCTGCGTGAGGCGATTGCCGCCAAGCAGCGGCGCCTGCTGGGCATCGACGTCAGCGCCGACAACGTGGCCCTGGTGGCTGGTGCGCAGAACGGCCTGTTCGCCACCTGCCTGTGCCTGTTCGGCAGTGGCGACGAAGTGCTGGTGCCCGAGCCCATGTACCTGACCTACGAGGCCTGCGTGCATGCCTCCGGGGCGCAGATCGCCTGCGTCCAGCAGCCGGCGGCCAACGGCTTTCGCCTGACCGCCGCGGCCCTGGAAGCCGCCCTCACCGACAAGACCCGGGGCATCGCCCTGGCCACCCCGTGCAACCCCACCGGCAACGTCTACAGCCGCGAGGAGCTGGAAGCCGTGGCCGAGGTGGCGCGCAAGCACGACCTGTGGGTGATCTCCGATGAGGTCTACGGGCAACTGACCTATGACCGCGAGCACCTGAGCATCGCCTCAATGCCAGGCATGGCCGAACGCACGGTGATCCTCAACAGCCTGTCAAAAACCCACGCCATGACTGGCTGGCGCGTGGGCTGGGTGATCGCCCCGCCCGCCCTGGTCGGGCACCTGGACAACCTGCTGCTGTGCATGCTCTACGGCCTGCCCGGGTTTATCCAGGAAGCCGCGCTCAAGGCCCTGGAGCTGGATGAAGAAGTGATCGGCAGTGCCCGCGAGGTCTATCGCCGGCGCCGCGACCTGGTGGTGGCCGGACTCAAGTCGGTGCAACTGCTCGATTGCCGCGAGCCGGAAGCCGGGATGTTCATGCTGGTGGACGTGCGCCGCACCGGGCTGTCGAGCATGGATTTCGCCTGGCAGCTGTTCCGTGCCACCGGGGTCTCGGTGCTCGACGCCCAAGCCTTTGGCGCCAGCGCCGAGGGCTTTGTGCGGATCTCCTTCACCGTCGCCGACGAGGTGCTCAAGGACGCCTGCCAGCGCATCGCCGGCTTTGTCGAAACCTTGGGTGCACAACGCTAAACAACAGCCCGATAGTGGTGAGGGAGCTTGCTCCCGTTCGGCTGCGAAGCAGTCGTAAAGGCCTGGCCATCGCGGTCGCGGCCATTGGGGTGGCTACGCCACCCAGCGGGAGCAAGCTCCCTCGCCACAGTAGCCCGCACAACAAGAATGCAACTGAGCTTGTCGCCCACTTTTCTGCCCACCTTTGAAGGGCCCCCTGCTTGAGAGGTTGACCCCGTGACCGCTTCCGACCAATTCAACTCCACCCATAGCGCCGTCGATCAATACGCCGAACTGGTGCTGCACAACGGCCGGATGTACACCCTCGACCCGGCCCAG
>Ga0194135_10000163_pt1 | contig 38861 bp, 32 predicted proteins | sample LitLau_LLRF_2013_FD_134024 | JGI IMG/M metagenome (GOLD analysis project Ga0194135, IMG submission 134024) | Freshwater sediment microbial communities in response to fracking from North America - Little Laurel Run_MetaG_LLRF_2013 (version 2) | ecosystem: Environmental > Aquatic > Freshwater >... | reverse complement strand
TCCACCAGCAGCAGTTCGGCGACGCTGGCGTTGTCCTTGCCGTCCACCGCGGAGGTGGCGACGAACTTCAGGTAGCGGCCCTGGGCCGTGTCCTGGGTCAGACCGTAGGCGTGGCCTTCAAGCACCTGATCCTGGGTGGCCCGGTTGTCGGTGTTGATCGCCAGGTACCAGCGCCCCGGCTGCGGGTCGTTCACCCCCAGCGACACGTTGTGGCTGCGTGCCGAGCGGTAGTCGTAGCTTGAGCCGCTGGGCTGGGCGCCGCGCTTGAGCAGCAACTGGATCTGGCCGGCCTTCTCGGTGAGTTCGCCGTCCACCACGGTGAACACCAGGCGCCGGGTGCCTTCGGGGACATCCACCGGGAAGTAGCGCGTCTGGCCGCTGGCCAGGCTGACTTTCTGGTTGAGGATCGAGGTGCTTTGCTCCTGTTCGAGCGGGACCACCGAAGGGCTGTAGGCCGACATCCGCGCCGCGTTTTCCCGCCAGACCCGGGCCATGTTGGCGGTGTCCGCGTGGCCCAGCGGCACGCCCCGGCTGTCCTTGACGTCCGGGTTGGAGAAATAGCCCACATGGTTGCCGCAGAGGATGGTGCCGACCCGGCCGTTGTTGTAGCCGAAGCGGTAGCTCTTGCCATCGGAACAGTGGTTGCCGCCGATGTTGTGGCCCAGTTCATGACGGAAGACCGTGGCCGACTTGATGGAGTTGATGGTGTAGCGGCCGTTGATGTAGCCCCACCCTACGGCGGTGTCCTGGCCGGGAGTGCCCATGACGAAACTGGCCACCACATCGGGGCTGTAGCGACGCATGCCTTCGGCGAAGACCTTGCTGACCTGGCCCAGGTTGGTGCCGGTGATGGCCGCATCCTGGGGCACCACCTGGGTGCCCACCAGGCGCAGGCGCACGCCCTGGACCTTGGACTGTTGCAAGGCGCGGTTGACCGAGGCCACCTGGACCAGGGCGTAGGCTTCGTGGTCGCCGATATAGTCGGCGGCGGCCTGGGAGAACCCGGCCAGCAGGTCGATCACGGTTTCGCCCTGGACGTTGCGGTTGACCTGGAAACTGCGCAGGCCGCTCTGCGATTCCTTCAGGGCTGGGGTTTCGCTGCCGTCATCGGTGAGGTAGTCGACGCTCGACGGGGCAAAGGCGGCTCCGGCGTCGAAGTGGATCAGCGACTGCTGGCCGTTGGCGTCGCCGCGAATGATGGCATTGGCGTCCGGCAACAGGGCGATGAAGCTGCCGTCGGGGCGCGCGGCGAGGGTCATCTCTCCGGGGGCGCTCAGGGTCCGGGCGCGGCCCTCCAGCTGGCCGGTCATGACCCGCAGGTCCTTGAAGGTATCGTCCTGTTGCCCGATCAGGTTGCGGATGCGCATCCCGGTGACCTGTTGCAACTGCTCGGTGCCGGTTTCGGCGACACCGAATGGCATCGCCCTGGCACCGGGCAATTGCAGGTTGATGAAGTGACCCTGGATCACCGTCGCGCCGAGAGCGGAATCGGGGCTGTGCTGGCCGACATCGGCCTGCGCCATGCCGCCAAGCGGCAAGAGCAGGGCAGCGCCCAGGCTGGCGCTCCAAAGGCGGGTCGCGCGGGACAAGGCGGTCAATCTGAAGCTCGACATAACTATTCCTGGGTAGTCTCAGCGCGGTGCGATACCTGGCGAACAGGACCGCTAAAGCGTCCGCGCTGAGGAGGTGGATAAGGAGTTTTGCCGGCGGAGGGCATCATAGGCAGGGGCGCTCGGGGCGTACATCGAACAGGGGGCTTTTCGTACCGGTCCTAGGCGCCCGGCTGGATCGCCGGAGCGGGCAGGGCGGAGCGTCCAGGCCGGCACACCACGGCATGGGTGCGCAGCCACAAAGAAGGGGGCGAGGTCATGCAGGCAGCGGCCATCGGGGCCGCCGCCTGCGCTGTGGGAAGGGGGCTGGCTGCCGGGGGCGTGAAGCCCCGGCGGCTGTCAGTGACAGGGGCCGAGGTCGTTCCAGACCTTGCCGCTGAAGTCCGGCCCGGTGAACGCCGGGTTGCCCGGCTCCTGGCCTTGGGTCCACCAGCGGGCGAGGAAGAAGCGTCCGTTGTGGCTGACTTTCTGACCGCCCAGGTAGGCCGTGCTACGCGTCCAGGCAGCTGTGCAGCCGGGCGCCGTTTGCGCCGGGGCGAGGACCGTGACGCTGTGCTCGGCGGTGGCGGTTTTCTGGCCGTTGTCCACGCTCAGGGTGAAGCGATAGCGGGTGTCTTGCTTGAGCTGCGGGGCGGTGAAGCTGATGCGTGCGCCGTCGTAGCTGAAGTCCAGTGCCGGCGTGACTTGCCAGGCAAAGCTCAAGGCCTTGCCTTGCGGGTCGCTGGAGCCCGAGGCATCCAGCAGCACCGGGTCACCGGCGTTGGCCTGGCTGCGACCGCTGATCACGGCGACAGGTGGCAGGCTGGACTCGACCGGCTTGAGGGCAACGGACTTGACCTCGTTGTCGGCACTGAACTCGCCTTTGGCCAGCAGCGCCCAGGCGCTGGTCGGGCTGTCCCCGCCATACACTTCGTAGCCCTTGATGTTGCCGGCAGTATCGTTGTTTTGCCGCGGCAGGTAGTTCAAGGAGGAGAAGCCCCGCTCTGCTCCGAGGTCGATGATGATCTCGTGGGGATAGCTGGCACTGCCCGAACTCCAGTACGAGTTTGGTTTGCCATCGACGAACCACAGGCTGTTGTCGATGCCGGAGGTCTTGCCGTTGACCGAGTGGACGCGCCAGCCGTCTCTGGGCAGCGGCTTGCCCTTGGCGTCGGCCAGCAGCAGTTCGGCGATGCTGGCAACTTTGCTGCCGTTGATCGACGACGTGGCGACAAAACGCAGGTAGCGAGCCTGGCTGGTTTCCTGGGTCTTGGCGAAGACATGGCCTTCAAGCAACTGGTCGCTGGCGCTCTTGTTCTTCTCGGCTCGTACCCCGACGTACCAGCGCCCGGGCTTGGGATGGCTCACCCCCAGGGCGACGCCATGGTTTTCCAGGGAACGGTAGTCATAGTCGCTGGCGGTGGGGCGGGCGCCGTGCTTGAGCAGCAGTTGCACCTTGCCCGCCCATTCATGGCGCGGGCCGTGGTTGATCGACAACGCCAGGCGCTCGGTGCCCTCGGGAATATCCAGGGCCTGGTAGTGGATGACGTTCTGTTTCAGGTCGATGGACTTGCTCAGCAGCGGTGTGACTTGTTCGTGGTCCATGGGGATCACCGCCGGGCTGTAGGCGGACATGCGCTGGGCGCCTTCACGCCACAGGCGAGCCATGTTGGCGCTGCCCAGTTGGCCCAGGGGCACGCTCTGGTTGTCCCTGACCTCCGGGTTGGAGTAGTAGCCCACGTGGTTGCCACACAGGATCGTGCCCACCCGGCCGTTGTGGTAGCCGAAACGGTCGCTGCTGCCGTCCGGGCAATGACCGCCGCCGATGTTGTGCCCCACCTCGTGGCGAAAGGTGGTGGGCGACTTGATGTTGTTGATCGAGTAACGGCCATTGACATTGCCCCAGCCGAGCATGGTGTCGACCCCCGGGGTGCCGACGAAGAACCCGGTCACCAGATCGGGGCTGTATTGCCGCATGCCTTCGGCGAACAGGCTGCTGATCTTGCGCAGGGTTCCGTCGGAGCCGGAGGTGATCGGGTGATCCTCGGCAATCACCTGGGTGCCCACCAGGCGCAGGCGTACCCCTTCGATCTGTGACTGGCGCAACGCATGGTTGACCGAGGCGACCTGGGCCAGGGCGTAGGCTTCGTGGTCGCCGATATAGTCGGCGGCGGCCTGGGAGAAACCGGCCAGCAGGTCGATCACGGTTTCGCCCTGGGCGTTGCGATCGACCTGAAAGCTGCGCTGGCCGTCGCGGGTCTGCAGCAGGTTGGGTTCCTGGGCTTGCTCGGACTGCACATAGTCGATGTTGCCGGGCGCATGGGAGTGCCGGGTTTCGGCGGGGATCAGCGTCTGCTGACCATTGGCATCGCCGCGGATGGTGGCATTGGGCAGCAGGGCGATGAAGCGGCCATCGCTGCGGGCGGTGACGACGACGTTGCTTTCGCCGAATGCCTGGCGAGCGGGCCCCTGGGCCCGGCCCACCAGGACCTTGATGTCCTTGAAGCGATCGTCCTGATCCAGGCGCAGGGCGCCGATGCTCAGGCCGGTGGCCTGGGTCAGGCGCTCGGTGCTGGCGGCAGGCGCGTTGCGCAGCCTCGGATCGGGGTTCAAGGCCTGTATATCGATGAACGGCCCGCCGAGCGTCGCGGCACTATCAATGGCAGGCGTGGCGGGTGATGTCTCGTGGGCCAGGGCCGGGCTGGCCAAGGGCATGAGCAGGACGGCTCCCAGGCTGGCGGCGCGGATGGCGTCGGCCAGGGAAAGGTAAGGCAATTGGCGGTGGGGCATAACCACTCCAGGACAAGCACAGCGCAGTGCGACACCTGTATTGGCAATCGCTGGATGACGGGCGCTGATGAGATGGATTCGGGAGGTTTGCCGGCGCGCTGAATCTTATGAATCGACCTGGTGCTTGTACATGTCCGCCAGGCCTTTTCGGTCATGTACGAAGCCGCGGATGCACGGGAATGCCAAGCGGCGGTAGGGAAAGCAAGCGCTTAAAAGTGCGGTAAACTGCCGCCCATTGCCTTTCCAGTGCTGACTTTTTCCTACGGTACCCCTATGACATTCGCCACTCTTGGCCTGATCGAACCCTTGCTGCGCGCCCTTGAAACCCTCGGCTACCAGACCCCGACCCCGGTACAGGCGCAAGCCATCCCGGCGGTGCTGGGCGGGCGTGACCTGATGGCCGCGGCCCAGACCGGCACCGGCAAGACCGCTGGTTTTGCCTTGCCGCTGCTGCAGTTGCTGACCCTGGAAGGGCCCAAGGTCGACAGCAACTCGGTGCGTGCGCTGATCCTGGTGCCGACCCGCGAGCTGGCCGAGCAGGTCCACGAAAGCGTGCGTCAGTACGCCGAACACCTGCCGCTGCGCACCTACGCGGTGTACGGCGGGGTCAGCATCAACCCGCAGATGATGAAGTTGCGCAAAGGCGTGGACCTGTTGGTGGCAACCCCGGGGCGCCTGCTGGACCTGTACCGGCAGAACGCGGTGAAGTTCAGCCAGCTGCAGACCCTGGTGCTGGACGAAGCCGACCGCATGCTCGACCTGGGCTTCTCCGAGGAGCTCAAGGACATCTACGCGGCGTTGCCGAAAAAGCGCCAGACCCTGCTGTTTTCCGCGACCTTCTCCGACGCCATTCGCCTGCTGGCCGGGCAGATGCTCAAGGACCCGTTGAGCATCGAGGTCAGCCCGCGCAACGTCGCCGCCAACACGGTCAAGCAATGGGTGGTGCCGGTGGACAAGAAGCGCAAGCCGGAGCTGTTCAGCCACCTGCTGCGCAAGAACCGCTGGAAGCAGGTGCTGGTGTTCGCCAAGACCCGCAACGGCGTGGATGCGCTGGTGGAAAAGCTCCAGGGCCAGGGCGTGAACGCCGACGGCATCCATGGCGACAAGCCCCAGGCCACGCGCCAGCGTGCCCTGGACCGGTTCAAGGCCAGCGAGATCCAGATCCTGGTGGCCACCGACGTGGCGGCCCGAGGCCTGGACATCGAAGACCTGCCGCTGGTGGTCAACTTCGACCTGCCGATCGTCGCCGAGGACTACATCCACCGCATCGGTCGTACCGGCCGGGCCGGTTCCACCGGTGAGGCGATCTCCCTGGTGTGCGCCGATGAAGTCAACCTGCTGTCGGCGATCGAGATGCTCACCCGCCAGACCCTCAAGCGCCATGAAGAACAGGATTTCGAGCCCGAGCACCGGGTGCCGGAAACCGACGCCAGTGGCCAGGTGGTGAAGAAACCGAAGAAGCCCAAGAAACCGAAAACTTCCGGCGGTGGCGGCAAGCGCAACCTGGGCAAGTGGGTGGACAGTGGCGAAGTGGCCGAAGCGCCAGCGGTGAAACCGGTGCGCAAGGTCCCGGCGTTCAACACCGGGCCGCGCAAGCGCAAACCTTAAAAGCAGCGGCAAGCTACAAGCTGTAAGCGGCAAGTTCAGGTGGGCTTGCAGCTTGCGGCTTGTCGCTTGAAGCTTGTGGCTTAACGCTTGCCGCTGCTTTTCAGCCATTCGAGCATGCCCAGCCCGGCCCGACGGCCGCTGGCAAAGCAGGCGGTCAGCAGGTAACCGCCAGTGGGGGCTTCCCAGTCGAGCATTTCCCCGGCGCAGAACACTCCGGGGAGGTGCTCCAGCATCAGTCGTTCATCCAGCGCTTCGAAGGTGACGCCACCGGCGCTGCTGATGGCTTCGTCCAGGGGCCGTGGGCGTACCAGGGTCAAGGGCAGTGCCTTGATCGCCGCCGCCAGGCGCGCCGGATCGTTGAAGGTGTCGGCGCCCGTCAGCTCCCGCAGCAACCCGGCCTTTACCCCCTCGATCCCCAACTGACTCTGCAGGTGCTTGGCCATGGAGCGCGAGCCACGCGGCTTGGCCAGGGCGGCCTGGACCTTGTCCCGAGGCTTGCCCGGCAGCAGGTCGATATGAACGGTGGCTTGCCCGTGTCGGTGGATGCTGTCGCGGATCGGCGCCGACAGGGCATAGATCAGGCTGCCTTCGATGCCGCTGGCGGTGATCACGCATTCACCCAGCCGGGGAATGTCGTCATTGAGGCCGATGGCCACGTTCTTCAGCGGCGCCCCGGCGAATTTGCTGCGCAGCAACTCGCTCCAGGCACTGACCTCGAAACCGCAATTGCTCGGTTGCAAGGGGGCGACCTGCACGCCGCGCTGTTGCAGCAGGGGCAGCCAGGCACCGTCTGAACCCAGGCGCGACCAACTGCCTCCACCCAACGCCAGCAGGGTGGCATCGGCCTTTACCGCGCCTTCGCCCTCGGGATGCTGGATGCGCAGGCTGCCGTCGGCATTCCAGCCCAGCCAGCGGTGCCGGGTGTGGATAACCACCCCGGCGTCGCGCAGGCGCTTGAGCCAGGCGCGCAGCAGCGGCGCGGCCTTCATGTCGGTGGGAAATACCCGCCCCGAGCTGCCGACGAAGGTGTCGATACCCAGGCCGTGAATCCATTGGCACAAGGCCTCGGCGCCGAATTCGCGCAGCAGCGGGGCGATGTACGGGGCCCGTTCGGCATAGCGCGAGAGGAAGGCCGGGTAGGCTTCGGAGTGGGTGATGTTCATGCCACCGACCCCGGCCAGGAGGAACTTGCGGCCCACCGATGGCATGCCGTCGTACAGGTCGACCCGAATTCCGGCCTGGCTCAGTACCTCGGCGGCCATCAGGCCAGCGGGACCGCCGCCGATGATCGCGACGTGGTGGGGCGTGGAAGAGTGCGATGCAGTCATGGCAGGGGCGGGGCTGAGGAAATAGGCCGGGCATTCTACCCGAGGTGCAGGGGGCTTGCTGGGTCGATGATGCCTGGTCAAAAACTAGACAGCGGGCTGCGGGCCTTGTGTCCCGTGGGCTGGCGTGACTTTCGCGCAGGTTGTCCACAGGCGGCTCCACAGGGATTGGGGGTAAGCGGCCCACGCCAGGATGACACCTTGATGAAACTGATCAAAAACTGGTCGATTGTCTGCAGGCCTTGCACTGCGTGGGCTGTAGCGACTTTCGCGCAGGTTGTCCACAGGCGGTTCCACAGCGATTGGGGGTAAGCGCTACGGCGTCGCCGAACGCCCGCTGCGCCTGATCAAAAAACACACACCACGCTGAAAGCCCCGCCGATAGCGGGCTGTAGCGTGTTTCACGCAGCTTATCCACAGGCGGCTCCACAGGGATTGGGGGTAAGCGATCCACAACACTGTGACCGTCTGATGGCATTGATCAAAAAACAGACGATTGCTTGCAGCCCCCGATTAACAGGGGCTGGCGGGGCTTTCTCCCAGGTTATCCACAAGCGGTTCCACAGCGGATGTGGGTAAGGCCACTGGGTTCAGTAGCAGCCTGAGGACTCCCAGACCCGCTGCGCGCTGTGATGGAGGATGCCGTGGCGTCGGGCCAGGGCCTGGCGGTCCTTGCTGTAGCCGCCGCCGATCACGCCGAGCACCGGGATGTCGCGGCCCAGGCAGTGGCGCATGACCCGTTCGTCGCGTTCCGCCACACCGGCATCGGTGAGCTTGAGGTAGCCCAGGGCGTCATCCTGATGCACGTCGACCCCGGCGTCGTACAGCACCAGGTCCGGCTGATACAGGGGCAGCAGGTAGTTGAGGGTGTCGTCCACCACCTTGAGGTAGTCGGCGTCGCCCATGCCCATGGGCAGCGGGATGTCCCAGTCGCTCTGGGCCTTGCGCGCGGGGAAGTTCTTTTCACAGTGCAGCGAGACGGTCACCGCGTCGGGGGTATGTTGCAGGATCCGTGCGGTGCCATCGCCCTGGTGCACGTCGCAGTCGAAGATCAGCACCCGCCCCACGCGGCCGCTTTGCAGCAGGTAATGGCTGATCACTGCCAGGTCATTGAAGATGCAGAACCCCGCCGGGTAGTCGTAATGGGCGTGATGGGTGCCGCCGGCCAGGTGACAGGCCAGGCCATGTTGCAGCGCCTTTTCGGCCGTTAGCAGGGAGCCGCCGACAGCGCGCACCGTGCGCCGGGCCAGGGCTTCGCTCCAGGGCAGGCCGAGGCGCCGCTGGTCTTCCCGGGACAACTCGCCGCTCATGTAGCGTTCGATATAGGCCGGGTCGTGGGCCAGGGCGAGGATGTCGGCCGGGCACAGCTCGGGGCGCAGCAGATCGGCGTCGCGGGTCAGGCCGCTGTCCACCAGGTGGTCGCGCAGCAGGCGGAACTTGTCCATGGGGAAACGGTGTTCCGGCGGGAACTCCGGGCTGTAGTCGTCGTGATAGATCAGTGGCAATGACATGGCATTTTCTTAGAGGAACCCGTGAAGGATCCTACCAGCGATGTAGACTTGCACCCACGGAAACGGAGGGCCTGATGGAGCCAATACTGCAACTCGAAAGCGCGCGCCTGCTGCTGCGCCAGTGGCGTGACGATGATTTGCCGGCGTTTGCCGCGATGTGTGCCGATCCACAGGTCATGCGCTACTTTCCCGCGCCCTTGAGTCGCCTGGAAAGTGCCGCGCTGATCGGGCGCATACGCGGGCATTTCGCCGAACATGGCTTTGGCCTCTGGGCGCTTGAGCGTAAGGACAGCGGTGCCTTTATCGGCTTTACCGGGCTGCTGGAGGTGGGCTTCGAAGCGCCCTTTACCCCGGCGGTGGAAATCGGCTGGCGCCTGGCCCGGGAACACTGGGGCCTGGGTTACGCCAGCGAGGCGGCCTGGACTGCCTTGCGTTGCGCTTTCGACCGACTGGCCCTGGACGAAGTCGTGGCCTTTACCACCCGGGCCAACCTGCCGTCGCAGAAGGTCATGCAGGCCATTGGCATGCATCACGCTGCCCAGGAGGATTTCGAACACCCGAAACTCGCCGCCGATCACCCGCTGCGCGAGCATGTGCTGTACCGCATTACCCGCGAACAATGGCTGGAAACCTTGCATGGATAGCAGGCGCGCACGTTTAGAATGTGCCGACGAGATACCTGGCCCCAATTGATATCACCGCCGCAGCCGAGATTGCGCGGTGTTGCCCTGTGTGAGGAGAGTCTGAATGAGTCATGTGCTGGATGATCTGGTCGATCTGTTGACCCTGGAAGCCATCGAGGAAAACCTGTTTCGCGGTCGCAGCCAGGACCTGGGTTTTCGCCAGCTGTTTGGTGGTCAGGTGCTCGGCCAGTCGCTGTCCGCGGCCAGTCAGACGGTAGAGGAAGCACGCCACGTGCATTCCATGCACGGCTACTTCCTGCGTCCCGGCGACGCCGCCTTGCCGGTGGTCTACCAGGTGGATCGGGTCCGCGATGGCGGCAGCTTCAGCACCCGACGAGTGACGGCGATCCAGAAGGGCAACCCGATCTTCACCTGCAGCGCTTCCTTCCAGTACGACGAAGCAGGCTTCGAGCACCAGAGCCGCATGCCCGAGGTGGTCGGGCCGGAAAACCTGCCCTCGGAGCTGGAGATCACCACCCAGCGCGCGCACCTGATTCCCGAGCACATGCGCGAGAAACTGCTGTGCCCCAAGCCCATCGAAGTGCGCCCGGTGACCGAGAAAGACCCCTACAACCCGCAGCCGATGGATCCGGTGAAGTACGTCTGGTTCCGCGCCGACGGCGCCCTGGCGGACATCCCGGCGTTGCACAAGTACCTGCTGGCCTACGCTTCGGATTTCGGCCTGCTGACCACCTCGATGCTGCCCCACGGAAAATCGGTGTGGCAGAAGGACATGCAGGTCGCGAGCCTCGATCACGCCCTGTGGTTCCACGCCGACCTGCGGGCCGATGACTGGCTGCTGTATGCCATGGACAGCCCCTGGGCCGGTAATTCCCGGGGCTTTTCCCGGGGCAGCGTGTTCAACCGTGCCGGGCAGCTGGTAGCCTCGGTGACTCAGGAAGGGTTGATCCGTCATCGCAAGGATTGGGCATGAGTCTTTCAGAGATAAAACATTGGGTGTTCGACATGGACGGCACCCTGACCATCGCCGTGCATGATTTCGCGGCGATTCGCCAGGCGCTGTCGATTCCTCCGCAGGACGACATCCTCACCCACCTGGCGGCCTTGCCGGCGGACGAGTCCGCGGCCAAGCACGCCTGGCTGCTGGAGCACGAGCGCGACCTGGCCCTGGGTTCGCGCCCGGCGCCGGGGGCGGTGGAACTGGTGCGGGAACTGGCCCGGCGCGGTTATCGCCTGGGCATCCTCACCCGCAATGCCCGGGAGCTGGCCCACGTGACCCTTGAGGCCATCGGTCTGGCGGACTGCTTTGCCGAAGCCGATGTACTGGGGCGCGACGAGGCTCCGCCCAAACCCCATCCCGGTGGTTTGCTTAAACTGGCCGAGGCTTGGGATGTGGCGCCGCAGCGCATGGTCATGGTCGGTGACTACCGCTTCGACCTGGACTGCGGACGCGCCGCGGGAACGCGCACGGTGCTGGTGAACCTGCCGGACAACCCCTGGCCGGAGCTGACCGATTGGCATGCCCGGGATTGCGCGCAGTTGCGGGAATTGCTGTCGGTTTGAGTGGCGGGCCCGTTCGCCGGCAAGCCGGCTCCTACTGGAAGAGCGCCGCCTGACCTTCGGCTGAGGTGAACATCTTGTCGCCGTCGTGCCCGACGCCGGGCACTTCCACCAGCCGTTGTGGCAAGCCTTGCGGGTGACGCCGCATCAGGTAGTCGAAGTAGTGGTGGCCGCGAATCAACCGGTAGGCGCCCTGGGCCTCGGCCGCGCAGCTCTTGTCCAGGGCCGGGTGGTTGGGGTCGATGTCCTGCTGGCCCAACAGGTAGGTGATGTCGCGCTGCGCATAGCCCTGTTCCAGCTGGGCCGGAGACTGGCCGGCCGCATAAGCCGGTAGCCGGTTCAGGCCGTATTTCCAGTCGTTGAAGCCCGGGCAACTGAGCGGCTCGACTGCCACCGGGCGCGTGGCATCGAAGTAGGCGTAGGACGACGGGTTGGCGATCACGTAGCGCAGGCCGATGCCGAGTGCTTTCAGCTCCGGATGGTTGCCGGTGGTCAGGGCATAACGCTGCACTACCTGGGCGCCGCCGGAGTGACCGGCGATCACCACCTCCTTGAGTGCCGGAAAACGATTGCGCTCCTGCAGGCGCTGGAGGATGGCGTCCAGCACCGCATAGGCGCTGATGGCCACGGGACCGGCAGCAGGTTCGCCGGCCATCCAGTCATTGCCTTTCCAGCGCAGTAGCGCGTCGGGCAGTTGATGGCGGGCGATATCGCTCTGATTGAGAAACTGTGGGGCGATCACCAGGGTCGCGACGCCTTGCCCGGCCTGCTCGGCGGCGGTTTCGCCACTGTGCAGATAGGTCTGGGCATTGCGCAGTCGTCCATGGACGATGATCAGCACCCGCCGTACCCCGGGAAGCGGCTGGCGCCAGTCCTGGCTCAGGCCCAGGGCCAGCTGCCCACCCTCAAGGGCCAGGCGCTCGGGACTGACAACCTTGACTCCGTGCTCCGCTGCCTGGGCGCCGAGGCAGCCCAGGCACAGCAACGCCATCAGCAGCCGGCCCATCTACAGGCTCTTGGCGGCGAAGGTGTCGCACTGGCCGACCTGGCCCTGGCTGAAGCCGGTCTTGAACCAGCGCACCCGTTGCGCCGAGGTGCCGTGGGTGAAGGAGTCCGGCACCACCCGTCCCTGGCCTTGCTGCTGCAGGCGGTCGTCGCCGATGGCGTTGGCGGCGTTCAGGGCTTCTTCCACATCCCCCGGTTCCAGCCAGTTCAGGCGTTGCTGGGCGTGGTAGGCCCAGACCCCGGCCAGGCAATCGGCCTGGAGTTCCTGGCGCACCAGCAAGCCGCCGTCGCCTTCCATCTGTCGCCCTTGCTGGCGCGCGGTCTGCATTTTGGCCGAGACGCCGAGCAGGGTCTGCACGTGGTGCCCGACCTCGTGGGCGATCACATAGGCCTGGGCGAAGTCACCGGCGGCGGAAAAGCGCTGGGCCATTTCCCGGAAGAAGTCCATGTCCAGGTACACCTGGCGGTCGGCCGGGCAGTAGAACGGCCCGCTGGCGGAAGTCGCGGCGCCGCAGGCCGAGTTGACCCGGCCACGGAACAGAATCAGCTTGGGCGCCTGATACTGGCGACCGGCCTGCTGGAAGATCTGGCCCCAGGTGTCTTCGGTGTCACCAAGGATGGCGCGCACGAATTCTGCTTGCTCATCGTTGGCCGGTGGTGCCTTGCGCGCCTGGGGGGTGGCCGGGGCCGAGGTCTGGCTGCTCTGGCCGAGCAATTGCCCGAGGATCTGCAGCGGGTCCTGGCCGGTGGCCCAACCGATGCCGACGATCAGCACGATCGCCGTCAGGCTCAACCCCTTGCCGCCGCCGAAACGCATGCCGCCGCCACCGCCACTGCTGTCATCTCGCACGTCGACGACGTTGTCGCTGCGCCGGCCTTTTTTCCAAAGCATGGGGGAGTCCTCGTTTTTTCTGCTGGTCAGTGTTGCTGGTGGCTCAGACCGGCGCCAGTCCGGTCGTCAGGGATTTTTGCGCACGCTACCATGGCCCGGCGCCGGATCGATCCGGTCCAGACTCATTCGGGGCTTGCTATTGAACATCGACACCCGCATCAAATTCCGTCACCTGGTGTGTTTTCTTGAAATGGCCCGCCAGGGCAGCCTGGCCCGAGCCGCCGACGTGCTGGCGGTGAGCCAGCCGGCAATGTCGAAAACCCTCAAGGAACTGGAGGACCTGCTGGAAACCCGGCTGTTTGCCAGGAGCAAGGCCGGCCTCAGCCTGACCGAGGCCGGGCGGGCGTTCCTGCGCTATGCCGGGCCTTCGGTGCAGGCCCTGCGCGAGGGCGTCAGCAGCTTGCGCGGCGGCGAATATGCCGCCGGGCTGGTGCGCATCGGCGTGCTCTCCACCGTGGAAAGCCTGCTGCTGCCGGAGGTGATGCGGCGCCTGCACCAGCGGCATTCGGCATTGACCGTGAGCGTGCTGACCGGCCCCAGCGCCCATCTGCTCTCGCAACTGCGGGTCGGCGACCTGGACCTGGTGGTGGGACGCATGACCGAGAGTCCGGAGATCCACGGCCTGAGCTTCGAGCACCTGTACAGCGAGTCCATGACCCTGGTGGCGCGCCCCGAGCATCCGCTGGTGGTCGGTCCCTTCACCCGTGACGCGGTCAGCGACTACCCCCTGGTGCTGCCTTTGGCCGGCACCAGCATCCGCAAGCACGCCGACAGCCTGTTCATTCAGTGCGCGATCGCGCCGTCGCAACAGCGCCTGGAAACCCTGTCGGTGGCCCTGAGCCGGCGCTACACCCTGTCCAGCGATGCACTGTGGATCGCGCCGCTGGATGCGGTGCGCCTGGATCTGGCCAATGGCGACTTGTGCGAACTGGACCTGGGCTTGCGCGAGCCCGGCGGATCGGTGGGCATCTCCAGCAATGCCAGCTTGCCGCTCTCGCTGGCGGCGCAATGGGCGGTGGACGTGCTCCGGGAAGTGGGACGGGCCTATCACGAGGGCAGTTATCCATAACCTTTTGGTTATGGATCGCGGGCGGCTTTTCAATTTTCCCCGCGCCTGCTTTGTTTGAAACTGCGTCAGCTGCGCTCCATAAATCAAACAACAGGAGAACGACATGTCTGATGCAGACAGCAGTCGCTTCGTGATTCGCGACCGTAATTGGCACCCCAAGGCCCTGACCCCCGACTACAAGACCTCGGTTGCCCGTTCGCCACGCCAGGCGCTGGTGAGCATTCCGCAATCGCTCAGCGAAACCAGCGGCCCGGACTTTTCCCACCTGCGCACCGGGCGGTTCGACAACGACCTGCTGCTCAACTTCAACCACGGCGGCTTGCCGGTGGGCGAGCGGATCATCGTTTCCGGGCGGGTCTGCGACCAGTACGGCAAACCGATTCCCCACACCCTGGTGGAGATGTGGCAAGCCAACGCCGGCGGCCGCTACCGGCACAAGAACGACCGCTACCTGGCGCCCCTGGACCCGAACTTCGGCGGCGTCGGCCGGGCCCTCACCGACCGCGACGGCTACTACAGCTTCCGCACCATCAAGCCCGGCCCCTACCCATGGCGCAACGGCCCCAATGACTGGCGTCCGGCGCATATCCACTTCTCCATCAGCGGTCCGTCGATTGCCACGCGCCTGATCACCCAGCTGTATTTCGAAGGCGACCCCTTGATTCCGCTGTGCCCGATCGTCAAGTCCATCGCCAATCCGGATGCGGTGCAAAGCCTGATCGCGCGCCTGGACATGGGCAACGCCAATCCCATGGACTGTCTGGCCTACCGCTTCGACATCGTGCTGCGCGGCCAGCGCAAGACCCACTTCGAAAACTGCTGAGGAGCCCGCCATGCCTGTTCAACTGCTGCCTGAAACCCCCTCGCAAACGGCCGGCCCCTATGTGCACATCGGCCTGGCCCTGGCGGCGGCGGGTAACCCGACCCGCCCCGAGGAAATCTGGAACCAGATGGCCAAGCCCGATGCGCCAGGCGAGCGGATCCTGCTGATCGGCCATGTCTACGACGGCAACGGCCACCTGGTGCGCGACTCCTTTCTGGAGTTCTGGCAGGCCGACCATGCCGGGGTCTACGACCCGGTGTTCGACACGGAAAAGCCGTTCAACTGCTTTGGCCGCACCGCCACCACCTTCGATGCCGGGGAATGGACCCTCAACACGGTCAAGCCCGGGGTGGTGAACAACGCGGCCGGAGTGCCTATGGCGCCGCACATCAACCTGTCGCTGTTTGCCCGGGGGATCAATATCCACCTGCACACCCGGCTGTACTTTGCCGATGAGCCGGAGGCCAACGCCCAGTGCCCGGTGCTGAACCTGATCGAGCAGCCGCAGCGCCGGGAAACCCTGCTGGCCCATCCTTGCGAGGTCAATGGCCAGCGTGCCTACCGTTTCGATATCCGCATCCAGGGTGAAGGCGAGACGGTGTTCTTCGATTTCTGAAGCATCGCCAAGCCAGGAATGGCCAGCGTTCGAGAATCCGCCCCCTGACGCCACGCTGCGGTGTCCGGGGGCGTTTCGTTTCAGTGGTCGAAGTGGTCCCACACCGGAGCGAAGTCCGGGCTGACCTGACGCTGATCCTTGGGCAGGGCGGCGATCAGCGCCCGGTCGGCATCGTCCAGGTCAATCTTCAGGGATTTCAGGTTGGCCAGTTGGTTGGCCCGGCTGCTGGCTTTGGGAATCGCCGCGACGTTGTCCTGGTCCAGCAGCCATTTGAGCGCCACCTGGGTCGGCAGCACGCCGTGCTTGGCGGCGATCTGCTGGATCCGGGCCACCTCCGACACCTTGTTACGCGCCAGCGGGGTATAGGCGGTCAGCACCAGATCGCGTTCGCGGGCGTAATCCAGCAGGCCGCTCTGTCCCAGCAGCACGTGGTATTCCACCTGGATCGCCGACAACGGCGCGCCCAACCCTTCGATCACCCGGCGCAGCAGGGCCAGGGGAAAGTTGGCCACGCCAATGTGCTTCACCAGCCCCTGTTCCTTGAACGACACCAGGGTGTCGATGCTGCGCTCCAGCTCCCAGTCGCTGGCCGGCCAGTGAATGTGGAACAGGTCGATGTAGTCGGTTTGCAGGGCTTTCAGGCTGCGTTCCAGCGAGTGGCGCATGGCGGTGGGTTGCAACTGGTCCCACCAGACCTTGGTGGTGACGTGGATCTGCTCCCGGGGCACTGCGCTGTTGGCCAGGGCCAGGCCCACGGCCTCTTCGTTGTGGTAGGCCTGGGCCGTGTCGATGTGCCGGTAGCCCAGCTCCAGGGCTTGTTCCACGGCGCGGGTACATGCCTGGTCGAGCATCGGCCAGGTGCCCAGGCCGAGCTTGGGCATGTGCAGGCCGCTGTGGGTCAGGACCGGGCAATCTACGGTGTGAGGCATGGGCAATCTCCCTGTGGATAAAACAGCGCAGCCGGTACGACAGGCTGCGGCGATGGCGGGTGGTTGAGGCTTGGACAGCAGGGGCGGGCAGAAGATGCCCGGCCAATAGGGCTATGGGATGGTCGATTTGTGGAAGCTGGTTCCAAAAAATATACGGACTCGGCTAACCTGCGCACAAGGCGTTGTGCCGGGCTCCCAGGTCCGGCCGCGTCGATTCTGGGCGGTAATCGAACCTAGCCGCGCAGTTCCCCAACCGGCCCGTTGTCACTAGAATCGGCCAAATTTTGTCGGGACCCGACCATGGCTGGCAGTCAAATCGAACGCGTCTTCAGCGTTCTCGAACGTCTTACCGGTGATCCCCGCGGCCTGCCATTGCAGACCCTGGCGGAACAGCTGGAGATTCCCAAGAGTGCAACCCATCGCCTGCTGGCGGAGTTGATTCGACTGGGCTACGTGCGCCAGAACCCGGACAACCTGCGCTACCAGCTGTCCACCCGGCTGGTGGCCATGGGCTTTCGCTACCTTTCGGTCAGCGGCGCCGACATTGTCCAGCCGGTGCTCGATCGCCTGGCCCAGGAGTCCGGCGAGCTGGTGCGCCTGGGGGTGATCGAGGGCGAGCGCCAGACCTGGATCGCCAAGTCCCAGGGGGCCCGATCCGGCCTGCGCTACGACCCGGACATGGGCCGCGAGGCGCCGTTGTTCTATACCGCCTCCGGGCATGCCTGGCTGGCCACCCTGAGCGATGCCGAGGCCTTGTCGCTGGTGGAGCGCCAGGGCGTGGAACCCCCGGCGGACCTGGGACCGAATGCCCCCCGCTCGAACATCGAGTTGCTCGAACGCCTGCGCCTGGCCCGCGAGCAGGGCTATGCCTGGGTCGAGGAAAGCTCGGCGGTCGGCACCTCGGCGATTGCCGCCGTGGTGCGCCACCCCATCGATGGCCGGGTGGTGGGCGTGCTCAGCATCGCCGGTCCCAGCGCGCGCCTGCCGTTGGCGCGGCTGCACGAACTGGCGCCACTGTTGTTGCAGTTTGCCGAGGAACTGTCGGCCGCCAGCCAGGCTTCCGAACTGTTCAACCTGTAGCCGCTGCCGAGCCTGCGAGGCTGCGAAAAGGCCCGCAGGGCCTTGCTTGTCGATCTACCGTCGGGCGGGTAGTGGCCTTGATATCGCCGCGTCTGTTGCACAGCCGTTCGCAGCCTGCGGCAGCGGCTACACAGGCTTCGGCTCGGCACAAAGCCGTTCGATAATCGGACGGTATTTTTTATCCCTCTTGTATGAAAATGGAACTGAGTTCTAAATATTTGGAATTCATTGTCCCTATAACAATCACAAGAGGATCTTCCATTGAACCCGCCACTGCGCATTGCCCTGATCGGCGTCGGCAATATGGGGCAGCAGCATTACCAGCACCTCAAGACCCTGGCCGAGGCCAGGCTGTGCGCCGTGGCCGATCCGGGGCCCCAGGCGCAAGCCATCGCCGGGCAATGGCAGGTGCCGCATTTTCGCGATCACCGGACGTTGCTCCAGGAGGTGCGCCCGGATGCGGTCATCGTCGCCAATCCCAACAACCTCCATGTCAGCACCGCCCTGGATTGTCTGGCGGCAGGCGTGCCGGTGCTGCTGGAAAAACCGGTGGGCGTGCACCTGGATGAAGTGCGCGAGCTGGTGGCGGCATCGCGCACCACGGGCGTGCCGGTGCTGGTGGGCCATCACCGGCGCCACAACCCGCTGATCGCCCGGGCCCATGAACTGGTGCACGGCGGCGCCCTGGGCCGGCTGACCACGGTCACCGCGCTCTGGCAGTTGCAAAAACCCGAGAGCTACTTCGACATCCCCTGGCGCCGCGAGGCCGGGGCCGGGATGTTGCTGACCAACCTGATCCACGACCTCGACCTGCTGCGCCACCTGTGCGGCGAAGTGCGACAAGTGCAGGCCATCACCAGCAACCGCGTGCGCGGCTACGCCAACGAGGACTGCGCCGCGGTGCTGTTGCAGTTCGACAACGGCGCCCTGGGCAGCCTGACCGGCTCCGATGCGGTGGCCGCGCCCTGGAGCTGGGAGCTGGATGCCGGGGAAAACCCGGTGTATCCGCGTCAGGCCGATCAGCCGTGCTACCTGCTGGCCGGCACCGAGGGCGCGTTGAGCATTCCCCAGCTCAAGCGCTGGCATTACGCCGAGGCCGGTGCCGGTTGGCATCAACCCCTGCTGATGCAGCAGGAAGCCTTCGATCCGGGCGAGGCCCTGCGCTTGCAATTGCAGCACTTCGTCCAAGTCGCCCGCGGCGAAGTCGCGCCGCTGGTGAGCGCCGCCGATGCCGCGCGCACCCTGGCGCTAGTTGAGGCGATTCGCCAGGCCGCCGCCACGGGCCGAGCCTGCACCCCCACCCCTATTGAGTGAACGACTGATGAGTGAGCGGATTTTTTCCCTGGCCAGCCTGACCGTGCTTGAGCTGTCGCCGCCGGAGATGGTGGAGGTGGCCGCCCGTGCCGGCTACAGCCATGTCGGCCTGCGCCTGGAACCGGCGACCCCGGAGGAGCATCACTTCCCGCTGGTGGCGGATGCCGGCTTGCGCCGACAGACCCTGGCGCGCCTGCGCGATAGCGGCGTGCGGGTGCTGGATGTGGAGATCCTGCGGCTCAAGCCGCAGACCCGGGTGGGCGACTTCGAGGCGCTGCTGGCGGTGGGCGCCGAGTTTGCCGCCAGCGAGTTGCTGGTGGCGGGCAATGACCCGGATGAGGCGCGCCTGACCGACAACTTTGCCGCCTTGTGCGATCTGGCGCGGCAGTATGGCTTGCATCCCCATCTGGAGTTCATGCCCTGGACCGACGCGCGCAACCTGGAGCAGGCGCTGCGCGTGGTGGAAAACGCCGGTCGTGACAATGGCTGCGTGCTGGTGGACGCCTTCCATTTCGACCGTTCGGGTTCGCATCTGGCGGACTTGGCCAAGGTTGATCCGGCGCGCCTGCGTTATGCACAGTTGTGCGACGTTGCCGGGCCACGTCCGGACGATATGCAGGAGATCCTGCGTCAGGCCCGTAACGAGCGGCGCTTTCCGGGGCAGGGTGATAGCGATCTGCCGGGGTTGCTCCGGTGTCTGCCGCAGCACCTGCCCCTGAGCCTGGAAATTCCCACGGTGCAGCTGCTGGAGCAGGGCGTGAGTGCCTTGCAGCGGGCGCAGATGGCGCTGGATGCAACGCGCGCGCTGCTGGCCAGGATCTGAGTCGGCGGGAGCGCTCTCGCCGGCAAGCCGGCTCCTACAAATACCCGGTAGGCGCTGGCGGACCGCGAAGCTGTGTCTTCAATCACCTTCAAGGAATGCCCATGACCCGCAGCACGCCCCTTTCCGGGATCAATCAGCCTTTCAAGGGCATTCTGCTGATCGTCCTGGCGACCTTCCTGTTCGCCAGCCACGACGCCCTGTCCAAATACCTCTCGGGGTTCTTCCCGGTGATCATGGTGGTCTGGGCCCGCTACCTGATTCATACCTTGCTGATGGCCGGGATCTTCCTGCCGCAATCCGGCCTGCGGGTGTTGCGCAGCAAGCGGCCGCTGCTGCAACTGCTGCGGGCCTTGTGCCTGTTGAGCACCAGTTTGCTGTTCACTTCGGCGCTGTTGTTCATTCCCCTGGCCGAGGCCACGGCGGTCAACTTTCTCGCGCCGGTGCTGGTCACCGCGTTGTCGGTGCCCTTGCTTGGCGAGCAGGTGACCCGTGGCCAATGGCTGGCGGTGATCTGCGGCTTTGTCGGGGTGCTGATCATCGTCCATCCGGGTGGCGAGCTGTTCACGCCAGCGGTGCTGCTGCCGTTCTGCTCGGCGCTGTTCTTCTGCTTCTATCAACTGCTGACCCGCAAGCTGGCCGAGCATGACAGCCCCACCACCAGCAACTTCTTCGCCGGGCTGTGCAACACCCTGGTGATGACGGCGCTGGTGCCGTTCTTCTGGCAGACCCCCGGGTTCTTCCATGGCGTGCTGATGCTGGCGCTGGGCGCCTGTGGCATGAGCGCCCACCTGTTCCTGACCCAGGCTTTTCGCCACGCGGCGCCGGCGCTGCTGGCGCCCTTCGGCTATTGCCAGATTGTCTTTGCCGGGTTGCTGGGCTGGCTGCTGTTCGGCCATACGCCGACGCTGATCACCCAGGTGGGCATCGCCGTGATCTGCCTCAGCGGGCTGGCGGCGGCCTGGCAGCAACGTCGCCGCTGAGACGATTCAAAAGCGGAAGCGCACCACCAGGTTCTGCAGGCCGGCCGCCAGGTGCGACAGCTCCTGGCTGGTGGCGTTGGTGCGCGTGGCGGCGTCGGCGCTTTCCAGGGACAGGTCGCGGATGTTCAGCAGGTTGCGGTCCACTTCACGGGCCACCTGGGCCTGTTCTTCCGAGGCACTGGCGATCACCAGGTTGCGCTCGTGGATCTGCTCCATGGCCCGGGTGATTTGCTCCAGGGCCAGCCCGGCCTGTTCGGCGATGGACAGGGTCTGGGCCACCCGCTGGCTGTTGCCGTGCATGGACTGCACCACGCTGTCGGTGTCGCCCTGGACCCGGCCGATCATCTGTTCGATTTCCTGGGTCGACTGCTGGGTGCGATGGGCCAGGGCCCGTACTTCGTCTGCCACCACGGCAAAACCACGGCCGGCTTCCCCAGCCCGCGCGGCCTCGATGGCGGCGTTCAGGGCCAGCAGGTTGGTCTGTTCGGCAATGGCGCGGATCACGTCCAGCACCTTGCCGATTTCCCGTGACTGCTCGGCCAGGGTCTGCACTTGCTGCAAGGCGGTGCCGACATCGCTGCTCATGGCCTGGATCGAATCCAGGGTCTCGATCACCCGGGCCTGCCCCTGGGTCGCCTGGGTGGTGGACTGGCGGGTGGTATCGGAGGTGGACACCGCGTTGCGCGCCACTTCCTCGACGGCCGCGGTCATCTCGTTGACGGCTGTGGCGGCTTGCTCGATTTCGTTGTGTTGCTGCTGCAGGCGGCTGGAGTCCTGGTGGGTGCTCTGGCTCATCTGTTGCGCGGCGGCGGCCAGTTGGGTCGAGGTGCTGCTGATCAGTTGCAGGGTTTCCCGCAGGCTGGCCTGCATGCTGGCCAAGGCCTTGAGCAGGCGCGCGGTTTCATCGCGGCCCTCGCTGTGGATCGGTCGGCCCAGATCGCCGGCGGCCACTTGCTCGGCCACGCCCACGGCCTGGCGGATGGGCACGACGATGCTGCGAATCAACAGCCAGGCCAGGCACAGGGTCAGCAGGGCGACGGCGATCAGGGCGCCGATCACCGTGATTTTTACCTGGGTGTACAGCGCGTCCGCATGCTGGGCCGACTGGCTGACTTCCTCGGCGGTCAGGTTCATCAGTTCGGCGAACTGGTCGCCGGTCTGGGTCGAGTAATCCTGGATCTTGCCGTTGAGCAGGGCCGTCATCTCGCTGCTGCGATTGTCCTGGGACAGGGCTTCGTACTGGGCCAGGGCCTGTTGGTAGCTTTTTACCGTGGCAAGGAATGTCTGGTATTGCGCCCGGTTGTGATCGCCCACCAGCGGCGCGAACCTGGCCAGGGCCTGGTCGAGCCAGGCTTGTACCTGATGCAGGCGGGCCACGGTGGCTTCCAGCACCTTGGGTTCGCGGTTGAGGGCCATGCGCAGGCTGAGCACGCGGATGCTCAACACGTAGTCGCGCACTTCACCCAGGTAGCGGGTGCTGGGCAGGGAAATGTTTTCGGTGTGCTGGCCGGTGGCGCGGACTTCGGCCACTTGCTTGAGGGCGAACAGCCCCTGCAGCAGGACCAGCAGGGCAATCACGCCGAAGCTGATCACGGCGCGTTTGGCGATGCTCAGGTTACCCAGCGTCATGGGACGTACTCCGAGTGTGGAAAAAAAGGGCAGGAGTGCAGATAAAAAAGCGCAGGCCCGGGACCGGACCTGCGCGAGGGGAGCATCAGTCTTCTACGTGGGGAATCTTGCGCGGGGCCATGAAGTACATCCAGGTCAGGGCAATGAAGTACATGGCCGGGATCAGGGTGAACAGCAGGGTGTAGTTGTTGTTGGTGGCGGTGAGGATGTGGCCGACGATCTGGGTCATGAACATGCCGCCGATGGCCGCGCACATGCCGCCGAAGCCGAACACGGTGCTCATCATGTGCTTGGGCGTGTAGTCCATCACCAGGCTCCAGATGTTGGCGGTCCAGGCCTGGTGAGCGCCGATCCCCAGGGAGATGGCGAACACGGCCAGCCACAGGTTGGCGGTGCCGGCGGCCATGATCACGCCGATGATGCAGCAGGCGAACAGGAACATTGACAGCAGCCGCGCCTTGATCGGGTTCATGCCGCGACCGATGAGGAACGAGGAGAGGATGCCGCCACCGACGCTGCCGAAGTCGGCGGTCAGGTAGATGATGATCAGCGGGATGCCCATCTGGGTGACGTTGATCCCCAGGTTGTACTGCTGGTTGAGGAACGGCGGCAGCCAGTACAGGTAGAACCAGAACACCGGCGCGGTCAGCGAGTAGGCCAGGGCGAAGGCCCAGGTGCCGCGCATGCGCAGGATGCGGCTGAAGGGCACGCGGGTCGGCTCGGGCTCCACTTGTTGCTGGATGTAGGCCAGTTCCGAGGCTTTGACGCTGGGGTGATCTTCCGGGTTGAAGTACTTCAGGCCCCAGAACAGCAGCCAGACGCCGCCCAGCGCGGCCATGCACAGGAACGCCGCTTGCCAGCCCCAGGCGTGGAGGATCAGCGGCAGCAGCATCGGGGTGAACATCGCACCGACGTTGGTCCCGGCGTTGAAGATCCCGGTGGCTACCGCGCGTTCACCGGCCGGGAACCACAGGCGCGTGGTCTTCACGCAGGCCGGGTAGTTGGCGGCTTCGGTGAGCCCGAGAATGAACCGGCAGACCATGAAGCCCGCCGCCGAAGTGGCCAGGCCGTGGGCGCCGGTGGCCAGGCTCCACAGCAGCACGGCGAAGAAGAACACCCGCTTCACGCCGATCCGGTCGATCAGCCGGCCCTGGAGCACGAAGCCCACGGCGTAGCCGACCTGGAACCAGAAGTTGATGTTGGCGTAGTCCATCGCCGTCCAGCTCATTTCCTTGGCCAGGATCGGCTGCATCACGCCCAGGGCGGCGCGATCGATGTAGTTCAGGGTGGTGGCGAAGAACACCAGGGCGAGCATGCCCCAGCGGGTCTTGCCGACGGCCATGGCGCCGCGGATCTTGTCGCCGATGCCGCTGGCAGCACCGAGGCTCGGGGCGATGCGAGAGCTTTGAGAAGGAGTCATGTAAGCCATCCGTTCAGTGACTGACGAGCCAGGGCTCGTCGGAACTCAAGGGCGCGTGATCAATCGTCAGTGGGGCATGTCAGCCAGGGACTGGGTGATTGATCGGCTGGGTAGGTTCGTCGTTGCGGCGTTGCAGCAGGCGGACGAACGTCATCGGGTCGAGCGCAGCTCAGGGCTGTAGCGCGTCGTGATCCAGGAGGCCGGTTGAGGTCGTTCCAGGCGCAAGCCAAAGGGATGAGCAGCAGGGCGGGGCGTTGAGTGCAAGCATGAGGGTGTACCCGATTTTTGAAATTTTTATGGTGTGTTCTGGGTCTGGGCGATTGAAGCCGCGGTTTCCGGGGCGGCTCAATGTGCTGTCGATGGTGCGCAGTGGCCGAAAAATCGTCAATTCGCCAATCGGCATTCTGTTCGATAATCGAACACAAAACTAACTGGTTCGTACACTTTAAATCATGCTGTGGAATAATCCGCCACATCGAATAAAAGGCTCGGGCGCCACCGGCCGTCATTTCCCGGGAGTTGAATCATGCAGCGTTCCATTGCCACCGTTTCCTTGAGCGGCACCCTGCCGGAAAAACTCGAAGCCATCGCCGCCGCCGGCTTCGACGGGGTGGAGATTTTCGAGAACGACCTTCTCTATTACGACGGCAGCCCGCGGGAAATCAGGCAGATGTGCGCCGATCTGGGGATCGCCATCACCCTGTTCCAGCCGTTTCGGGATTTCGAGGGCTGCCGCCGCGATCGCCTGGCACGCAACCTGGAACGTGCCGAACGCAAATTCGACCTGATGCAGGAACTGGGCACCGACCTGGTGCTGGTGTGCAGCAATGCCCAGGCCGACAGCCTCGGCGAGCGGCAGATCCTCATCGACGACCTGCACCTGCTGGCCGAGCGAGCCGGCGCCCGTGGCTTGCGCATCGGCTACGAGGCCCTGGCCTGGGGCCGCCATGTGAATACCTATCAACAGGTCTGGGACATCGTGCGCAGCGCCGATCACCCAAGCCTGGGGGTGTTGCTGGACAGCTTCCACACCCTGTCGCTCAAGGGCGACCCGGCGGCGATTGCCGAGATTCCCGGGGACAAGATCTTCTTCGTGCAGATGGCCGACGCGCCGATCCTGGCCATGGACGTGCTGGAGTGGAGCCGGCATTTCCGCTGCTTCCCGGGCCAGGGTGAATTCGACCTGCCGGGGTTCCTGGCGCCGATCATCAAGAGCGGCTATACCGGGCCGCTGTCCCTGGAAATCTTCAACGACGGCTTTCGCGCCGCGCCGCCGCGGGCCAATGCCGCCGACGGCCTGCGTTCCCTGCTGTACCTGGAGGAAAAGACCCGCGAGCGCCTGTTGCAGGAAGCGCAGCCGGTGCCCAACCTGGACATCCTGTTCGCCCCGCCGGCGGTTGAAGCCTATGGCGGCACCGAGTTCCTTGAGTTCGCGGTGGACGATGCCCTGGGCGCCAAGCTGGGCAGCTGGCTGGAACGCCTGGGGTTTGCCAAGGCCGGACAGCATCGTTCCAAGAACGTGAGCCTGATGCGCCAGGGCGATATCAACCTGATCCTCAACTCCGAGCCCTATTCCTTCGCCCACAGCTTCTTCGAGGCCCATGGCCCTTCGGTGTGTGCCACGGCGATCCGGGTCAAGGACAGCGCCAAGGCCCTGGAGCGGGCGGTGGCCTACAAGGGCCAGCCCTATCGCGGCCTGGTCGGTCCCAACGAGCTGGAGCTGGCGGCGGTGCGCGAGCCCGATGGCAGCCTGATCTACCTGGTGGACCAGCAGCAGGGCGGCCAGCACCTGTACGACACCGACTTCAACATGCATGACGATGTGCAAGCCAAGGGCGGCCTCAAGCGCATCGACCACATGGCCATGGCCCTGCCGGCGGACAGCCTCGACAGCTGGGCGCTGTTCTACAAGAGCCTGCTGGATTTCGAGGCCGATGACGAAGTGGTGCTGCCGGATCCCTATGGCCTGGTGAAAAGCCGCGCCCTGCGCAGTCGTTGCAGCTCGATCCGCTTGCCGCTGAACATCTCGGAGAACCGCAACACGGCGATCTCCCATGCGCTGTCCAGCTATCGCGGCTCGGGGGTGCATCACATCGCCTTTGATTGCGACGACCTCTTCACCGAGGTCAGCCGGGCCAAGCAGGCCGGGGTGCCGCTGCTGGATATCCCGCTCAATTACTACGACGATTTGGCCGCGCGCTTTGATTTCGACGATGAGTTTCTCAGCGAACTGGCCTACTACAACGTCCTGTATGACCGCGATGCCCAGGGCGGTGAGCTGTTCCATGTCTACACCGAACCTTTCGAGGGGCGCTTTTTCTTCGAGCTCATCCAGCGCAAGAACGGCTACGCCGGCTATGGCGCGGCCAACGTGGCGGTGCGTCTGGCGGCCATGGCCAAGTCCCGCAGTGGCGCGGTGCGCCAGGCCAAGTTGTAGCGCATTGGTAAGCGGAGGCGGCAATCCACCGCCTCTGTGCTTTCTTTCGCGACAGGACGCGGCCCATAATCGCCCGCGTGTGCAGTGATGGCCGTGAGCCCAGAATGACAATGACCAGTGAACGCTCGATTGCGCCCGATGAGCCTGCTCTCGAACCGCGCAAGAGTCGCAAGAACAACCCGGAAAAGACCCGCGAGAACATCCTTCAAGAAGCCATTGTCGAGTTCGTCCAGCAGGGCCTGTCCGGCGCGCGGGTGGATGCGATCGCCGAGCGCATCCACACCTCCAAGCGCATGATCTATTACTACTTCGGCAGCAAGGAGCAGCTGTACGTCGAGGTGCTGGAAAAACTCTACGGCGATATCCGCAGTACCGAGAGCCGCTTGCACCTGGCGGAACTGGCGCCGCAGGAGGCGATTCGCCGGCTGGTGGAGTTCACCTTCGATCACCACGATCGCAATGTGGATTTCGTGCGTATCGTCAGCATCGAGAACATCCACAAGGCCGAGTACGTGAAGCAGTCCGGGGTGATCAAGGCGATGAACAACACCATCCTCCATGCCCTGGGCGAGATCCTTGAGCGTGGCGCGCAGGACGGGGTGTTCCGCAGTGGCCTGGATCCGCTGGACGTGCATTTGCTGATCAGCTCGTTCTGTTTCTATCGGGTGTCGAACCGCCACACCTTTGGCGAGATCTTCCAGATCGACCTGCCGGATGAAGCCATCAAGCAGCGGCATCGGGAAATGATCTGCGAGTCGGTACTGCGCTACCTGCAGGCCTGACGCCGCTGCCCGCAGGCGCTGGCTTGCCGGCGCAAGCGCCCGTAAGATCGCGATCGCCACCCGGCTCCTACAACAATCCCCCTCGACAAGGAAGGCACCATGGGCAACCCCGTTCCCACGCTGAAAATCATCCTGATCCTGATGATCGTCGTTGACTCGTTCTGGTTCGGCGAGCGCCTGCTGTCCCTGACCGGCTTCAGCGTATTCGACTGGCTGCCGAGCTCGGTGATCAATCTGGTGGGCCTGTTCGGCAGTCTGCTGATGATTCTCTTCAACGTGCTGTTGATCGGCCTGCTCGCGCGCCTGCAGCTCAAGCCCGAGTAAACGCAGTTCCTGTAGCCGCTGCCGAAGGCTGCGAACGAGCCGCAGGCTCGCCAGCGTCCTGACGGATGCCGAGGCCCCTGCGGGGCCTGTCGCAGCCTGCGGCAGCGGCTACAGGCGTATTTCAGCCGTTCATGCTGTGGAAGTGCGCCAGCATCCGTTGCGGGTTGGCGCTCTGGCCGCTGAACAGCTCGAACGCCTTGACCGCCTGGAACACCGCCATGGTGCCGCCATCCAGGGTCCGGCAACCCAGGGCGCGGGCGTTGCGCAACAGCTCGGTTTCCAGCGGGAAGTAGACGATCTCGGCCACCCACAGGTCCGCCCGCAGCAGCTCCACGGGTACCGGCATGCCCGGCAGCTTGGCCATGCCCATGGGCGTGGTGTTCACCAGGCCGTCGGCGCTGGCCAGGGTACCGGGCAGGTCGCTGCCGGCCTTGGCCCGGCCGGCACCGAAGTGCTGGTTGAGATTGTCCGCCAGACTCTGCGCCCGCTGGTTTTCCACATCGAAAATGCTCAGGTGTTCCACGCCTTCACTGAGCAGGGCGTGGGCCACTGCCGCGCCAGCGCCGCCGGCCCCCATCTGCACCACGCGCCGTCTGGCCACCTCTGGCAGGCCACGGCGGAATCCTTCGGCAAACCCCAGGCAGTCGGTGTTGTGGCCGACCCGCTTGCCGTCCTTGAGGACCACGGTGTTGACCGCGCCAATCCCGCGAGCTTCCGGGGACAGTTCATCCAGCAACGGCAGGATGCTCTGCTTGCAGGGGAAGGTGATGTTCAGCCCGGTGAAGTTCATCCGTTCGGCGGCTTGGAGCAGGTCGGGCAGGGCGCTGCTGTCGAGCCCCAGCTGGTCCAGGTCGATCAGCCGGTACAGGTAGCGCAGGTTTTGCGCGTCGCCTTCGTGTTCGTGCAGGGCCGGGGTGCGTGAAGCCTGGATGCCGGCACCGATCAGTCCGGCGAGTACGCCTGTATGGCCTGTCATAGACCTTGCTCCTTGAACCGCAGGCTGAAGTGTTCCAGCGCCAGGCGATAGCCGTGGCTGCCGAAGCCGCACATCACCGCCAGGGCGATGCCCGAGACAAAGGAGTGATGGCGGAAGGGTTCGCGGGCGTGGACGTTGGACAGGTGCACTTCGATCACCGGCAGCTCGCTGGCCACCAGCGCATCGCGGATCGCCACCGAGGTGTGGGTCCAGGCGGCGGGGTTGATCACGATGCCGGCGCAACGACCGCGGGCGGCGTGGATCCAGTCCAGCAGCTCGCCTTCGTGGTTGGTCTGGCGAAACTCCACGGCCAGGCCGAATTCCTCGGCGGCACGGCCGCACAAGGCAGAGACATCGGCCAGGGTTTCGTGGCCGTAAGTCGCCGGTTCTCGGGTGCCGAGCAGGTTCAGGTTCGGGCCGTTGAGCACCAGAACGATAGGACGCATGGGGGTAGATCTCCGTTGTTATTGTCAGCCTCGGGAGAAGGTACGAGGCGCTGGGGAGGTAAATTGTACTAACTGGTTAATTTGGTCAATTGATGGCCGAGAGCCGAGGCCAGGAAGCTTGATTAAGTGTTCGATAATCGAACGCTGTTATGGGCGATGGCCGTGGCAAGGCCTTGCCCGGCAATAAATGCTGACGACTTTGCAACTGCCGTAAGGCTGCCCTGGCCCTCTCTGGGGCTAACCTCAAACAGGACACCTCCTGCTGCCGTTTCAGGCCAGTGGTCGGATTAATCATGAAAAACGAGTCTTTGGACTCAATAACCTAACGGATGGGTTAGCATGAAAGTGTTCGTTTACAAGGGCTATGCGGTCGTCGTCATGTTGCGTGACGAACATTGCCCACCCCATGTGCATGTGGATGGCGGTCGCTGGAGTGCCCGTTTTCGCTTCAGCTTCTGGCATAACGGCGTCGAGCTCTGGGACGTTGTCCCCCATGGCCGCCGCCCAGCGCTGGCAGTCCTTGAGGGCTTGCGCCAGGCCTTGACGCAACGGGTGCATCTGGCTCGGCGTATCTGGTGGAGCAAGCTGCGCACCTTGTGCCTTGAGCAGCAGCTGTGGGATTGGCAAGCGAACGCTGTGGTGGAACGGTCAAGCGCTGGCTGCAGGGTGGACCTGATCGAGTCGGCGCACTACGAGGAACAACGAAACCTGACTCGCCTGACCCTGGTGGGCGCGGCGCAAGGAGTGGAGATCGAACTATGAAAGTCATCAAAGCAGCGGTGCCGGTCGATGTGCCCTTGACCCAGGCGTTGCTGGATCAAGCGATTGAACGCGGTGAAGCGCGTCATGACGCGGGTTTGCAAGTCAGCACCTTGAGCTATGCGGCCGGCTGCCTGTGCCTGGGCTTTGCCGATGGCAGTTCGATTCATCTGCCGGTGGACAACTATCCGGAGCTGGCGGCGCTAAGCGACACCCAGTTGCAGCAACTGCAGCTGGGCTTTGCCGCCACGGCGGTGTGCCATGAGGCCGTGGACCTGCAGGTGTCGATTGTCGGGCTGCTGTCTGCCAGCGAGCCGCTGATGAAGCTGGCGACCCAGTTGGTCGCCTCTCGCAACGGTCGGCAAAGCAGCGCGGCCAAGGCCCAGGCGGCACGTCAAAATGGCAAGAAAGGCGGCCGGCCGCGCAAGGTGGAGGTGCCGGCCTAGACGCCGGAGTGAGGCCGGTCGGTGCCGGAATCATTCGCTAATGAATACTGATATCAATTGAAAGTCATTCTCGTCTGACCTTAAGATGCCCGGCAATTTCCGTCATGTTCCAGGGAGTCGGTTTGTCGGACGTGGATCTCAAGGGACTGTTTCTCAAGCATGCCACTGCCTTGCGTGGGTATCTGGCGCGCAAGATACGGGACCCGCAGTTGGCCGCTGATCTGGTGCAGGAGAGTTTCCTGCGGCTGGCCGAGCATCGGCGCGGCGAGCGTATCGACAACTCCCAGGGCTATCTCTACCGCACGGCGAACAACCTGCTGATCGACCATGTACGCCAGGAAGCGCGGCGCAAGACGCAGACCGTGCCCCATGAAGTGCTGGCCGACATCGAGGATGAGGCGGCCGGGCTGGAGGCTCAGGCGATGGCGCAGCAACAGCGCAAGGCACTGAAACAGGCGATCACCGAGCTGCCCCCGCGGACCCGGGAAATCTTTCGCCTGAACCGTATCGAAGGCCTGACCCACGCCGAGGTGGCGCGGCACCTGAACATTTCCGACAGCTCGGTGCAAAAGCACCTGGCCCGGGCACTGGCCTATGTGATGCAACGCTTGCAGGCTACCGACGGTCGGCCGGTCGACCAGTGAGTTACGGGAAAAGTCGCGGTCAGACGTCACTGCTTATATATAACGAGAAATCGAGATTCACACGTGAATAGCCAGGGTCCGCAAGAGCGCAGTATCACCGAGGCCGCCGCCGACTGGGCGGTGCGTTTGCACGCGGGAGGCCTGAGCGCCGTCGAGCAGGCGCAGCTTGCCCAGTGGCAGGCCGCCGACCCGCGCCACCCCCAGGCCCTGGCGTTCGCCCGGCAGACCTGGGAAGCCCTGGGCGAGTTGCGCCTGGATCCGGAACTGGCTGGCCCGGCGTCGTCACGGCGTCAGGCGGGAAGGCCGGCGACGGCGGCGCCTCGGCCGCGCCGCCGACGTCTGCTGCCACGAGTTGCCAGCGCGGCCATGTTGGTGCTGGTGGTTGCCCTGGGCTGGCTGCAAGGGCCGCAGGCACTGCTGTACCTGCAGGCCGACTACCTGACCGGCAAAGGCCAGGTGCGCAGCGTGCAACTGGCCGATGGCAGCACCGTGGAACTGGATTCCGAGAGTGCCATTCGTCTGGATTTCAGCGATGAAAAACGTCAGATCCAGCTGCTGGCCGGCTCAGCGGTGTTTGACGTGGCGCCCATGGTCGGCGCGGAGAAGCGCCCCTTCATCGTGCACAGCGCCGGCGGCCAGACCCGGGCCCTGGGCACCCGCTTCGTGGTCGGTCGCGAGAGCGCTCAACAAGCCTGGGTCGGCGTGTTGCAGCACAGTGTCGCGGTGAGCCTGGAGGCTGCGGCGCAACGCGGTGCCTCCGAGCGGGTGCTGCAAGAGGGGCAGAGCGTGCGCTATGACCCGCAGTCGGGCGTGGTCGCCCTCGACGGGATCGACCTGCAACGGGCCACCAGCTGGCGGCGCGGGGTGCTGGTGTTCGAGCGCCAGCCCCTGGGCTTGGTGGTGGAGCGCCTCAATCGCTATCGCCCCGGGCGCGTGGTGCTGACCAGCAGTGCCCTGGCCCAGCGGCAGGTCAGCGGTGTCTTTCACCTGGACATGCTCGACGCCGCTCTGGTCACCCTGACCCAGGAGCTGCAGGTGCAACGTTTCGACCTGGCCGGCGTCAGCCTGATTTACTGAGGCCTGCGGGCCTCTTTCCCTATCCCTGAAAAATAATTGGAAAAAACCTTACTGAGTTTTCCGGCCTGGCACGTCTAGCTAATTGAGATGCATTCGCATAAGAAAAAATAGCCAGCGCAGGGATCAGGGACATGAGGGTAGGCAGTCGCACTGGAGTTCACGCCGCAAGTCGGTTGGCCCTGGCCATCCACTTGGGCGTAGCAGGACTGTTGGCGGGAAGCGCTTCACTGCACGCGGCGGAGCCTGTGGGCAGCGCCCCGCAGAGTGCCCGGCAGCAACGCGCGCTGGATTTCGATATTCCCGCCCAGGCCCTCGGCAGTGCGGTGCTGGTGTTTGCCGAGCAGGCCGGGGTGCAAGTGCTGTTCGACAGCCTGCGCCTGCATGGCTTGCACAGTTCGCCAGTCAAGGGGCGTTACAGCGCCGAGGACGGGCTGGCCCGCCTGCTGGGCAATGCCCCGGTGGCGTACCGCTTTACTGGTGAGCGCCAGGTGACCCTGAGCCGGGTGGAAGCCGCAAGTGATGGCGCCCTGGCCCTGGCCCCCACCACGGTTTTCGCCGACCTCGAAGGCCGCCAGAGCGACTGGGTCTACAACGCGCCGCGCTCGGTGAGCATGGTCGGCCGCGAGCAACTGGAGCGCAATCCACCGCGGCATGCCGCCGAGATGCTGGAGGAAACCTCCGGCGTGTACTCGGCCGTCAGCCAGCAGGACCCCGGCCTGTCGGTGAACATCCGCGGCCTGCAGGACTATGGCCGGGTCAACATGTCGGTGGACGGCATGCGCCAGAACTATCAGCAAAGCGGCCACCAGCAGCGCAACGGCACCCTCTACGTCGACCCCGAGCTGCTCTCCGAAGTGGTGGTGGAGAAGGGCGCGACCTCGACCATGGGCGGCGCCGGAGTGATCGGCGGAGTCGCCAATTTTCGCACCCTCGAAGCCCGCGACCTGCTCAAGCCCGGCCAGGAGATCGGTGGCCGGATCCGCCTGACCAGCGGCCTGGGCGGCCGCAGCAACGGCACCCATTTCATCGGCAGCTCGGCCTTTGCCATCGGCACCGACGCCTGGGACATGCTGCTGGCCGCCAGTGAACGGCACCTGGGCGACTACCAGCCGGGGACCCGTGGCGGCATCGGCGAACTGCGTACCGGCGGCTGGATGGACCCGTCGATCAATGAGCGGGTCAAGCATTCCAAGGTGGCCTATTCCGCCTCGGTGATGCGCTCGCGCCTGGCCAAGCTGGGGCTCAACCTGCCCCAGGACCAGCGCCTGCAACTGAGCTACCTGACCACCGAGGTGTCCTACGACGACGCCAACATGATGAACACCGAGAACCAGGATCGACTCTGGGAAAAGCTCGGCAGCAGCCAGGTGCATTCGCAGAACTTCGGCCTCGACTACAGCTACACCCCGGACAACCCGCTGATCGATTTCAAGGCCAAGCTCTACTACGTCGATACCCGCAACGACCAGAGCACCCTGACCCGGCGCAGCAGCCCCGGCTACTCGATCACCTACCAGACCGACACCTATGGCGCCCAGGCGCAGAACACCTCGACCTTCGCGCTCGGCGAGCTGGCCACGCTCAAGGCCAACTACGGCCTGGAGTTCTTCTATGACAAGGTCCGCCCCGACTCCAGCCAGCCGGTGCCCAAGGGTTCGGCGGTCAGCGCTTCGCCGGCGGCGAGCATGACCCCCGAGGGCGACCGGGCCCTGGGCAGCCTGTTCACCCGGCTGGATTTCGACTACGACGGCTGGCTGAACCTCAACGCCGGGCTGCGTTATGACCGCTACCGCCTGCGCGGCGAGACCGGGATCAACACCCGCACCTTCGTGATCGGCAAGACGCCGCAACAGGTCTCGGTGCCGGTGGCCTACGACATCGACAACCAGCAAGGGCGCTTCTCGCCGACCTTCGGTCTGTCGGTCAAGCCCGGTGTCGAGTGGCTGCAACTGTTCGCCAGCTATGGCAAGGGCTGGCGCCCCCCGGCGGTGACCGAAACCATGATCACCGGCCGGCCCCACGGTGGCGGCTCGGAGAGCACCTTTCCCAACCCCTTTTTGAAGCCGGAGCGCTCCACCACCTGGGAAGCGGGGGTCAATGTCTTCAAGGAGAACCTCTGGTTCAACGATGACCGCCTGGGGATCAAGGTGGCCTACTTCGATACCCGGGTCGACGACTTCATCTATATGGCCATGGGCGTGCAGCCCCCGGGCTATGGCTCACCCGGCATCGGCAACAGCGCCTACGTCAACGACCTCAGCAGCACCCGCTTCAAGGGCGTCGAGTACCAGCTGGACTATGACGCCGGCCGCGCCTACGGCCAGCTGAACTACACCCACATGATCGGCGACAACGATTTCTGCACCAAAGTCGCCTGGCTGGGGGGCGTGACCCAGCCGGTGAAGAGCGGCAGCGGGCGTGGCGCGATCGTCACCGGCATGCGTGCTGATGATGCGGCCAACAACGCCAGCCGCTGCAATGCGGCGATCCTCGGCTCGGCCGAACACATGCCCATGGACCGCGGGACCCTGACCCTGGGCGCGCGCTTCTTCGAACGCAAGCTGGATATCGGCGCCCGGGCCCGCTACAGCGCCGGCTACTCGATCGCCGGTTCCGCCACCGGCACCGTGAGCCAGACCGGCGTCTACCCGGCCGACTGGAAGCCCTACACCGTCTACGACCTGTATGGCAGCTACCGGGCCACTGAAGAACTGACCCTGCGCCTGGCCATGGAAAACGTCACCGACCGCGCCTACCTGGTGCCCCTCGGCGATGTCCTGGCCTTTACCCTCGGCCGTGGCCGGACCCTGCAGGGCACCGTGGAATATCAGTTCTGAGCGCTTTTGCCCGTTGATGGGCAAAACCGCAGCAGGCACTGGCGTGCTGCGGCCATGACCCACCTATGTACTGGAGTTTTGCATGAGCATTTCGATCTCTTACAGCGCTACCTACGGCGGTAATACTGTTGCGCAATACCTGACTGACTGGTCGGCCTACTTCGGCGACGTCAACCACCGCCCCGGCGAAGTGGTCGATGGCACCAACACCGGTGGCTTCAACCCGGGCCCGTTCGACGGCACCCAGTACGCCATCAAGAGCACCGCCAGCGACGCCGCCTTCGTCGCCGATGGCAACCTGCACTACACCCTGTTCAGCAACCCGAGCCATACCCTGTGGGGTTCGGTGGACACCCTCTCCCTGGGCGACACCCTCGCCGGTGGCTCGGGCAGCAACTACCACCTGGTCAGCCAGGAAGTCAGCTTCAGCAACCTGGGCCTCAACAGCCTGAAGGACGAAGGTCGCGCGGGCGAAGTGCACAAGGTGGTCTTCGGCCTGATGAGCGGCGACAGCTCGGCCCTGGCTGGTGAAATCGATGCCCTGCTCAAGGCCATCGACCCCAGCCTGTCGCTGAACTCGACCTTCGATGACCTGGCCTCCGCCGGCGTTGCCCACGTCACCCCGGCTGCCGCAGTCGCGGCCGATATCGGCCTGGTGGGCATGCAGGACGTGGGCCTGGACTGGGCCATGGTTGCCTGAGTGGCGGCTTGACTCACCCGCGTCGCCCGAGTTTTAGAAAGCCAGGGCGGCGCTGGTGGCCAATTCGGAGTCGCGTCCAGCCTGGCCTCGTAGCAGCTGGCTTGCCAGCGAAGGCGCCGGCCGGATTGGCGCAGCTCTCAAGGGACTCTTCGCCGGCGAGCCGGCTCCTACAGGACGGGCATTGGCATGCCAACAGCCGTCACGAGGACGGCTGTTGGCGGCAGCGGGGCGGATCAGCGGCGGGTCAGCAGGACCCCGGATTCCATGTGGTGGGTCCAGGGGAACTGGTCGAACAGCGCGCAGCGGGTGATGCGGTGGGTGTCGTGCAACTGGGCGATGTTGGCTGCCAGCGTCTCCGGGTTGCAGGAGATGTACAGGATGTTGTCGAAGCGCCGGGTCAGTTCGCAGGTGTCCGGGTCCATGCCGGCCCGGGGCGGGTCGACGAACACGCTGCCGAATTCGTAGCTCTTCAAGTCCACGCCCTGCAGGCGGCGGAACGGACGCACTTCGTTCAGGGCTTCGGTCAGCTCTTCGGCGGACAGACGCACCAGGGTGACGTTATCCACAGCGTTTTCGCTGAGGTTGCTCAAGGCGGCATTCACCGAGGTCTTGCTGATCTCGGTGGCCAGTACCTTGCGCACCCGGGTGGCCAGGGGCAGGGTGAAGTTGCCGTTGCCGCAGTACAGTTCCAGCAGGTCGTCCTGGCGTTCGCCCAGGGCTTCATAGGCCCAGTTGAGCATCTTCTGGTTCACCGTGCCGTTGGGCTGGGTGAAGGCGCCTTCCGGTTGGCGGTAGCTGAAGGTACGCCCGCCGACGTCGAGCTGTTCCACCACGTAGTCTTGGCCGATGACTTCGCGCTTGCCCTTGGAACGACCGATCACGCTGACCTTGAGGTCGGCGGCCAGTTGGCTCGCGGCCTTGTGCCAGTGCTCGTCCAGCGGGCGGTGGTAGCACAGGGTGATCATCGCGTCCCCGGCCAGGGTGGTGAGGAACTCCACCTGGAACAGCTTGTGGCTCAAAGGCGCGCTGGCTTGCCAGGCGGCCTTGAGCTGGGGCATCAGCTGGTTGATGCGCTGGCTGGCGATGGGGAATTCTTCGATCAGGATCGGCGTGCGCTTGTCGTCCTGGGAGAACATCGCGTAGTGCCGCTCACCGGCTTCGCGCCACAGGCGGAATTCGGCCCGCAGGCGGAAGTGCTGCAGGGGCGAGTCGAAGACCTGGGGCTCGGGCGCATCGAAAGGCGCCAGCAGGTCACGCAGGCGCGTGACCTTATCGTTCAACTGGCTGTTGTAGCTTGCGGCGTCAAAAGTCATGCGGCGAACCAACCCAGCTTGATGACAAACAGAATCGACAGGATCACCAGCGGCGCGTTCAGCTCACGGGCACGGCCCGACAGCAGCTTGATCGCGGTCCAGGCAATAAAGCCGAAGGCGATGCCGTTGGCGATCGAATAGGTGAACGGCATGGCCAGGGCGGTAACCACCACCGGGGCGGCGACGGTGATGTCTTCCCAGTCGATTTCCGCCAGGCCCGAGGTCATCAGCACGGCGACGAACAGCAGGGCTGGCGCGGTAGCGAACGGTGGCACGCTGGCCGCCAGCGGCGAGAAGAACAGTGCCAGCAGGAACAGAATCGCCACCACGATGGCGGTCAGGCCGGTGCGGCCGCCGGCGCTCACGCCCGCGGCGGATTCGATGTAGCTGGTGGTGGTCGAGGTGCCCAGCAGGGAGCCGGCCATGGCGGCGGTGCTGTCAGCGATCAGCGCCCGGCCCATTTTCGGCATGTGGCCGTCCTTGCCCATCAGGCCGGCGCGCTTGGCCACGCCGATCAGGGTGCCGGAGTTGTCGAACAGATCAACGAACAGGAAGGCGAAGATCACGCTGACCAGACCGATATCCAGGGCGCCCTTGATGTCCAGCTGCAGGAAGGTCGGGGCCAGGGACGGTGGCATCGAGGTCACGCCGGCGAACGGGGTGAAGCCCATGATGATCGAGGCAATGGTCACCGCGAGGATGCCGATCAGCACCGCACCGCGCACTTTCAGCGCTTCCAGGGCGACGATCAGGGCAAAGCCCAGGGTGGCGAGGATCGGCGCCGGTTTTTTCAGATCACCCAGGCCGACCATGGTCGCTTGGTTGCTGACCACGATCTCGGCGTTGTGCAGGGCGATCAGCGCCAGGAACAGGCCGATACCGGCGGCAATCGCCGAGCGCAGCGGCAGGGGAATGCTGTTGATGATCCACTCGCGGATCTTGAAGATCGACAGCAGGAAGAACAGCACCGCCGAGATGAACACCGCACCCAGCGCCACTTGCCAGGTGTGGCCCATGTGCAGGACCACGGTGTAGGTAAAGAAGGCGTTCAGGCCCATGCCCGGCGCCAGGGCGATCGGGTAGTTGGCGATCAGGCCCATGACGGTGGAGCCAATGGCCGCGGCCAGGCAGGTGGCAACGAACACCGCGCCCTTGTCCATGCCCGTCTCGCCGAGAATGCTCGGGTTGACGAAAAGGATGTAGGCCATGGCCAGGAAGGTGGTCACGCCCGCAAGAATCTCGGTGCGCACGTTGGTGTTGTGTGCCTTGAGTTGAAACAGCCTTTCCAGCATGTCTGCTCCCCGTGGCGCCGCCGGGCGCCGTGAATGTATCGACTCCAACAGCAAAGCACAGACTTTATAAGGTGCCTGCGGATTTGCCCTGGGTCGGAAAAAGCCGCGCATCATACCAGCAGCGTGGGCCAATGGCTGCGATCGTCGGCGATGTTTTGCCACGCTGGCAAGTAGCGCATACTGCGCCCTGCTTTCAAGGGGGGATTTATGCGCAGCACAGTGAAAATGATCGCGTTGGCGTGGGTGGGGGCAGCGGCCTGCTGGCTGGCGACTCCGGCCCTGGCACGCTCGGCACCACCGTTGAGCCGAGTGGAGATTCTCAAGGTGCTGTCACCTTCCTGCGGCCTGGAGGATGTCTCCGATGGGCGCGAACGCACCCAGTGCGACCACAACGGCCCGAACATCAAGGTCTACGTGCTGGAGATCGGCTACGGCCGCGAGCCCCATGTGAACCTGGACGGTTTCGAGGTCGACGGCACCCGCTCGGCCGTGTGCGAGGACGGTTCCGCCTATGTGCCCTGCGGCAACTCGGGGATCACCGTGGGCTACATCTATGTCTTCGACCTGGCGGGCAAGCAGGAAGGCACCTTCAGCTTCAGCAACACCTCGATCAACGCGCCGGGCAATACCCTGAGTGCGCAGATCTACATCCGGTAGCCCCGAACGGCGTTCGGCAAAGCTGACTAAGCTCTAAAGACCTTCCTGGTGGAGTCATCCCCATGACCTTCAGAGCCTTGGTCACCCTTGCCGAAGGCATCGATGACCTGCAAAGCGTGACCCTGATCGACGTACTGCGCCGTGCCGAAATCGAGGTGCTGGCGGCCAGCGTTGAAAACCGGCGCATGCTCACCTGCGCCCGCGGCACCCGACTGACCGCCGACGCCATGCTGGTGGATGTGCTGGCCCAGCGCTTCGACCTGATCGTATTGCCCGGCGGCGCGGTAGGCGCCCAGCACCTGGCGAGCCATCAACCGCTGCTGCAACTGGTCAAGGATCAGGTAGCGGCGGGGCGCCTGTTCGCCGGCATCGCCGAAGCACCGGCCCTGGCCTTGCAGGCCTATGGCGTGCTGCGCCAGCGGCGCATGACCTGCCTGCCCAGCGCCAGCCATCAGCTGCTGGGCTGCAACTTTGTCGACCAGCCGGTGGTGGTGGACGGCAACTGCATCACCGCCCAGGGCTCCGGCGCGGCCCTGGCGTTTGCCCTGGCCCTGGTGGAGGCGC
>Ga0194135_10000162_pt1 | contig 38946 bp, 46 predicted proteins | sample LitLau_LLRF_2013_FD_134024 | JGI IMG/M metagenome (GOLD analysis project Ga0194135, IMG submission 134024) | Freshwater sediment microbial communities in response to fracking from North America - Little Laurel Run_MetaG_LLRF_2013 (version 2) | ecosystem: Environmental > Aquatic > Freshwater >... | reverse complement strand
ATCTTCTTCAAAATCTTCAACAGTCTTTTTCTTAGCTACCTTCTTAACTGCTGGTTTACGACCACGTGTAGGAGGTTCATCAAAATCTTCATCATTTTCTTCATCTTCTGAAGAGTCAAAATCGTCTTCTTCAAAATCTTCAACTTCGTTTTTGCGTTTTTTGCTAGCAGTCTTGAATCCCATTCTTTTTGCCCACCCTTCATAATCTCGGCGAATTTCTTTTTCGTCCGAAGCAGTTTGTAATTCTGACAAATCCCATTTAAGATATGCCAGTTCTTCTTCAGTTAATGGAGTTTGTTCTTTACCTATTTGAACAGAATACATTTCTGCCGGTGCTTTGTCGCTATCATAACGAATACGAATATCAATGCCGTATTTTTCATGAGACACTGGAAAGCACTTAGTATTACCGCTTTTCATTTCTACGGTATTGAGTCCCATCAGGTCTTTAATCTTATTAACAAGACTTACTCCCATGGAAATCACTTCAACCGGAGTCCATGAATCGCTACCTTTATCTTTAAATCCAGATTTACGTTCAGCTACAGTATGTTTAGAAAGTCTGTTTGGTTCACCTCTTTGTTCCTTACGGCTAATTGCACAGATATACCACTTTTTGTCGATGGTAATAAGTCTATCGTTTCTTTCTTTTACCTCCATAACTTCTGGGGATTCTGCGAGATCTCTCCAAGGATCATAAATAGTTGAATCAAAAGATTGTGATTCTGGGTCCCAAGAGGGGCTAGCTACTGGAAAATTTTTGCTTTGTTTTCCATCTCGTACAGGTGGTTTAACCCAATAGGTAACATAACTGAAAGTTGCCCCAAACAGCCTATAAGTTACCCATGTTTTATCTGGAAACTTCGCCAGCTTCACGATCTCAGGAATTTTTGGACCTCTATCACGAGTATTGCCACGAACATCACCAAGATCAGTTCCCTTCTGTGCCATATCTATTCCTTGTTATACGTTGTTTCAAGCGTTCCCAAAAACCTCGATACCTCTTTGTGTGTATTATTTACTAGGGTCTTTAGAGTTTCATCAGAAACATTAGTCATTCCAATTGATAAAGAAACCTCAATAGCTTCAAGCATTCTTTGTAATTCGATATTCAATTTAGAAGTTCTTTCATTGATATGTTTTGCAACAAGTAAAGCAAAGTCATTAGGTATGCAAGAGGAGTGTGTTAGCATACGTACTGCTTCTTCTGCCTGTCTGGTTCTTATTGCATAATCAGATATAACAGAAGCATGTGCTTGTAAACTCAATTTCAAATTAGCCACTTCATCTGCATTAGAACTTCTATAAACCATGATCAACATCCAGTGAAAATTTAGTCAAAATATTTCTATGATTTCGACTAACAAATTCAGGAATACCCAGGTAAGCTCTTATATAACCTTGAGGATCTTCCTGTTTAGCTACATATGCAATGTGTTCAATGGTTTCGCTAGAAGTATCCTGCATAGTCCATCCCAACATTTCTGCTAGTGCATCTCCATAATCTTCCTGAAGACTTTCAATGGATTGATCACTCTGAGAGTTGGCCATTTTGGCAATTTTTGAACGAGCACTTTTGAACCATACCTGTATGAAAGTGGTTAACACACCATGTTTTGAATCACATCGATCAATCGATTTTCCTACAACCATCAAATAGATCTGAACGCAATCATCAAGGCTTACATAACAATTGAAATCTTTATATGCAATCTGCGCTTGCATGATTGCCATACGTGTGTATTTCTGTATTATTTTTTCTTTAAAACTGCGCGCTCGTTCATACCAATATCGCACTTGCTGAATTATTGCATATAGAGAAGAATTTCTCTTAACACCGAATTGTAATTCTACACGACTTATTTCAGATTTTCTAAGAACAGAATTAACTGAACATTCGAGAGATTGCAGATATTCATAATATCTCAAATTGGTTAGGAACAGAGAAAGAAATCCAAACAGCAATCCTCGATTCAATGACATGTTTCGGGTATGTTTGTGTGCTTTTTGGGAATCTTCTTCTGTTATTGCATTAAAAAGATGAACAGGCAGATTCTCTTTTACATCTGAAGTAAACTTGATTGGTGCTTTCAAAGATTGCTTCGCAGCAATCTTGCAAAGATAATTGTTAAATAACGAAGGACAACCAGTTTGAATGGGTAGCAAAGCATTCCACAAAAAGAAATCCAATGTTTGAAGATACTGAAGACTGGTAAGATTACCTGTTATGTCTTCTTTTGTTTCTTTGAGCTTTTGGAATGCTTCGCTATGACTATAGCTTTTCATTATTTTGCACCTGATAATCCTAGAGATGCTTTATATTTACTATAGTTTTGATTATATAATTCCATTTTTTCTACATTTTACAAGATGTTGTTTAATACTTTTTGCAATAGCTCTTCCCAATAAAACTGGAACAGCATTACCAATCATTCGTGATACCGATGTAATTTTAACAGCTTTATTTTTTTCAACAAATTTATAATTTGCTGGAAAACTTTGCAACAAAGAAGCTTCACGAAGTGATAATGCCCTGTCATCTTCAGGATGGCCAAAGCGCCCATCACTGCCAAAAAAAGTGCAGCTAGTAGTCATAGTAGCAGAGGGTTTATCCCATTCTGCACGACAATATGCAGTAGCGAATCTATCAATTCCATTTTTAGTATATTGACAGTCAAGTCTTAATTTTGGGGGCCAGTCTTTCCATGTGCCACCAGGTTTTGATGCTTTAATTCTTGCCAGATTTATTGTAGATAGGTTAGATGATACGTGAAGTCTATCTTTTTTATCTTGTTCTCCAGCAGCAAGAACAGGAAGGTGCCCAATTGCATTCCATACAGTTTTTGGTTTATCTTTGGTTGTTGGGGGTATCAATGATATATTAGTAAACTGAGAAGCTAACAATATGATTCTTTTTCTTTTTTGAGGAACACCATAATGTGAACTGTCAATTACTTTGTACCATATATGATAGTTTTTATGTTTAAGGAATTTTACAAAATCCTGAAACACTGAAGTATTTTTCAGGTTTGGAACATTTTCCATTACTACAATTTCAGGCAATGTACTACCTATAAGTCTGGCTACTTCATATAGTAGTCCCCATTTTTCTTTTTTACTTTTTAATGCATGAATTCCTTTTCCTGCAGATAAAGATGAAAAAGGTTGGCATGGAGCACAGCCAATAAGAATTCTTATGTCTGCATTTCCAAAAAGATTATTAATAATACGTGGTGTTATTTTTCTAACATCTGCATTAATAAATTTTGCTGGAGGGTTGTTAGCTTCATAGGGAAAACGACAATCAGGTTCCATATCAATACCGGCAACTGAATGAAGTTTTTCAAGAGTGAAACCGTGTGTCATTCCACCAGCACCACAAAACAGGTCTATACAGGAAACTTTAACTTTCTTTTTCATTTTCTTCTTGGTGCAGGTAGTTGAGGTTTAATTTTGTAATATAATGCCAATAAATGTTTGCATGCCCATCCTCGTCCTTGTGGGTTCGTTATAACAGGCCATTCGCCATTTGAGTACTCAATGTCCGCAGCACTTTTATGGTGCAATGCGGTTTCCCATCTATAGGTAAAATCTCCACACGAACAACTGATATTCACATGCAATTGAGTATCAAGAAAAGTTATGACTGTTATATATCGGGAAGGGTTGGTATTTTTTATAGGGCGACCATCCCCACTTATGATATGTGTGGAATAAGAGGAACATGCAACAAAACCCCTGCCCAACGAATCCCATCCCTTCTTCATGTGTATGATGCGAACATATCTGGATCCTTCTTGACGAAGGCGATTAGTTCGTTGTGCTATTTGAGGTAGAGTCAGCATGATTTCTATTTACGGATTTGGATCTAGATAGTGCTTGATAAAATTCCAGTCATACATAGTCTGTACATTAAAAAATATAACACTCAGGACCACAATAGCTACTATGGCTAAAAGAACCTTTTCACCAATAGTCAGATTTTTAAATATTTTCATGATAATCAATACTCCTAATATTCAGTAGAATAAAAAGGCTCATCTTTTATGACAGATGATTGCCATAATACTTCAACAGTTTACGATGCTGTACTCAGCTCTCTTAAAATTACCACCGGTTTGATAAAACTTTCTGGCTTGTTTGCATACCAGACTGATTTAATTCCACATGTGCAAAAAGACTGATTTGGTTTTTAAATTTTCTAAAGTTTTTTAACAGGGATTCTTCTTGAACTGGTATTATGTGAAAACATGCGATCCGTCATAAGTTCGCTATGAATATAGCGAGAATGAGTAAGTGCAAAAGTTATCAGTTCTTTCCCTGTTTTTTCATTTAACGAATGCTAATAACAGTTGCATTACTTACTTTACCAGAACATGCCATCATAATAAAATTACTCTTTAGAAAAGCACCGTACAAAGAAATCAATTACAATAAATTTCAGATTTACGAAATGTTCTTTTTAAAAAGTTAAGTGCAACTTACAAAAAACAGCAGAATAATTTCTGATCAACTTTTGTGCTGTGAAGTACACAATTTCCCTGTGCATTTATTATTTAACGTTTTTCATGATTTACACGAGCGTAACTAATAGATTTTTCAAGAAGAGAAACTACAGAAGTTGGAAGTTTCTTTTTTGTCATATAGAAAGCAAAAGATTCTGCAAAGAGTTCTTTCACATTTTTGCAGGCATATTCAGAAATTATTGGTGCAAGATCTTTTTCAGACAATCCCTTGATCGGCCAAACTTCACGAATATCATCAAGATAACCTGCTTCAAACAGTAAATCAAGCTCTCGTACAGATAATGAATGCTGTTTTGAGATATTGCGTAAAATCATGCGATACGCATAGGTATCTTCTTCACCAAGATCCGTTTTGAAATCCGAAGGCAGCAACTCTGTTTGCCCAGTCAATCTGTCCATCAGTTCAACAGATTGTTCTTTTTTGATTAATTTCTGTTTTATTGAAGTGTTGTACAAACGAACCCAGCTAGCATTAAGTTTAGTGCCAGTGACATATTCAAAATGAAGATGATGCCCAAGTTCATGAAAAATAACATAGGGGTAGCTTGTAGAAGGCATTATTTCAGGGCGTATCTGAAATCGATTTGGCCTTCTTTCTGTATTTTTAGAACGTATATACATCCCTGCATACTTTTCCCCATTGAAGGGAAGTGCTTCCCATATGCATGTAGTTGTGTCAACAATAAAATCCAAACGATTCTGTTTTAAAGTTTTAAACACTTTATCAAGAGAATCATTAAGATCTTTGCCTACGTCCGAATCTGGTTTATAGAACCAGTACACTGGACCAAAGTAGTCATTAACTTTTCTTCCTCTGTATAGTAAAGAAGTATCCACACCATAAACACGACCTGGATGAGGGTTGCTTCCAAGATTGATTAGCACATCTTTTACAGGAATCTCTATGGAACTTCTCATTTGTGGTATATGAGAATTTTTTTCAAGTGTTCCATATACAATACTCTTTGAAATATGATTAACCTTGAACAGAAAAGGGTGCGGTTTTGAAGTACTCGACCTGTTCAACCCAATACAGTAGGTTCCTTTTTCATAATTTTCATTCATTTATTTTTCCAAAATAAAACCCGGCCTATACAACGACCGGGTTGTGATTACTCAGAAACGGAACCAGGTTTTGCTGTATCATTCACTTGCACATTGATCTGTGTAACAGATGTTTGTGTAGGAGCTAGTGCTATTGGTATCATCGAAGGAACAACATTGACATCAGGAATAATTTGCGAAACATCAGATGATGTATCTTTCAAAGGCAAATTGGGAAGTTTATAAACATCATCATTTATTGATTGCAATGTATTTGCCTGTATTGTTTCAGCACTAGCAATTTCAGTTTCTGAATACAACTGCGTGTCAGGTACCTCTGAAACAATATCAGTTTTTTCAGAAATTTGATTTACTGAAGCCGTACTAACATTGTTCTCTTTTTCATACTCTTCATTGTTATGCTCTTCATTAGCAATATCAGAATCAGTATTCACTCTAGTCAGATTTTCCCTAAGCATTACAGAAGCGTAAAGTCCATGTACATTGAACTCAGGAAAAACTCCTATATAGTCATTCCATTGAAAAATATCCCGGGAATCTTTGGTCATGATACAAAAGTAATCAACCGTGTTGAAAGAATCATCTGGCTTAAACGTGCGAATCAAACTTTCTATGGAAACGTCGCTTTCCAGTTTAAAAAGCAATTTATGATGAATGTTTTCATACAGATGATCTGGTTCTTGTGAATAAGCCACAAAGGCATCTTTCAAACTTTTTTCTGAAAGAACCGAATCCGATTGTGCGTATGGATCTTGCAAATAACTAAATTCTGCAAAAACTTTAGTAGAACTTTTTTCTTCTGATAGTTGATTCAGCTCGTTCTCAGGTTCAAGCAAAGAATCTGCAAAGGACTTGGTTTTTTCTGAAATTTCACTTCTTGAAGTTTCTTGAATAGTTAGTGATTCTGAATCTTCATCGTTGTCAGATTCTGAGTACACCATCAGATTATCAAGACGATATTCCAGTTCAGGATCAACATTGTAGAATTCATAATTATCCAAAAATGAATCTACATCACGACTAACTACTACACCGCTGGTAGTGAAAAATACAACTTGCGGAGGATACTTTGTCTGAAGTGAAGCTTTAAGCTCGGTATTGGTAAACCATAATACTTTTACGGGACTACCTGCTTTTTGTCCACGAAGTTTTTTCCATACGGATCCTGACGTTATGAGATCGATATCACTGGACATCTTTTTACCTCTTATAGTGGAAAGGGTTAATAGTAGTTATTTACTAGAAGTTTCTGTTTTTGATACATTGAATGCTTTGGAAGTTATATCAATCAAAGCATTCAAATGCAGCATACATTCTGTATATTGATTGGCCCATGGCTTAACTGCATCTTCTACAGACTCACCTTGAGTATAAGAAGTCTTGTTCAGTTTTTTAAGGGGTGTAGCTTTTTTCAAAAGGGAAGGCTCAATGTTGATAGTTTGATCTTTTGCAATCAAGACTGGAGGTTCAGGAGTTACGGGTTTACTGGCACACCCTGCAAGACAGATAAGGGCGAAGAAAATTATTTCTCTGCATTTAATCATTTTGTATCTTCCTTGACAGTAGGATTTTCCTCAATAATACGATTGATAGTTGTGACAGTATTTTCATCCCAGCCACAAGACTGATAAGATTGAGCGTAGTTTGTTTTATACTCTTCAACAATCTGGTTTCTACTAACAGCCGTTTGTTTTTTAACTTTTACCAGTTCCTCGGCTGCTGCTTGAGAATCCTGCTGTAGTGATAAAACTTTAGCATTGAAAGCTTTAGATTCATCATTTTCCTTGTCAGTAATGAGATTAATAGTTTTCTGTTGAGTGTCCCAAGCAATTTGATGCCCTGAAGCATATCCAGAATCATATCCTTTTGAATGTCCGATACCATACACTGAAAAAATAAGTGCCAGTAGCGCCAAAGCAATAAGGGCTTTTTTGAACAAAGAAGAATTCAGTAATGCTAACAGCATGTTGAATATTCCTAAAAGTAATCAATTTTTATTTTATTCACTATGCACTGTGGCATGTTAAACGGGTCCCATAAATTTACTCCTTCTTTTTTAGCCCTTTTTGAGGGTTCTTCGAATCGAGAGAATCTTCTATAGGGAGATCCTTTCATACTCCAAAGTTCAAGTGGTGTCACCTTGAACTGAGCCTCTGTTACTGATATCATTCTGGAAGTTGCAAGTTTACCAGCACAATCTCCATCAAAGAGAAGAATGAGCCGGTTAACTTCAGCAATTTCTAAAAGGTTTCCTTTATTTTGCGACCAGCTTTGTGTTCCAAATACACACATTGCAGGTATATCATTTAACAAAAGACGAAGCGCATCTCTTTGACCTTCTACCAGAACTATAGTTTTCTTTTTAAGAGAATGCATCAGTTCAATAGCATAATCAAAAGGCCAAAGTCCATACAGTTTGGACCAGTTAAATCCTCCAGTAGACTTGGCCAAAAGATAGGAAGGCAATTGCTTATCTGAAGTATCTTTTTTCAAACGTGCCAGAAAATATCCATGAGTTTCTTTGTTGATAACTACTGGAAAATGAATGAACTTTGTTTGTCCCCATTTCTCATAGTTTGAACTCCATTTATAACATAGCCGTCCATTTAGGTCACAAAGAAAACTGGTAGGAATACCCCTCCACATTTTGTTTTTTGGTAGATCAAAGAAACGAAATTTAGAATGTTCAAAACCATCATTTTCAATAAGTCGTTCCATACCACGTTGCATGAACAGGTCCAAAGAACTTTGATCTTTTGGTGGTCCAGGCTTGTATGGTTCCAGACCAAGTTTTGGAGCTACCTCATCCCATGAGCTTTTAGCACCACAAGCAAAACAGAAAAATTGTCCCGGCCTGTATTGATGGCCGACATTTATACTTGCTGAAGGAGTTTTTTCACTATGAAACGGGCACAGTATCATAACTCTGTCGCCTGTTTCTTTTCTTTCTCCAGAATATCTGGTCAGTTGTGACTTTACAAAATCCAACTGTTTCATTTGTTGAATTGAATCTTGCATTTTTAATTGATAAGATAATCAGGTAATTTTGGAAGTTTCACAACATTAGAATTTGTCATTCCTCCAAAATATAGACACAACGGTTCAGGATTTTCTATAGACATGCTTTGCAACAGAAAAAGCATACTTGAAGCAACAACATTCAAAAGCGAAGGTTCCACATAAAGGAAAGTAGAAAACAATTCTTTTTCAAAAACAGGATACTCATCAAACGCTGCTTGAATTCCATCGTATCGGGTTAACACAACCTGATAGTTATAGTAGCCATTACGAACGTGGCTGAAATAAAGATAGTAGACAACAGGCAGATTCCGAATATTGGTATCAAAGATATACCAGTCATGTTCAGAAATCTGTTCTGTTTCATAGCGAGGGAAATTCATGTCATTTTATTTAACCTGTTCGAGCGCATTATCAATTTGATCATTCAAATCTTTAACATTCAGAAGAGGATAGTTGTTTTGTAACCACTTACGAAGATGCCTGTTTTTCCATGCAGCAAATATTGTATTCGATACTTTTTGTGGTGTTCCTTCAAGAAGTCCTAGTTCATCAGCATCTTGAATGGAACTCTGTATACTATTTACAAAAGAAGTTAAAGACCAGTCAATCTTGTATGATTTTGAATCACACGCACCAACTTCCATTTCAACTTCAGGCTCAACTGTGAATGGAATATTAAATTGTTCTTTGTATGCTTCTGAAACTCCATAGGTAGCAACATGCTGAACAATGTGCATGAATGGAATCAGCGTTTCATAAGGAACCATAAAATATAATGCATCATGTACCGCACGTTGCAAGTATATTTGAAGATCACAAGAGGGCTTCGTAATATTCAGTTTATCTTTAAAGATATTCAGATTTTTATAGTAGTGCTCAAAAATTAATCGTGCTGCTTTATTGCTAAGTTCAGAAGCCATACCTTGTATTGGTGCATTAGATCCTCTACGAATCTGCTTGGCAACAATGCGACGATCTCCTGTAAGTGATGCATATAAATGTCGAATACGTCCATTAGGAGCATATACATGATATTCTTTTTCAGCCATTCCTTGCATACGATACGTCCAGCGAGCACCATCCTTGAACTCAGAAAACATCTTATCAATAATATTCTGTGCATATTCTGTACGATCCTCTTCCATTAGCTTTGTTAATGCCAGATCAAGAGATTGCAATTTAGAATCTATTTCAGCGATTCGTTTAACAATTTCATTTTTTTTCATTGAATGTCCCACAGATTAAAAGTGAATACCATATTTCCGCAGTTATAAAGTTGCCAATATTTATTAGCAATCATGTTTTCCTGTTCACTTTTTGAAGGATCGTAATTTTCCAGTAGGTTATTTAATTTACTTTTTTGTGTTTGATATCGTGACAATTTATGATTTCTTTTATGCCAGGAATAAGAAGGTGTTGTTGAATACTCTAGTGTAAATCCAGCAGCAAGATAGGATTGACCATCACTGTAATCTCTAGCTGCATAACTCAAAAGAATACCCTTATTAATTTTTGCAAAGGCTGATATTAATTTACTCAGTCCCCCTATAACTTGGCACGATTTACGTGTAGCGAATCGAAGCAATTCCCAAGTATATTTTGTATTAAATCGTGGTTTTCCAAAAACAGCAACAGAAATCAAATGAGTTTTTCTTTGAAAATTTATAAAAAGTCCATAATAAGAGTATCCTGCAATTGCTCCCTGTATGTGATTACTTTCTAGAAATTTTGAGGATTGTTCATATGATATTTTTTGCACCTGAGTTTTTCTTGCGCCAAATCGATATTTAAAAATTCCACATTTTGCAAGAATCATTGAACAGATTAAATAAAGTTTATGAGTAATCTCAAGATCGGTAAAATGTAATAATTGAAAACCTTTATTCTCGGCAAGCAACGTTTTGTTAAGATGATAGGCTTTATCCTTGTTACCACTATGATGCCATCTAACTCCATTTACTTCCACACCAACATTGTAATCCGGCAGATAAATATCTATTTCATAACCATTAGGTAACAAGTCTCTTCGATGCATTTCTATTTTTAAATCTGGCATCAGTTTTAACAAACTTTTTCTAAGAATAATTTCTGGTGTAGATGAACCAGATCGGCACCTTTGACAGATGCTACCCTGACTTAAAAGATAAGCTGCGGATATACGAAATTTTCCATGTTGTGGACATAATAATATGGCAGGCTCATGCGCTCTTGTATATTTTATGACTTTATAATTAAATATGGATAGTGCTGAATTAAATGAATGTTTTTTCTTTTCAGAAAGATTCTGATTTATAATTTTTTTATGAAATTTTCTACATGAAGGACATCCAGTAGTTTTATCCCAAAGTATAGAAAATACTTTCTGTGTAAATTCTCCGTGTTGTGGACATGTAATTGTCCACAACCCTTTTGGATCATATTTTTTAACTTTGGAAAAATCCAGTTGAGGAAAAAGTTTTTTAGCTTTATTTAATGCTTTTTCCAAAGTAAATTTTCTATGATTGGTTTTTCCACGTTTGTTTATTCCAACAAAAATACGTGAGCATTTTGAACATTTATGACTTAAGTGTCCAGATGCCAATACTGTTACAGGGCCATGATCTGGACATATGTAGGTTATATAGTCCCTTGACTGAACATATTCTTGAGTTATTGTACTATAGTCAAATGGTTTTCCCGAAACACTTAGTTTATCGTGAGTTATAGCGGCTAGAAATTCTTCACGTGTTCTTTTTTTCTTAATTTTTCTTCCTAGTTTATCATAACGTTGTTCAAGCATAACATTTTTAATCGCAATCTTTTAGTTTATTCAGCAATTCTTCTCGTTCATCAAACAGCTTGCCAAGCTCAGATCTGATATTTTGAATATCTCCCTGTTTTGTATCGGTACCTAATGTTTCTGCACTCTTGCCATACAAGACTCCAAAAACAACTGCTTTTACAGCGTCACGAAGTGGGTGCTCTTTGTCAACAAGCATACCGAAAAATCGTAAAACATTAAGAATGTGAATGTCCCCCTTTTCCTTTATAGCTTTACGATTTTCTTCCGTCGGATTCGCTATAAATGCCTGTCTTAGTTTCTGACCAGCCTTGAAAGCCGAAGCGAGAACCTTGTCCCCACTGACAATGGACCATACTCTTACTTCGTGTGCAGAATAATCGAAACGAAGAAGCAAGTATCTTTTTTTACAAACAAACATGCGTTTGATTATTTTTGCAAGTTTCCCTCTTGAAGGAATCTGTTGCAAGTTAGGATCAAATGATCTAAGACGACTTGTATCAACAAGGGAATAATCTGCACGAAGACATTTATCTGTAATCGCATCCAGATTGGTGGTCATTTTTCGCCACCAGCCTTTTACATAGGTAGACAAAAGTTTTGATAGTGCCTGATACTCTCCATACAAAGATACTATTTTATTAGTATCTTTATAGAATTTGATAAAGCCGGAATCAATTTGTGGCGCACCTGTCGGAGTTGTGGATACCGGTTCAAGGTTCAATGTTTCTATGAACAGCTTTATTCTATGTGCAGGTTTTGATAGTTTGAATGTCCAGGCTTCTTTAACTGAATTTCCAAACAATGACCCTGCTTTAAATCCACTTTCTTTAAGCAATGCTCTGTTAGTTGCTTTTACTTCTGGAAAAACCTGTAATTCTTCTTGCGCACGTTTTAATTCAGTTCGTAGCGGTGAAGTAGAAGATAATAGAGACTTCAGATATTCAATATCTATAGAAGAACCATCATTGCGCATATGTGATAGAACATGCGCAGTATCAGACATCTGGTTAACCATCAGTCTTTTAAAATATGGTGCATACACTTTATCATGCATCATTTCATATTGAGCACGTTTTAACTGCTGGTGAAAAATTCCATGAATGGAAGTTACATCGGCAGATTCATATTCAAGTACTTCAGGATTATCTGGTTCAATACTACCTGTTGTATTACGATCTTCTTTACCAAATGACGCTTTAAGGTAATGATCATTACCGTAAGAACAGTATACTGGCTTCAAACCACCGAAAGTAGAAAGTTTGCCAGACTGTTCGTCTTTCATAAAAGAAACGCGATTCAACAATTGATAGTTTTCATCAAGTGCATGTTCTCCAAACATGATTTCCCATACCTTTAGCCAGATGATGGGTATTTTCAATGCTTGACGAATGACACGAAGGTCAAACATGCCATTGAAAGTAATTAGCATAGGTCCTGTTTTTCTGGAAAATCTTTTTCTTAATTCTCTTTTTATGTAAAGACGTTCTTCTTTTGTCCAATGTGCTAATGGATGGTCGATAGCAAGTACATACCCCACTTCTTCATTGTGATCAAAACACAATTGCATTGTGTAGATACTATTATGCAATACTGACAGATTCTTTGTTTCAGTATCAAGAGCACATCTTTTTGCAGTATCGAACAGATACATTACTTCATTAAATTTTTCAATAGTGTTTACATATTTTGGAGTATTCTTCAATTGAGAAAGATCGTGCGGAAGATAACCTAACTGCAACCAGGCAGCATGTCTGCACCAATGCCCCAACAAATTAGCATACCTGCCATTATTTTCAATAAGTCGTGTGAAATCGAGTGTGGAAGTAACTTTCAGTTGAATGTTTTCGACTTTTAATTTATGCACCCATCCACGTTTGTATTGAGGAAATTGTACTTGCGGAAAAGTTGCATGCATAGCTTCATCTCCACACATAAGAACGTGTGTAGGTTTGCGCTTTTTAATAAGCTTTAGCACTCGTTCCGCAAACACCTGTTCGGCTTCTTTACGTGCAGCAAAAGGCAGATGTAAATGTTTATAGGCATTGAAATTAACAATTGATATAGCAGAATGATGTAAATCAGGATTGTATCTTTTTGCAATTTTTTTACTGTAATTCCAGGAATTTTTAAACGCTTTAGCAAAAGCAGGATCACCTAGCAATGATTCTGCTTTAAGATCTCTGCTATCAACAGTCTGCAATACAATAAGTACACGATGAGAAGATGTTTTCCAATCATGATCATACTTCAATTCAAGATTATAAGGATTACGTCGTTCATGAGATTCATCAAGATCAAACCTGAAAGACTTTTCTAGCATTCTGTTCTTCTAGTCAATTAACATACATTTTATTTACTAACTATATTTAGACTACTTTGGTGAAGTGATTGTTTTCACTTTAGCAGTTGTCTGCAATCATAATTATGATCATTTTTAGATAACCAGTTGTCCTGTGTTTTGAATGACCTGTACTGCACGATCATCAAAAAGTTTCATCATACCCTGATCTTTTACACAGGTCACTTCCAGTATTTTCCCAAGATGTTTCAGCGTCCATTTCTGAATGAGTTCAGAAATTGCTGAATACTTTTCAGCATCAAGATTTGCGATACGTGCCGTGAAAATCTTTACAGTATAACCTGCATTCAGTAAATCTTTAACTCGTTGCACCATTAAGGGAACAGGTTCGCCTATATGCATTTCATCAACCCATTCTTCGTAATGCGCAAGGGTTCCATCAAGATCAACACCTATCCAGGAATTCATATATTATCTCAAATAATTTTAAATACAATACTTTTTCAAATTGCGTTCGAATGCTTTGTTAGTTCTATAGCTATTTAATAACCCATCAACATCAAGAAATAGAATGTTCATTTTTGAAATGGATTCATGTTATTGAAATAAACAATCATTTCACAGGGCTGACTGTAAGATGTTTTAGTTGAATGTTCAGGCATTTTTTCATTCAACTGTTCACGTGTCCATCGTTGTATTCTACCAAAAGTGAAAGCGGGTTTAGGAAATAGATTTTTTACAAGCAGGCGATCAAATGTAGATCTGGATATTTTCAATATTTTGCAAATGTCCTGTCTGGTTAAACAAGTGTTATCATTCATGTTTCCCTTCTGCTGCATGTTCAATTATTCCTTCTTCTATACCTTCACTAATAGCTTCAACAAATTTATGCAATAAATGATCCCCTTTAGCATTTCTCATTTTTTTGATCGCGTGATTTATAGCAGTTACACCAACGCCAGCGGCTAAATGTGCAGCCAACCCACCTGGCAAAGTTCCAATAGCTATACCTAGTGCAATCTTACCTAATCCTTTGATTGATTTTTTGTGAAGCTCGTTTAGTGGTTCTCCCTTACGTAACTGATTCAATCCCTGAACAGCAGGCTTAACGTGCTCAAACGATTTGTCAATAACCTGTACTATGTGATTAGTTGCATTCTTGAAATGCTTTGCCAATGCCGAACGATATTCAGATTTTGGAACAGCATGTTCTCTAGGAACACTCACTTCTTCAGCGTGTTCGATACCGTCAGCAACACCATTCACAAAAAGTTCCAGATTATTTTTATCTGGATTATTTTTCCTGTTTTGATGAAAATGATCTATTGCATGTTTTATTGCAGTGATGCCTATTTTACCAAGAGCAGTTCCTGCATTAGGATCTCCAATAACATGAGAAAGTGCTGTTTTTAAAGCAATGCCGCCTAATTCATGCAAAACTTCTTTTTGTTCTTCGTGAAGTTTTTTTCCTGTAGCAAGACTTCTTAAAGCTGAACCTGCTTCTGTAATACGAGGAAAAGTATGCTGCAAAATACCTGCAATTTTTGCAGAAGATTTTTTTATAGAGGATGAGTAGCTCTTACGTTTTTCTGAAGTGAGATCTTCATGAGAATCTACGTGTTTTCCAATAGCTTTCTTTTCTTCATGTTCCTTTATAGCTTGATCTGCATATTTTGAATTAGGATGTTCTGTAACATATTCTTTTTTCTGATCAGCGGGAAGATTTTCCCACCACTCACTTGTTTCTTTGGAATATACTTTACTGGTAGCAATGAGTCGATAAACAGCATTCATCAGAATTCTCCTATAAGTAGTAATATAAAATTACAGGAAAATTCTAAGTGTAAATTCATTGACAAAGAATCTTTGAGCGAGCTACTTCAATCAACATTGAATACTCTTTACCGATTTCTGAATCAAGCCCGTGTTCTTCTGAAACAGCTTTTAGAAATTCCGCAGCAGTTCCAATGAATTTATTATGAGTTACTTCAAGCCCTTCCTTGGCCTTATGGACTGTTAGAGCATCAATATTTCCAGAACCTACATTTGTAAAACAGACAACATCATTTGATTTTGAAATTATAACATTTCCAGTCACGTAAGCATCCCCGAACATTCTAGCCTTATCTCGCATAACAGCATTGCCGTACATACTGGCGTTGCCATACATACAAGCTGTGTCATACATACAAGAATTATCATACAGGTGTGTATCATCATACATACGTGCATTGTCAGATACGCAAGCATCATTCATAACGCAGGCATTATGATATACCCAGCAATCTCCTTCGTGAGAGAGGTTCTTTTCTTTTTCAATCCATCCTCCCAGCTCTCCCTTTTTAACATCACTAAAATCTCTTAAAGCTCTAATACGATGTAAAACCACATCATTAACGATTTTGGTTTCTTCAGTCAGTTCGTATTTCTTTTCCATTGCGAATCTCTTTATGTTTAAGTGATTAACAGAATTCTTGAACGTGCTATCTTGACCATCATTGAATATTCTTTACAAAATTTAGAATATGATCTGTGTTTTTTCACAAACTTCAAGAATTCAATATCAGTTCCTTGAAACCCCATATGAGTTACTTCTAATCCTTCTTTAGCTTTGTAAATTGTCAGGGTTGTGTTTTCTGAACCTGCATTTTGAAAACATACAACATCAGTTGATGTTGAAATAAGACCATTTCCAGCTATGCGAGCATTTCTAGAAATTTGAACATTGCCCCACATTTTTGCATTGCCCGACATTAAAGCATTTTCGGACAATTGAGCATTTCCGGACAATTGAGCATTGCCGTACATTCGAGAATTGTCAAGCATACGAGCATTGTCAAACATTCGAGAATTGCCGTACATTCGAGAATTGTCATGCATTTGAGCATAATGATACATTCAAGAATTTCCAGACATTTGTGCATTGTCATGCATTTGTGCATTATCACACATACAAGCATGGCCTCGCATTTGAGAATTGTGGTACATACGTGCATTGTTTACCACCAAAGCCATGTCATATATTCGAGCATTATCGGATACCAAAGCATCATTCCCAACGGTAGCATTATCATATATCCAGCAATTTCCTTCGTGAGAAAGGTTCTCTTCCTTTTTAACCCATCCTCCTAAATCTCCTTTTTTAACATCATTGAAATCTCTCAAAGCTCGAATGCGATGCAGTGCTACACCATTAATAGCGATTTGTGTTTCTTCAGTAAGTTCAAATTTCTTTTCCATTGCGAATCCTTTTATGTTGGAGCACGACGACTTAACGTTAAGTCGTCGTGAGTCACAAGGATTAACCTAGAATTCTTAGTCTGGCCATTTCGATCAACATTGAATACTCTTTGCCGATTTTAGAATCTAAACCATGTTTTTCTTTCACCGCATTCAGAAATTGAATATCAGTTCCACGAAAACAACCACGAGTTACCTCTATACCTTCTTTAGTTTTGTAGACTGTCAAAACACCATTTTCTGAACCAACATTTGAAAACCAGATAACTTCCTTTAATTTTGAAATTAGTCCATTTCCAGCTATGTGAGCACTGTCATATATACGAGCATTACCACATAATTGAGCATTTTCATATATACGAGCATTGTCATACATATGAACATTGCCAGAAATTAGAACATTGTTAGCGATACAAGAATTGCCCCACATTTCAGCATTGCCGTACATTTGAGCATCGTCAAACATTTTTGCATTACCCAACATTTGAGCATAATGATGCATTTCAGCATTATCAAACATTTTTGCATAATGATGCATTTCAGCATTATCAAACATTTTGGCATTACCTCGCATTTGTGCGTTATCAAACATTCGAGAATTGCCGAACATTTGAGCACAATCCATGATATGTGACCAATCATACATACGTGCATTATCGGATACATAAGCATCGTTTAGAGCGCTGGCATTATCGTATATCCAGCAATTTCCCTCATGAGAAAGATTCTCTTCTTTTTCAATCCATCCGCCAAGATCTCCTTTTTTAACATTATGAAAATCTTTCAAAGCTCGAATGCGATGCAGGGTTATTACACCGTAGATAATTTTTGTTTCTTCTGTCAGTTCAAATTTCTTTTCCATTATGAATCTCTTTATGTTTAAGTGATTAATCTAGAATTCTTGAACATGCCATTTCGATCAATATTGAATATTCTTTACAAAGTTTAGAATCTGATCCATGTTTTTCTTTCACAGCATTCAGAAACTCGATATCGGTTCCTTGAAACTGATCATGAGTTACTTCTATGCCCTCTTTAGCTTTGTAGATTGTCAAAGTATCATTTTTTGAACACACATTTGAAAACCATACAATGTCCTTGAATTTTGAAATAATACCATTTCCAGCTATGCAAACATCACCAGAAATTCGAACATCACCTCCAACCTGTGCATTGTCAAACACACGAGTATTGCCATACATTTGAGCATCACCATACATTTGAGCATTGTCAAACATTAGAGCATACTGATGCATTTGAGCATTGTCAGACATTTGAGAATTGCCAAACATCCGAGAAAAGCCGCACATTTGAGCATTGTCTCGCATACAAGCATTACCTGACATTTTTGCATTTTCATGCATTTGTGTATTGCCGTACATACTGGCGTTGCCATACATTCGAGCATTGTCAAACATACGTGCATTATCGAATACCTGAGCATTATTCATAACGCAGGCATTATCGTATATCCAGCAATTTCCTTCGTGAGAAAGATTCTCTTCTTTTTCAATCCATCCTCCCAGATCTCCTTTTTTAACATCATGAAAATCTTTCAAAGCTCGAATGCGATGCAGGGTTACGTAGCCGCCAATGATTATTTGTGTTTCTTCAGTAAGTTCGAATTTCTTTTCCATTATGATTCCTTTACGTTAGGCATAGATTCTAAAATCGGTCTGGGAAAAATCTGGCATCAATTGTTCTTCAGTCTTCAGAAAAATAGGCACAAGATTCATTTTCTTCAAATTATTCTCCTAAAAAATTAATACGTGTTTTTGATATTAATTCACCCAAATATATTGGAAAGTATCAATTATTTACGCACAAAAAGAAAAGGCACTGATCGGGTTATAAGATCAGTGCCTCTTTTGAAAATTGGTCGGAGCGGCGAGAATCGAACTCGCATTATCGGTTTAGAAGACCGAGGTTCTTTCCATTGAACTACGCTCCGAAATAACAATAAATTATTGGTGCACGTAGTTTATTTTTGCATTGTTCCTTCTACACCTCTACGAATACGCTGAAGTGTTCTCTGTTGAAGCCAGTGCAATGCTTCTTCTATATGAGTAAGAGCACATGCATTTTCCTTACACACGAAAGGACTTTGTTGAAACGAACGCAAACGATCTGCAACAATTGCCAGAAGTACTTCCATTGTAATGCCATTCACCCCATTTTCGGAAATAGGACCACTTTGAAAAATTATTTCAAGATTTTCCTTTTCTGAAGTTTCTACAGAATTTTCTATATCTGGATTTGTAGAAGTATTAAATCCTGATACATTATATACATTGTGTGCAAATGATTTCTTATCTCCGGACACTGAAATTTCTAGAGAATCGTTTGCATGAATTTTGTGATCTTCAATCTGGCGTATTTTGTTTTCATTCATTTCTGTACTTTTGGTATATTCTGTTTCATGTATGATAGAAAATTCAATCCGCAGAATACATACAGCATTGGGAATCGCATTCTGCGGGCTGCACTTTCATGCAACAACTCTTTCGGCAAGTCATTCCTCAGAGTGATGTGTAAAACACATCTTGTTGAAAACATAATTTCCAGCAAGATGTGTTTTGGTGCCTGCGGTGGGATTTGAACCCACAAGCCAATAAAGGCATCGAATTTTAAGTTCGGTATGTTTACCAGATTTCATCACGCAGGCACTTTAAAAATGGTGGGCCGTACTGGATTTGAACCAGTGACCTATCCGTTATGAGCGGAGTGCTCTAACCATTGAGCTAACGACCCTTGTGTTTTCTATTTACTATCGTTTGGGAGCTTCTTTATCTGCACCCGGAGAAAGTTCATTCTGTAATACAATAATTTCTGCTTCAATCTGTTCTAGTCTTTGTTCATCGAACCATTCTCCTTCCATTCGCTTACCCTTGGCGTCAACTTTTGGAACAAGAAGAACCTGAGAACATCCAGATATATAAACACAGTGCCCAACAGCAACACCAGAAAAATTAGTGATTACATCTTTATAAGAAGCGCCTAGTTGAATATTCATTTTTTCCTGTTGAGTTATACCACTGTTATTTACTACACTAGCTAAAGTTGAAAATACACAAAAATAATTTCGTGTTTTATTCAACAATTGAATACATAAATCTGGCACTCTGGATGAGTTCTTTCCAGATTATTCACGATTGAAGGACCATAATAAAAAACAATCGTGTCTCACTACTCTCAGTGAACTACATGCCAGTCTCATTTATACCAGTCTATTTACTAAAGTATCAAGTTTTCAAAAATTCTGAATATAAAATTCTCAAACACAATATGAAGGAACTCTCACTTCAAGATTTTTCAGATGAATAAGATGATTCAAATTCTTTGATAATTCCATAAAGATACAAAGAAATCACTGGAATCATACTTTCATGTCCGTGTTTCTTTAACAGATGTTCAATATCACACTCAAACTTTTCCTTTAAGTCATTTTTGGGTCGTCCTGTTATCTGTTTTTTAAGACAGCTTGCTACCACGGAATCATATTCAAATCTATCTTGAAAATGCTGTAGAGCATTCATAATTTTTTGTTGCAGTTCTTTAGTATAAAGATCTTCGGGTTTGTCAGTTGTTCCTGGCAACAATTTATCGAAATCATTGGAATAGATTGTCATTAAATTTTTCATTTAAAATTTTCAGAGTGATGTGCAGAAATAACATGATTTGTAGTGTGAAGTTTCACTTCATAACCCCATAAGTATGCCACTTCCTTCACAACCTGTTCTGCATCGCTGGTAAGTTTTGAACCATTGGGAGAAATATGCTCAAGATGCAAAGTTCTGTCCTCACGCAGATTAGCACCACTCACATATATCTGAGGTATTCTGTTTTCCAGTTTGTACGATTCTGCAAGTCGTGTGCGTATATCAAGATATCCTTCTTCATTATGAATGTTTTTGATATGATAGAACGGGTCTTCTTCGTCATCTGACACAACAAATAATCTCCAGTCACGAATAAGTTTTGGAGACAGATACTGAAGAATAAAAGATTCATCTCTGAAATTCTGAATAGCAAAAAGCCATTGTTCTTTATAATCAGTATTTACAAGATTCGGAAACCATTCATAATCTTCAGCGGTCGGATTTTCGCAAATGCGTCGAATATCCTTGAACATGGCAAAGCCAAGTGCATATGGATTCAGATTGCGTGTATACGAATACTGATAAAGGACATTAGCATGATTGGACAAACATTCTAGCAAAGCTCCTTCATTGATTTTTCCTAGTTCATAAAGACGATTGACAATGTAATGATGAGTAGTGCTGGCCCATCCTTCATTCATAACCTGCGTTTGCATTTGAGGGTAGAAATACTGATTGATTTTTCGAACAATGCGAAGGACTTCTCTTTGCCATTGCTTTAGATTTGGTGCTTTCTTTTCAATGAAGTATAAAAGATTTTCTTCTGGTTCTGTATCTGCAAGAAAATCGTCTTCGTTGAAACTCCAATTCTTTTTTGAATCGGGTATCAGATCTGAAAATTCATTTCGTTCAAGTTCTTTTACATTTTTGTGAAGAAGATCTTTTTCCCGTTTCAGTTCATCTGACATTTTTTCAGGACGCAGATATCGATCATAAGAAACAGACTTGATAGCATGTGCAGCATCAAGAGTGAATTCAACCTCATTGAATCCATAGCGTTCTTCGCATTGACGAATGTACTTTTTTGCAAAAATCATATAGTCAATAATAGCATCAGGATCAGTCCACTCCTTGAACAGATAATTCATATTGAAAAATGAATTGTGACCCACCGAAGCATGTGCAAGTACTAATGCCTGCATCGGCATAGAGTTACCTTCCATCAGATATGAAATACACGGATTACTGTTGATAACGATCTCATAGGCAAGTCCCATCTGACCGCCTTCGTATGCATGTTTCTGTTGCAGAAATGCTTTACCCGTTGACCAATGACTATAATAAACAGGCATGCCAACACTGCAATAGGCTTCAAGCATCTGATCAGAAGTTATCATTTCTACCTGATTTTTTCGAAGGCTAAGCCCTAACTCTGTTCTGCCAATTTCTTCGACAACTTCAAGAGTTTTTTCTATTTCACCAAAGGACCACTCTGAACCATTAAACAATAATTTGCTCATAATGAATCCTTTGAAAAAAGTTCTCGAAAAACATGCCACACATTTTCAGGCTCTAGTGCAATTGCGTATTGCACTTTTGCATAACTTCTTGAAAGATCATCAAATACCTGCACATCAAGAGTGTTACGTGTAGACTGTGCTACTTGAAGATAGGAATAATATTGTATCTTTGGCAGAAGTCTAAGAATCTCTGTTTTTACTTGATTGTTATCCTCATGCCAATTATCGCCATCAGATGCATGACTGATATAAACATTCCAGTCAGAAGCGTAACGTTCATCGATGATCTGATTGACCATTTCAAGTGCAGGACTAACTAATGTACCTCCTGTTTCCTGTTTATAGAAAAAATCCTGTTCGTTCACTTCCTCAGCACTTGTGTGATGTCGAATAAAAACTACACTTACTTTACCATATTTTTTTTCGAGAAGAATATTTAACAAAAGAAAAAAACGTTTAGCCAATCCCTTTCGATTTTCGTTCATTGAACCAGAAACGTCCATAACCAGAAACATGACTGCTTGAGTTACTGGTTTATGACGAATTGGATAGTTACGATAACGCAAATCAATATCATCGATAAGAGGAATACTATCTTGACGATTTTTCAACAGAACTGCCGCAGTTTCATTTTCTTCTTTTTCGATATCAGAATCAGTGGGGCGTTCGAGTGCCAGATGTCGTGCAAATGCATAACGCCAGGTATGTCGTATGTCCAGTTGAGAAGGTGGGCCAGAAGTAACATATCCTGCGCGCTCTCTGGTAGTTTGCGTAATTGTTTTTATTGATTTTTTTACAAGATCCGGAAGTTCAAGATCCTCAAAAAAGAACTCATGAAATTCGTCGCGCGTAAGTTGAAATGCAAATTCGTCTTCTCCTTTTTCATTTTCATTAGTTGCAGAAGATTCTTCTGAACCCTTACTTCCTTGTGGTGGTTTTTGATGCGAATCTCCTTTTACATAATCTTTATTACCAGTAGCAACATGGTCGGTAACACCAGTGCCCTGTGCTGTTTTATATGAAGGCTCTTTCATACCCCTGACAGGTACAGTGATCTTGCCATTTTCAAGAGTTTTGAAATCACCTTTTTCAAAGGCTTTTTTAACGGCATCACGAATCTGATTTCGTGCCCTTCTGATAAACCTTGCCCTATCGGAAGCCATTTTGTCTTGGCCGATAGGGCGGGCATCAACAACTGTTGACATTTCCGCCCCCTTGTTTAAATACAAACATATTTAATTGCTACGTGAGGCACGTGAATACCATTCCACTGCACGACGAACCTGACGCATTGTATAGCCCATGTTTTTCATACGCTCAACAAATGAATCATGCTCTTGCTGAACCTTTGAGTCTTTTTTAGACTCAAAACTGATAACAGGTAAAAGTTCTTCCATAGAAGAAGACATACGACTTTCAATTACCTGCTTCATTTTTTCATAAGAATTCCATGAGGGCATTTTACCATTCTGATTAGCTCGAACTCGCAGAACATAGTTCACCACTTCTGAACGAAAATCCTTGACGTTGGTAATGCCCGCAGGCTTTTCAATCTTGGACAATTCAGCATCCATTTCAGATCTTGATAGCTGCGTTCCAATATTGGCATCTTTATATTCAGTATCTTGAATCCATGCATCTGCCAAATTGATGTACCGTTCAAACATATTCTGACAATAGGCATGTGCATTTTCAAGAAATGCTGTCTGAATATCTTTTTTCAGTTCATCCAGATAACGAAGACTCATATCCTGAACAAAAGATTTGTAGGTTTCAGCAGTATCTTTGGGAAGATGTTCACGATCAATTTCATTTTTCAACACAACCATTAATTGTAGCGGGTCTGCTGCAACTTCTTCGATATCAAAATTGAATGCTTTAGACAAAATCTTGAAAGCAAATCGTGTGGACATGCCATTCATGCCCTCATCGACACCAGCGGCTTCACGATATTCACGTGCTGTTTTAGCTTTGGGATCAATGTCTTTAAGATTTTCTCCGTTATAAACACGAACTTTAGAATAAAGGCTGCTGTTATCAGGTTCTTTCAATCTAGTCAAAACAGACCATTCTGCAAGATGTTTGAGTGTCTTGGGAGCAATTGGTGCATTAGCCAAAGAACTGCCGTTAAGCATTTTCTGGTAGATCAGAATTTCTTCATCAACTCGTTTACAGTAAGGAAAGTCAACGATTGAAACACGATCAAGAAATGCTTCATTGTTTTTGTTATTGCGAAAGGACTCCCATTCTGATTCGTTACTATGCGATAGCACAATACCAGTAAACGGTAATGGTGGAAGACCTTCAGTGCCGGTGTAGTTACCTTCCTGTGTAGCAGTCAGAAGGGGATGAAGTACCTTGATCGGTGCCTTGAACATTTCAACAAATTCCATAACTCCCTGATTGCCTCTGCACAATCCACCAGAATACAGATAAGCATCAGCATCATTCTGATTAAGACTGCCAATTTTGCGAAGATTGATTTTTCCCGTAAGCGATGAAATGTCCTGATTGTTTTCATCGCCAGGTTCAACCTTCATTATACATTCCTGATTCAGCTTGCTTGGAAACATGCGAACAGCCAGAAAATTGTTTAATGAACCTTGTGATTCTTGAAGACGTTTTAGCGCCCAAGGAGAAGGAATACTGTTCAGATAACGTTGCGGAATGTTGTATTCCTTTTCAAATGTTTTTCCATACTTGATAGGATTGAACAGCCCAAGCGGTGATTCGAAAACAGGAGACAACTGAATTCGTCCAGATGTGTCTTTGAATCCAAGAACATAAACAGGATGTTTTTCCATCAACATTTTAAGATGTTCGGCCATCGAAGATTTAGAACTGCCAACAGGGCCTTTAAGATATAGAATCTGTTTTCGTTCTTCAAGCCCCTGTGCTGCGGCACGAAAGAAATTCACAACACGTTCGATAGATTCTTCAATGCCAAAGAAATCATTTTTGAAAGCAGGGTAGATACGAATTGTGTTACCGTTAAAAATTCTGGAAAGACGAACATCACTATGTGTATCTACAATTTCAGGCTTACCAATTGCCGCTAGCATACGTTCTGCGGCAGTAGCATACAGCATTGTATCGGTACGACAGCTACTCAGATAGTCAGGAATTGACATTGTTTCCTGTTGATGTGTATAAAAATCGTCTGCAAAGCTGTCAAGAATGCTATGTGTCATGATTTCTTCCTGAAAAATGATTTATGAATTACAACATACCTTATTTACTGCCAGACTCATTTGCCTGATTTAATTTCCACTCAACAATTTTCAACATGATTGAAGCAACCTGCTGTTGTGTAGGCATTTCGATTATGTTCAATGTTCGTCACAGGAAATATTGCAAATGTTGTGAAGTAATACAACATTTTCTTCATTCATGTTCAGTTTCCTTTAGAAATTTAACCACCGCTTTAGCAAGGTTCGACGCTTCAGGTCCAGGTTTGCAAAGATTAACATATGGATTTTCCAGATGTTCTTTTTCATCATAACTAACAGGCCGGTGAGTTCTCCACCAGTCAATAGCCGCTTGAACAATTTCCTCACGAGTGTCGATACTGTTTGAACACAACTGTTTTTTCCACTTCAAAACATCTTTGTTGAAAGTAACCCATTTTTCGGCTGAAAGAATTCGTGTTCCTCTTTTTCGAACAGGTTCAATAATACCTTTCGATACAAGCAACATTAGAGTTTCACGAATTAATGTTCGGCTGACCTGAAACTGTACTGCAAGATTTTCCTGTGATGGCAAAATATTCACATACTTGCCTTTCACAATATTTTTCATTATAGCTTCAGCAATTGTTTGAGAACTATTCTGTTTTTTCATCATCCGATTCCGATTTTCAGACCAAAAGAAACTTTTTCATTAACTGAAATTTCAGTGTTCTGTGACTTTGCTTCTTTGTACCATTGCATATGAATGCCATCAGATTCAATAATAGTTTTGAGTTCACTTTTTTAAAAACACAAAGTTATAAAAATCAGTCACGCCAGGTTTTACTTGTTGCCTGTTGAAAACTATCAGCTTTTAAAACAGCCACGTACCCAAGGCTGTAGGGATTTTCTACACACTCAAGCCAGTGATCCTTTGCACGTTTTCTGTCTGTAGTTCTTTCGAGATAGAATGGGGTACCTTTACCATCTGTTGAATAACCACTGTACAGCACATAAATAATTTCAGGAATATCTTTCATCTTTTACCTATTCGACTTTCACAACAATTCACAGTTTCTTTTGTACTACAAAAGCTATTTACTGATCAACAAACAGTTTAAGATAGATTGTCAAATCAGATGGAAGCGCTTCGACATGACTAAAACAAAACGATACAGAATCAATTAATTTCTTTTCACCAAGCATATAAGTATAAATATATTGATTTGCATTTTTCTTGAAACATACAATCAGCAACTTGTGTAAATCTTTTTGCCATTCAATAAAAATCTGTTCCTCTGAACAAGATATCGAGGGTAGTGAAAATCCAGATTTCACAATTTGATGCAGAAATTTCACAATATTCATATTGAGATCAGCTTTCAAATTCTTTTTTTCAAACCACAATCCTTTTTCAGTACATGTGTCAGTAATATCATTTCGATGAGAAGAGCACAGCCGATATTCTCGTACACTTACTCCCATCACTTGGTCCACACGATTGTAGGCTTGTGGTGCCAGACATTGCAAATCTATATAATTTTCAGTTTTATAACTCCACTTACAATCAACGCAGAATTTTTCTGATTTTTCTGATTCTTCTGGTTGTTTTTTGCGGAAAAATTTAAATAGGCTCATTTAGGTTTCCTTTATATAGAAAACATTTCCATCAGTTAAAAGACGTCCTTCTTCGTGTGCTTTTTTGAGTGTATTGAATTTCTCTCTAATGCATTGCTGTAATTCATTGTCAGACTTCATGATCTGTTGTATCTGATCATGAAGTCTCACGATATCAATTTATACTAAACACAATTTCCTTTATTTTCATTTTTGTTTAAAACGATAGCTTCTTTAATGCATACAAACTCTACAGCTTCACTGTAGTATCCATTAGATTCTCCACACCAGCGAATATCTACATATCCCTTAATTGTTGCAAACTTGTAAAATGTCCACGTCGAAGAATCGTTGGTTACGGGAATTCCTTCACTGCAAGATGATTCAGCTCGTACTATCAAAGAGCCGACAAGATCTGACAATTCTCCGGCTATTGATTCGATGTAAACAGACTCACAGCAATCTTGATAATGAGTTAGGGCATATTCTGAGCCGTCTTCTGCTTTAAATATTATGCAGTCCTGATTGTCTATTTCACATCTTTCTACTGAAAAAAGAATTTTTCCAACCAGCTCCGACAGTTCCGCAGTTCTGCTACCATAATAATCGTTTGCAGTCATTTTTCTCTCCTGTGGTGTGCACGTTTTAATTCCTGGAGTGTGCACGTTTTAATTATAACACAGTTTTTTGTTGCTATGTGTTGTTTTTGTACAACACTGTTGTTTTTGTACTACATATTTACTAGTGTCAAAAAATTTTGCAGAATTTCAAAAAATGGTGTTGTACGAAAACAACACATAGCAACAAAAAACTGTGTTATAGTTAAAACGTGAACTAACACCACAGGAGAAAAAAATGACTGCACACGACATACTTGATGCTCTTGAAAATGAAGTTCCTGGCATTCGCCCGCACCAGATTCTGGATGCGCTGCAAGACGGAGAACTGCTGTTCTCGCTCGGAATCCGAGACAAGGATCAGATTGAAGTCGAGACTGCATATTATATGTGTTTTGACAAGTTGCAATAAAACAACACAAAAAACACTGAAAAAGGCACGCAATTTGCGTGCCTTTTTTGTATCAAAAATACGTGTTTTCGTGCCTTTTTGAGGGCAAACCGGGCCAGGTGTACAAAACCACACAACCACCAAAAAACCCTTCATTGCGTAGCGTTTGGGGGCTGTTTTTCGCTATGCAATGAGAGGTTCGCGCGAAACCTGCCCAACTTCACCAAAATCGCTTTTTACGGACTTACAAGGGCGAAGCCCGCAAATGTTTCTCGCAAGAGAAACATGAAGAGAAAAATATCGAAACTTCGAAGCGTAGCGAAGAAGTTGAGAAGGTGTGCGCCAGCACACCTATAATAAGCCAACACCTGACACGTAAACAAAAATCAATTAGAAAATACCTGTTTCGTGTTTGGTGTACCATAAGTAACGCTACGCTACGCTACGCGTTACTCTAACTTCGGCGCATAAGCGCCTACGTATAATAAAAACCCCATACACCCCCAATTTCTTTTTCTAAATTCCTAAAATTCTTATCACATTTCATTCTTTTATTGTAAATAGTATATGCGTTACTATATTATATTATATATACGTAACATATACTGTATACTTTTTTATTGTAAATAGTATATGCGTTACTATATTATATTATATATACGTAACATATACTGTATACTTTTTTATTGTAAGGCTGTAAAAAGCGATTTTTGACAGGAGAATTGTATGACTGCTGCCGCAAGTGCCGTAAATACTGAAAAAATCTCAGATATTCGCACGTTGCAGGAGACTGCTAGCGTAATTCACTATGCCAGCACGCTGCCATCCACGGGAAAGACCTTCTGGGCGGTACGCCAGCTTGTGCAAAAAATAAAGAAAAAAACTGGTATTACTCTGTACGTTGCTCCCACGAACCTGCTTTTGCGAGAAGTGTTCGATAGCATTCACAAAAAACTGACAGTAGCACAAATGGAACATGTGCATCTTGTAAGTTACGAGGAACTTAGAGAAAACAACGTCATTCATCATCTGGATCTGCTGATCGGGGGTGGACGTGACATGAAGTACGGCCGATTGTATGCACCTGCAGAACCGGGCACGGTGATTTTATGCACACACGAAGCCTTTATAGGTCTTAATCACGGACATACCGAAAATGATGATGGCAAAGTAGTTTACAACCTTCGCAGGCGTGGCGAAGTGTCTGTCATTTTTGATGAAGCAAGAAAATGTGCCATCGAAAATCAGAAATTTCATATTCCATTTTCAATACTTACCACTTTGTTTCAGAAATACATTCGACTTGAAAATTCTTATGAAGGTCTGCAAAAAGATTCGGATGCCAAAAAATACTCAAGACTGCTACTTATCAATACACGTCTGGATTCAAATAACTACAACAATATTTTCAAGGCAACAAAAGCAACACGTTCGCTAGGTGAAAAAATACGACGACTTCTTGATACTCTCAAAGATGAGGGTGTTCGTATGTATGCATCTGTTGATCTTGAAGAAGAAAACGACTCAGGCAAAACTTATGCAGTAATGCAAACAATTCTGGTTCCATATCATGTTTTTTCTGGATGGAAGACGGTCATATTGCTTTCTGCCTTTTTTGAAAATTCTCAGATGTACCATTTGCTGAAACAGCAGGATGTGTCGAATCGAGGTTCTAACGAAACCAAAAAATCATTCCGTCGTCGCATCATGCGAGCTTCGACTCAGGGAATACGAGCACGAATTATTCTGAAAAATGTTACTGATCAGGTAGTTTCCGCTGAACGTGTGGCCGCAGTCAAGGCTCGTTATGAAAAAACCTCGATTACATATATGAGTGCTCTAACTTCATTTTCTCAAGGGCATCTTTCCAGAGGTGTCATGGTTTCAACAAAGGCTTTACAGGAATTTGATTTTTCTGAATTTTTCAGAACGTACAGAAGACTTGCAGAGGAACGACAGAAGCAGGTGGGAGGTACTTCACTGATACCACTCAAGGTACTTCTTCATTTGATGAGAACTGAAAAAACTGAGTCACATGATCAGTCACTTATCAATCATGTAAATACACTGCCAGGACTTGTTAAAAAATATACTCCTTTACAATGGTATTGTTTGTGTGCTGTGCGCATGTCACAAATCTGGCAGAAAAAACATGGAATAAAAGATATTCAACCTGTGCCGCTTACAGTGAATATTGGTGTTCGTGATTTACGAAATCGCGGTACGCAACGTTACTGGCTTCGTGAAGTGGCCAAGGTTCTTAAATCGGGAATTGATGCAATTGAAATGCCTTTTGTTTCTCATGGACTAAATAGCTATAGCCATCTTGATACAATCGGATTTCTTGCAACGCTGAATCCTTCTCCTGAAGTTGTGGGCTTGTTCAATCAGATATGCCCTTTTTATGATGCAGCTCTGGATCATACACTTGATCAGTGCATTCAATCTGCGGCTCGCTGTTCTTTGCGTGACGTGAAATCTATTTCCGAACCTTTGATTATTGTTACTGATCTGCCTTTGGCAAAACGTGTTCAGGAACAGTTGTTTAATCTTCCGAAAATTGTAGAACCTTCTTTTTTTGGTATTCCTGAAAAAGATCCGGTTTTTTCTACCGTTGATCATACTGCCAAAGAACGAGTCAGAAAGTATCGCAGGCTCAGAAATAATCCACGACATGCTACTTCTGCTTTTCTTGAAAAGAATAAAGCATGGCTTGCTTTTTTGTATAAACATAGTCATGCCGCTCGTAGTTATCAATATGTGACCACACGTATTTCATTTTATAAAAAACAAGGAAAACCATACGATGAGCTTAAAACAAAACTGGATTCTCTGAAACCCGCACGCAAGGCAGATGTAAAAAAGTATCGTCCATTATTTGAACAACAATATAAACCTTTGGAACATTCATGAAGTTTGATGTTCGTCCAATGAATATCTACCTAGTAAATATATCGTATAATGATCTTTTGACTTTTGAAGCAAAAATGAAATTCGCAACATCACATCAACAAAACTGTTATCTGAGAATATAAATGGAAGCAATAGGAATTGGAGATCTTCATTTGACGGATTTTTCTGGAAAAGGCGGCTTGGCAAAATATATTGAAGATCATGACGGCATGGTCATTCAAGAAATGAACAAGGTAATGAAGTATGCAACAAACAATGGCATAACAAATATTTTTCTGTATGGAGATATTTGCAACAGTCCTCGAATGTCTTATTCTGCAATGATCAAGCTGTCTGAGTTTTTTCAATTTCACTCTGACAAAAAATTCTGGATGATTCTAGGCAATCATGACATGTTTGGCGAGAATCCTTCAGCAGGACATTCTCTGGAAGTTATGATGCGTTTGTATAAAGAAGGCAACTGTACTTTTATCACAGATACATTGAATGTAAAATTCAGAGAAACATCTGTCAGATTCCTGTCTTATCCACACACATCTTTCAATTTGAATTCTTTGAATATTTTTCATAAAGAAGTGTATGGCAGCAAAAATGATACAGGTCGTATTTATGAAGATAAAACTTTGCCTTCTTCAAAAGCTGTAGTTTGTGCTGGACATTTACACACTGCACATCAGGTAAGGAATACTTATTATTCCGGAACACTGTATCAAACAAATTTTGGTGAATCTCTTTCCAAATATTTTCATCACATTGAATTCAACTCGCCCAAAGATCATGAAGTACGACTGATTCCTCATGATCCTGACTATAAATTGCATACAATTGTTTTGGCATCACGTGCTGATCTTAAAACTATTCCAAAAGGAAAAAAAGATCTGATCAAGCTGGTAATTCAGGAAGGCTCTAACGTGTCTTCTTCTGATTATTCAAATATTGAAAATATTGTTGTCATCAAAGCATTCAAAACACAGGAAGAACTGATTTCTGTTCTAACAGAAGACCTTGTTGAAGGACAGCAGATTGTGGTTAAAACAGAAGATTTTTTTCAGGAATGGATACATTCTTTGGATGTAGAAGAAGACATGCGAAGTCGTATTCAGGAAGTGCGTAAAGGTGTTTTAAATTCTATTCAAAAACGGAGTGCATGATGAACAACAAAGAAATAAATGAGTACAAAGAATGTAATGACGCAGCAAGTGCAGATGATATTGGTGCAGATGATATTGGTGTAGTTGATAGTGAATCACTAATGTCATGGTATAAGTTCAACAAAGGATTCATGATGGAAAAGAAATTTGAACTGACAGAAGAAACACAAATCTTTTTTAAGGATGTAACCCTGCACCGAATTCGAGCTTTGAGAGATTTTAGTGATGTTAAAAAAGGAGATCTGGGCGGCTGGATTCAAAAAGAGAAAAATCTCTCTCACGAAGGAGACTGCTGGATATATGATAATGCTATCGTCATGAATGATGCTCGTGTTCTGCATAATGCACGTATGTATGACAATGCACGAATGTCGGACAATTCTCGAATGTTAGATAATACAAAAATGTTCGGCAATTCTCGAATGTTTGATAATGCACAAATGCGAGGTAATGCTTTGATAAGAAAAAATGCCACTATGTACGATGATTCCGAACTGTTTGGTAATGCTGAAATGTGCGGTGATTCACGTATGTTTAAAGCATCAATTATGGGCGAAAATGCTAAAATAAGTGGATACGTTAAAATATACGGCAATGCAAAAATCTATGCACCTATAGAACTATCTGGAAAAGTTTTTATATGGAGTAATGCTACAATAATTAATAGTCAAGATATTATTTCATTTTCACCTGTTGGTTTAGAATGTGCCACTTTAACTGTCTACAAAGCACTAGATGGTTTAGAAGTAACTCACAATGATTTTCATGGAACTGATGTGGAATTTCTAAAAGCTATTTCAGAAGAACATGGGCTTGACTCAAAAATCGGTAAAGAATATTCAATGTTGATTGAAGTAGCTCGTTCAAGAATTTTTGAATGTGAACAACAAAATAGAAATGAAATTGAAGAACAGAAAGATTACCACAATCTTTTGCAGAATGCCGAAAACATTGTTTATCGGTGATTTATCCTTCAATTAATCCTAACGTAAAAGGAATCTTGGTCATGGAAAAGAAATTCGAACTTATTGAAGAAACAAAAATCGTTATTAATGGTGTAGCACTGCATCGCATTCGAGCTTTGAGAGATTTTAGTGATGTTAAAAAAGGAGATCTGGGAGGATGGATTGAAAAAGAGAAAAATCTCTCTCACGAAGGAGACTGCTGGATATATGATAATGCTTGCGTTATGAATGATGCTTGCGTTATGAATGATGCTCAAATGTTTAACTATGCTCGAATGTTTGACAATGCTCGTATGCTTGACAATTCTCAAATGTACGGCAATGCTGTTATGCTTGATAATGCTCAAATGTTTGATGAATCTTGTATGCTTGACAATTCTCAAATGTCTGGCAATGCACATATGCACAATTATTCATGTATATACAACGATTCTGAAATGTCCGGCAATGCTCAAATGCGTGACAATTCTCAAATGTACGGCAATGCACAAATTGGGGGTAATGCTCGAATTTCTGGAGATGCTTACATAGCCGGAAATGGTATTATTTCAAAATTCAAGGACATTGTATGGTTTTCAAATGTGTGTTCAGAAAATGATACTTTAACTGTCTACAAAGCTAAAGAAGGGTTAGAAGTAACACACGGCAAGTTCATTGGAACCGATGTTGACTTCTTGGAATTTGTGAAAGAAGAACATGGGCTTGACTCAGAAATCGGTAAGAAACTTCTTCCGATGATTGAAAAAGCACGTTTGACAATTTCTAAAGATTGTGACGTCGATCTTCTTTTGAATGCAGAAAATATTCTTCAGAAGTTTTGAAAAATCATGAATGACGACGAATTTATACAACCTGATGCATTCTGTGCTGTCATACAGCAACGCATTGTAACCGCTTATTGTCCCTTGCCCTTGGGCGCTTGCATGTGGAAACATCGCCTTAGTGGCGCATGCACTTACAGCGAAGAATTTGCAAACTCAAAACCTCTTCCGTCTGTTTTTGCTGCGCATGTTGGGCTTCCACAAAAACAAAAAGATGTAGTAAATATATTGTATAAAAACACAATTAAAAGAATTCAAAAGGAATTATCCCGCTGAAATTCAAAACTCCACCCTTCCCCCAAAATAATTCAATCTGGAGTTTTTATATGAACAAACGTTTTTTAACACTTACTGATATTGAAAATTCAGGCGATCGTGGTTCCGTGTGGGTTCTTAATAATGCACACGCTTCTGATGTTACATCGCATGATGGATCCCCCCTGCAATCTGCCAAAATTCTTATTTCTGTACCTAACGTGAATGGTCCTGGCGGCAGCCCTCTTGTGATTGATCAGACATGGCTTCCGCTGGATGCAGCAAGTTTTTTTCAGAAAAATCGCTTACTTGCATCAAGTGATTTTCGCAAAGCGGTTAGCACAAATTTGCTGCGTCTGATTTCTGACGAATACGCCGCCGAACTCCTGGAACAGGAGGGGGCCGAAGAAGAACGTCAACGACTGATTCACAAAAGACGCCATGTTGCACAGGCAGGGGCAAGCCGCAAGATTTCTAAAGAACTTGTAGAAGTTTTTATTCCGGATTCTAATGGCCGTCCTGAAAAAGAAAATGAAAATGAAGATGAAGATGTTCAAGTGTACGGCCCCGATTCATACGAAGAGGAAAATACTGCTGCTATTATTGCCGCATCTGCAAATTCTGTAGACGAAGATGGGTTGCGCCCTTCGTTCAAAATGTTTGCAGAAAAACTTGTTTCTGAATCTGATATAACCACACTTAACGCAATTCGTTCTAGAGCAAAATTTACTCGTAAAGAAATTCGGTATCTTATCGATACTATAAAAAACAAGCCTAAAACCCTGGCTGCACTCAAAGAACGTGTTTCCAAAGTTAAAAAGGCTGCTTAAAACATGAACGAAAACACCCTTCCCGATTCAATAAAAAAAGTGGATATGGTGAATCATCCACCACATTACATGCATCATCCGAGTGGTGTTGAGTGTATTGATCTTGCGGAATTGCTTCCATACAACACGGGTTGTATGTTCAAGTATCTGTACCGCAGAGGACATAAAGACGATATGCTACAGGATCTGAAAAAAGCTCACTGGTATGCTCACCGAGAACTTTCTGTGTACAGAACTTTAGCATCTCTGGAATCGAAAAATGCTCAATGTCCCTCTCCGTATCTTAGATATACACACAAGCCAAGAAACATTCAAGCCATCAATGATCTTCTAGAAAACGAACCGGATTCTACGCTTTTACGTGTGTATATGCTTCTTTTTCAAAAGCTCAATCGTGATTGTTTCAGGGAAAGAATTTCTACATTGGAAGAAATTATGAATTATATATTTCAACTTATTTTTCAAATGAAAAATGATACACACGGCGAATATATTTCAACGAATGTTTCAACAAACGAAAAGGAATGATGCACATGGCAACCAAGAAACTAAGTATTCCTAAAGAAAAGGAAGACTCGAAATTTGTTGCTGCTCATAATTTCAACTCCTCGAAAAAAGAATTTGAAACGGAAGGAAAAACTGAGCTAGGTACAGGGGGACCCAATGATCGTTCACTCACAAAGTTGAGTGAAGAACTTCAGTCCCTTGCAACTTTAGTACGTGAACTTGAATACAAGCTTGTGCCGTATCTCTCTGAATCAAAAGCTGATGAAAATGCGAATTCATTTGAAAATTCCACTTCGCAGTATGGTTTGTTTCATTCAAAACTTGAGGACCGACGAATGCAGGTTGCCTCGATACGCTACTGTATTTTAGAAATTCTGGAACGTCTGAGTGTCTGAGTGTCTGAGTGCGAGTTTTGAACCTTCAGATTTTTTGTTGCACAAAAACAACAGTGTTGCAATTATGCAACACTGTTGTAAAAATACAACACACAGCAACAGAAAACTATGTTATACTGTAAATGTGGCAACAGGTAACAGCCACCGCGTAATTCATCCCTAACGTAACGGGAGTAAAAATGGCAAAGGATTTTCGCATCAATCAGTACTCTATCGATCGTCGCAATCTGAAAATGGGGCAGTTTGTTGAAGTTGCTTGGGCAGATGCACCAAACTCAGTTTTTCTGATAATAGATATTGAAAAACGCAACCCTTCATATAAGGGTTCTGTGTCGCTGTGGGGTATTGAAAAAGACAACTTTTCGAAAAAAGTGTCTTTTGATTCGGAACAAGTTGTCCGAATTTTAGAGTATCTAAAATTCTCAATGTAAAACTAACAACAGTGTTGCAATTATGCAACACTGTTGTAAAAATACAACACACAGCAACAGAAAACTGTGTTATACTGTAAGTGTGGCAACAGGTAACAGCCACCGCGTAATCACAATCCTAACGTAAAGGATTCTCATGAAAAAATTCGAACTTACTGAAGAAACCAAAATTGTCAACAATGTAACCCTGCATCGCATTCGAGCTTTGAAAAACTTTGGTGATGTTAAAAAAGGAGATCTTGGCGGATGGATTGAAAAAGAGAAAAATCTCTCTCACGAAGGAGACTGCTGGATATACGATAATGCCAGCGCTCTAAACGATGCTTATGTATCCGATACTGCTCGAATGTTTGACATTGCCCGGCTGCTTGACGATGCCCAAATTTCTGGGAATGCTCAAATTTCTGGGAATGCAAAAATGTCTGGGGATGCTCAAATTTCTGGAAATGGCCTGATTTCAAGATCAAACGAAGCCTGGTTTTATGTTGATTCGGGAAGTGTTTTGACAGTCTACAAAGCTAGAGAGGGGCTGGAAGTAACTCACTGGAGGTTCCAGGGAACAGATATCGAATTTTTGAAGTTTGTGAAAGAAAAACACGGATTAGATTCTAAAATCGGCAAAAAGTATTCAATGTTGATCGATGTAGCACGTTCAAGAATTCTGGGTTAATACTTGTGACTCACGACGACTTAACAGTCGTCGTGAGTATCCCTAACGTAACGGGAGTAAAAATGGCAAAGGATTTTCGCATCAATCAGTACTCTATCGATCGTCGCAATCTTAAAATTGGGCAGTTTGTTGAAGTTACCTGGGCAGATGCACCAAACTCGATTTTTCTGATAATAGATATTGAAAAACGTGCCCCCTCATATAAAGGTTCTGTGTCGCTGTGGGGTATTGAAAAAGACAACTTTTCGGGAAAAGTATCATTCGATTCTGAACAAGTTGTCCGAATTTTAGATACTCTAAAATTCTCAATGTAAAACTAACAACAGTGTTGCATAATTGCAACACTGTTGTAAAAATACAACACACAGCAACAGAAAACTGTGTTATACTGTAAGTGTGGCAACAGGTAACAGCCACCACGTAATCACAATCCTAACGTAAAGGATTCTCATGAAAACCTCAAAAACCTCAATTTCGCAACTCAAGACACAAGTCAAAAAAGTTTTTTCTGCAAGACTGATTTATGCTGCGTTTGTCGCACAGCAAGAGTTAGCGCTGAAAGACGGGCGACTTGATGCTGAAATTTGCAGTCAGTCAGAACTCAGGCACTTTGCAAAAAGTTGTCATGAGTCTCTCGTTTCTCATCTGAAATCATGTGAAAGAGCGGTTGATTTGCAAAAAATTCTTGTAGCAGTGAATCAGAAACTGGATATTGAATACATGAGCTTTCTCGATTGTCTGAACATTGCTTGTGTGCTCTAGAAATTGGTTCTAAGAAGGGAAAGCATGCTTTCCCTTTTTCTTACCCAAGAGTTAGATTTTTGAGTTGATCGTTGTCACGTACCCAACGTAACGGAGTTTTTCATGAAAAAGAAATTCGAACTTACTGAAGAAACCAAAATCGTTAACAATGTAACCCTGCACCGAATTCGAGCTTTGAGAGATGTTTTCAACTTTAAAAAAGGAAAGCTGGGAGGATGGATTGAAAAAGAAAAGAACCTTTCTCATGAAGGGGAATGTTGGGTGTTTGATAATGCCTGCGTTATGAATGATGCTTCGGTATCCGACAATTCTTTGATGTATGGAAATGCACAAATGTCCGGCAATGCTCGAATGGGTGGCAATTCTCGCATGTATGACGATGCTGTTATGCTTGATAATGCTCAAATGTTTGATGAATCTTGTATGCTTGACAATTCTCAAATGTCTGGCAATGCTCAAATGTGGGGTAATGTTTACATGATGGGAAATGCTCATATGGCTGGAAATGGTACGATTTCAACATCGACTGATGTGCTGTGTTTCACAAATGTGGGTTCAGAACATGGCAGTTTAACAGTCTACAAAGCCAAGGAAGGCATAGAAGTAACTTCCTGGGGGTTTCAAGGAACTGATATCGAATTCTTGAATGCTGTGAAAGAAAAACATGGTTTAGATTCTAAAATCGGCAAAGAGTATTCAATGATGATTGAACTGGCTGGTTTTAGAATTCTAGGTTAATCATCGTGACTCACGACGACTGTTAACAGTCGTCGTGATCAATCCTCAACGTAAAAGGATTCATGATGAAAAAGAAATTTGAACTTACTGAAGAAACACAAATTATCTACGGCGTATGGGTTCGATTGCATCGTATTAGAGCTTTAATAGATTTCGAGGATGTTAAAAAAGGAGATCTGGGAGGATGGATTGAGAAAGAGAAAAATCTTTCTCACGAAGGAGATTGCTGGGTATATCATAATGCCTGCGTTATGAATGATGCTCGTGTTCTGCATGATGCTCGTGTTATGAACGACGCTCAAATGTATGGCAATGCGCAAATGTCTGGCAATTCTCGCATGTATGGAAATGCACAAATGTCCGGCAATGCCGTTTTATGTGACGATGCTCAAATGTCCGGCAATGCCGTTTTATGTGACGATGCTCAAATGCATGGCAATGCTCAAATGCATGGCAATGCTCAAATGCATGGCAATTCTCGTTTGTATGGAAATGCAAAAATGTCAGGTAATGCTCAAATGTGGGGTAATGTTCAAATTTCTGGAAATGCTCATATGGCTGGAAATGGTACGATTTCAAAATCGACTGATGTGATCTGTTTTCCAAACGTAGGTTCTGAACATGGCATTTTAACAGTCTATAAAGCTAAAAAAGGCATAGAGAT
>Ga0194135_10000161_pt1 | contig 38968 bp, 13 predicted proteins | sample LitLau_LLRF_2013_FD_134024 | JGI IMG/M metagenome (GOLD analysis project Ga0194135, IMG submission 134024) | Freshwater sediment microbial communities in response to fracking from North America - Little Laurel Run_MetaG_LLRF_2013 (version 2) | ecosystem: Environmental > Aquatic > Freshwater >... | reverse complement strand
ATGTTCTCAAGCTACATCAAAGAAGTTATTTAGTAATATGGCTTGAAGGGTTTTCTGGGCATACAATTAATCTGAAACTACACATAATGTCGAGGAACCACAAGTACACGTTATCGTTCTTCTTATCCATCCCTTCAAAGTATATAACCTCTATTATCGTCGTCATTACTAGTTACTCTTCTAGGGCAGACATGAATTAATGAAGGATTGATACAGCAATTTGTTCAGAAAAAGAAAGATAATCGTTCATTCATGAATCACGAACTTAAAAGATTAGTCTAGATTAGTTTCCTTTGGTTTTGCTGATTACAAGCCAGAAATTTAAAGTAAAGTACAACCAACTTTGGCCAATTGTATGTAATTTACCCGAAACAAAACTTAATTTTTTGATAAAAAACACAGTACACACTCTCTCTCTTGCATTGTACATTCGAATTTCAGCTAGTCACAACAATCTACCGCAGGTTTTCAAAAAAAGTTGATTTCTTACTTTCATCATATTTTCACAAATGAGATAAGGAGCAGCAGCATCACGGGAAGCATGGTTTGTGTTCCCCAAGTTAGGAATTAAAATTGACTCTTTAGTGTATATTATATCTTGCAAAGTTTTCCCCTTCGCATTACACGCAACAGTCAACGATTTTCTGAAACATTTTTTTTCCATTTCTCCAATAAACAAACGTGTAAGTTGTAACCCAAAGTTTTGTAGTACTTGAGGAAAACCCAATCAATTTAAACCACTATAACTCCAAATGAGATGGGCTGATTATTTTTTTAAAACTTGAGTATTATTTGTTTCGTGTTTAATTTAATGGAATAAACTATCACAACTTATGTATAGTTTTAATTTTGAATGAAACTCATGTGACGTAAAAGGATCGTATTGACATTTACCAGAGCTCTTTCTTCTTGTTTTAAAATAGTAATGCTGCAGGGCAAACTTTAAGACGTTTAAGCATCTCGGTGAAAAAATTCTTTGGAGAGGGAGAAGTGATAGCTGCTAGTAAGTAGGGAGACCATAGAAGGTCGTAAGTTGTGGCCATAGTGGTATTATTATTATTTCATCAACGTATTATTCATCTCACACTGTCAGTGTTTTGTTGTAAGTCAATGTGTGTTATTTAATGTCGTGTTCTTGCATAAATCATTCATTTCCATATTGGTCATCCAACCCATCTTTTATGTCAAAGTTTTTTTTTCAAACTAAGAAGGCCAATGAGCATAGGAGGGAGCCGAACATTGCTTGCACACAAAAACAGTATACTCTTATTTGTTGCTATATATGCATTTTTCACTTATTACACAACGCGTATTTCAATTTTAAAACATCTTGCGAGTCTCAGAAGTAACCAAATAAATGACTTTGACTAAAAAGAATCAAGCAAAGATAGCTAAACAAGGTTCTGGCGGTGGTTAACAGGCTGACTGAATGAATTGTATTTTTTATTTCCATTAAGAATCCATTTCATTTTCTTAATCAGACACTCCTGCCTTGTTCCATCTTTATCTCATCTTACAAAGTTCACTCACGAAGCTTATAACTTGTAATGGTACACACACAGTCATACGTATATATAGTGGCTACATTAATGCAAGCCTATGGGCAGGCACAGTGATTTAAAAATCATTAAACTGGACGTAAATCTTAAGCTCTAATCAATTTCAATTATTGATTATGGTGATACTGAACCTCAATCCACGTCTCTCTTGTCTATATAATACCTTCTCTTCTCGTTTGCATAGTAAAAAGAGGAAGAATCTTTATCCATGCCATCTTCAGAAGGGAACAATATAAAGACTACGGTGAAATATGGTTTAAGGGTGTGACTCCTACTTGCTAATTTGTACTTACAGACTCACTTTGCATTTTTAAATGGCAGTTTGTAGTTAGCATAGAGTGGTGTACTTGAATTTAAACATCATAAAATTACGATAGTCTTATTATCTTTGGACGATGTGTATGTGCGTAGTAAAAGGTTATCTCCTGTCTCGTGTACTAATCTCAACTAAGATTTAACCATTTCTGCTACAGGGATGAATTACAACTCATACGTAGCGTCTCTATTGTAGTAAAATTCGTTTTACTAAATTCTAATCCGTAACTCATTCCCTATAAGAGAAAAAACGGCTTGCTCAATTTAACTACAGTATATACATATCAATACATGCATGCATTTACGTATATACAAGCAGAGACTTGAAATAATAATGATTTACGTATGGAAATCGTGCTTCTGACTAGATCGATAAGGTGCTTAAATATATCACTTACTCACATCCTATGTAGTACTATACGTACGGAAGACAGGTGCAATAGCGTGGAATAGGAAAACACATCATCGGCGAAAATAGTTTTGGGAAGTTGTGATCGAGGTAAGAGAATACACAACGCTTTGGTTAATGAATATGTATCAGGCTATACAAGGACTATGTTGTTATTAAAAGGAACATTAATAATATGTATATTAACTGAACCACGCCAAGCAGACTGCTGCTGCTGCTGTTGGTAATCTTGCCTGGCTGATATTTGAGATGCTCGGATTTTGTTGTTTGCTAGTCACATTCATCGTATTTTGTGTTTCTCACACAAAGATACACGACAGGTCGATTCACAACTCAGATTGAAATATGGATGACGGTATTAGAGAGCTGCTGGAGGAAGCTTTAAGGGCAGAGAGAATTTCTAGTCCATGTCTGAGCATAAATACAATAATGATGTTATTTGATATATACGATCAACCATATGTCTTCTTAGTAGATGTAATAGATGGTGGCTGTTAACTCCTAAAGATATTACTCTATCTGATAATAAACAATTATAGTTTGAAACCGATAGCGTGCAGGGGAATCGATTCCGCATTTTAGCGACTTGTAGATTATCCCTAGCCTCATCTCGTAGACGGTTTAATTTTAGATGTGATATAACAAATAATAATCGATTCGATTTAATGGCCTTTGTTAGTTAGTTTTTAGTTAGAAAATATACTTCCAAGTGACATGATGAATATGACGCGTTTAAAAAAAGGAGTGAGCATCCTGCCAGAATAGCTTGCATTAGTGTAGAACACACTTAACTTTCAGGATCACTTCTCGCATATGTGTAGTCAAGTTATGAGCTAAAACATGAAATGCCATATAGTTAGTTGTTGGCAAGTATGTAAATTTTCTAACTCGTCTAATTGCCGAAAAAACGATTGTGTTACGGTTCACTCCTTTTTAGTTTTACAGACTAAAGTATACAAGGTGTTAATTCGTAGTACATTTTAATTTAAGATGAGGAGTCAGTTTCTGGCTTCGTGTTTTATAGAGGTTTGTAGAAAAAAATGTATTTTTTAATACTCAAACGTCTACTTTTTATATCAAAAAGCCCCAGCGTGAATTGTTGATTGTCACTCAATCTCGAGAATTAACAAAAGAATGAGAAGAAACAGACAGAAAGATGGAAGGAAGGGTGTAAATACTCAATTCAACTTGCATGGTACTTGTACTTGTGGGTTTTGACTCAATAACATTGTTTAAGATAATGTAATTTGCAAATCTTTTCTCGCTGAGTGACTCTTAGCAGACGATATGTAAGTGTTAATTGGATTTTCTGGTTTTAGGCTGTGGCAAAGAAGACAATTTGTGAGTTTAAAAGTTAATTTCATTCGAGCATTTAATTTTTCGACAAGTATGTTAAGACGCTAAGTCCATGTTTCCCATGTGTACCGTAGTAAACTTGATAGACCAGCAAATTACTTTTCACACAACCATACAAAATTCTCGCTAAAGGATTTGTTACATTATTTAACAGAAGTTATTACTATAATGGATAAAGATGTGTATACGTATAATGTGTGCTGAGTTTTCCTTCCCTTGAGTATTCTAATCACTAGAAGCATTCATACAATATGCCTTATGCGTGCACATTAAAAGGGTTGAACTATTAAAAACAAGTCCAGACTGACGATCTATACACGTTCATTTTTTTTAAACAGGCGTTGTTGGTAAGAACCCATACCAAGTTGGGACCTTTCAGATAAACAGAATGTTTGCCAATTTTAATAACATACCATGAAATTATAACCCGCTAATCATGCATACACAGCTTTTGTGTTTAAGATACTTTGAGTTAACCCTAAGAACGAGTAAACGAAATCCATTTCTTGTAAGCAAGTAAACCAGTTTCATTTGATAAAAATTGGCATAGATTCGATCCAACGTTGCATGGGTAGTTTTATTCTCTATCTTACTCCAGTTGAGAAGGCAAAAAAATCGTACAACATGAGAAGAATCATCTAGAGAGAGAATATAATGTGGTTTCACATTTGTAAAATCGTTTGAGACTTGATTTCGAGTTGTACCCGAAGTACCCGAAGCAATTTCTTCAATAAAAATGCACGAAAGAAGAGAGAGCTCTTGCATCTGTCGTTCTAGTTGGTTACGATTGATGAGAGGCTTATATAGCAGCACTTCATAGAAGCCGAGCAGTCTGGAAGTATATTTAGGTTAAGTTATTTTTTCCTTCTAAATGCAGTCACAAACTGGCTAGCAGTTGTAACTTGATTACTCAGACTGCAAAAAGGAAATAAAAGTGTTAGTGAGTCACACTACTTGACAATAAAATATACGTCTGTTGCCATTTTAAGGTGAAGTTACATGAGGAAATATGAACTTTATTGAAGAGTAATGTGAGTCATCAACACAGTTTACATTTTGTCAAAACATATTCCAGGCGAGTTTCTGCTCCTGAGCTCATTAACCTTTGTTTATTTCAAAGACAGCGATGATAAATTGCATATTCCATTCCATATACAAGCTGCTCACTCACATTTCACACATCAATTCTTCATGCAATTTAACTTTAAAGATGTTTATTCCGTAATTATATATCAATAACTTAAAATTCTGTGATAGGAAAAATCTGCTCTGAATTTTAAATTCGCACGTTCAGCATCAATTTACTATTCAATCAGTCAAACTATGCGTTCAAAATTTAATACGTTTTATCACAGTTTGTAACTATAAACTGGTTTGTTTAAAACTGTTTGTACCAGTTTACGTGAAATGTTAATGTAAAACATGATTTAATATGGAGATTTTGTGTAACATAATCTCCTATTTATGTAATGAATTTTTTTTCCTATATTAACAATATGAATGCAAGATCGGGTCTCTCGAGATGATATTAAATAAAGATACAACAGTACATTCAACAGTTGTAATTTGTTGTTGTGCTATCAAGTATATTATAATATCATCAAGTTGATAGATGTGTTTCGTGCAATAATACTCAATCTCATTATGATCCGTACACTACAAAGATTTTATTTATGAAAAAACTACATCTGAAGTAATGAATCCTTCACTGAATTCAAATTACTTGGATGGATGGTATGGTGTGTGAGTGTAAGTTGAGGCAGCGATGGTAAGAATCAAGGACAACAACTCATTTTAGATTCAATCTAGAGTCTTACACATTCATATAGTCAATCTTACATGTCGTTTAATTCACTGCGGTGTCATATTTCTTAGTCATATTATGCCAAGCATTGAAATATGGTGTAAAATTTCATTTTTCACCAGTATCAAATAGATTTTACTCTCTTGCGAGATAATATTAATTAATTTGTTTGTGTTTTGGATGGATTAAGTTTGTTCCTTTTCTATAAGGTATTAAAAGATTAACGATTAAAAAGAGACATACACACGACTATTTCACTTTTCAAGTCAGTTCAATAAGAAAGGAGGGTTGCAGGCGTCAGTCTACATCAGCGAATGAAAGAGTATTTTAAGTGCAAATGATGTTTTCACTTAATCCATGCCAAGTTACAGTTTACACGGTGAGATGGTTCTTGACAGAGAATGCTCATTGGTTTGGAGAATTCTTGGAAATTTTAAGATTCGCTGTAAAGTAGAAAGAAAGTATAAAATACACAAAGGACAAATGGTAAGGTGAGTTGAAGGAAGTAGTAGGTGGTGGTGGTGGTGGTGGTGATTATCTACTGCATCGTGTTTATGTACTTCTGCATTGAACAGACTGTGGGCTGATGCTTTATTATTTAGTAGTCCATTCTTTCCTTTGGTAGACAAGCAAGCTGTCTTTGGAATTAAGAAATCTTATTCTTATACAGTTGAGAACTCTAGCAAAGCAATGTAACTTTGAACTGACTTCTTGAATGAAATGTGAAAGATGAGGCAGCGAAGTAAATTGGATTCACATCATTTTGATCCGGGCTGTGTCCTCTTGAATCTTCAAGTCCTATTATTTTCCATTTTGGTTGAATCTCGCTTTTGATTTGAGGGTTGAGTGAGTTTTGTAAGGAATTGTGGGTTCAAATTTGGTGAATTTGCTGAAAGGATTTTTCAAGTTTAAGCTGTATGACTTGTCTAAATTACAATTTCATTTGAAAATTGCACATTTTGTGTATCTCGAAGGCACTTCTTGTCACTCTTAATACTCTGGGTTTATTAAAGCAGTGCATGGATTTAGTATTTTAAAAGCCCAACAAGGAATGAATTCAAACTGACACCCCACGCACACCTTTTTCTTGTGCATCATCTTAAAATTTGAATAAAAGTATATGGAGTTGAAGTCTGAATGTGCCCAAGTATCTTAGAAAGTTAGTTTTGAACGATTTCAACCAGATTTTGTGCTTTTGGCCTTTTAGAATAGTTGATGGAAGCCATTTCTTGAATAAGTTGTACAACACTCCTCAAGTTCTTGCCTAAAATACAAGCTCACTGTGGGTTTTTGGTTAATTACTTGGGATAATTTACACAACTAGGCAAAAGATGAATGTGTGTGAGACTTGCGTTTCAGTTAGGATCTCTTCAGTAACATACATTAAGATTGTATTAGAGGCTAACAAAGAGAAGTTTAATTTATGACAACATTCTTCTGTGGTAATGTCGCAGTTAATTTGTACACTGAGGGATCGGAAATAAAAAACGGTGTTTACTCGGTACAGAGAAACAACATTTGCCATTGTAAATGTGAAGTATTTCTTAAGTGAGTGGGCCACTTTTGGTCATCTCTTAAAACTCAAGTGACTATTCATGTAATGGATCATCATTCTAAATTCTAATTCTAATCATCATCATCATCATCCAATGCCTTCCATGCTTACTTTGTCATGCCTCCTGTCTCAGCAGCAGGAGCTTTCTACCTCACTATGACTAGCCAATTTTTATTCTTTACTTTTCTCCCCTGTATACATATACTTGATAAGAACACATCCCATATACTCAAAAAGGTGTACGCACATCGAAAAAATGCCTTCATCATCATCATGGAGAGAGATTAGTAAGGATAATGATGATGATGGTTGAGTTTGATGCTTACAATGAGAAATGTAGTGTGTATCGTGTACAAGATGATGATGATGATGCTATGTACTATGTGTGTTTTGTGTATACCTCTCTAACATGGCTAAATTAAATGGAAAGAATATCTGCTGGTCATCTTTCCAGGCCTGTGAAATTCCATGGGTGTCGTAGTAAGAAAGGAACGATCTCTCTGAACTAAAAAAGCATCCTCTAACTCTCTACCTACAGCTACACATGATGATCCTGATGATGAAGAGTTTCAAATCATACATCGTATAATGCTATTGTGTACTCGTCGACTCTAGTCTCTCTCTCTAGAAAATCTCTGCATTCTTTGACAGTAGTGGCATTCTTCACGACTTAATACTTACATTGTACAACCTGACCATATATTATACTGGTGCTGCTGCTGCTGCTGGAGTAGTGAATATCTTTAACTTCCAGAAAAGTAATCTCTCAATTGAATTCTCATTCTATCTAAATAATCTTAAGAGCATTATTTATGTGGTGAATTAGCTCAGACGTGGCACTTTTTACGCTAAACAAGAATGCTTACGCGTAGGTTCATTCTGGCAAATAGTTTAAACACTCATCATTGGGCGACGATATAGATATGACTTTTATATCGCTGTTATATTGCAGTTTTTTGTTTCTTCTACACCAACTTATAGGATCGACTACAAAGATTTTAATTCATTCGTGTCTCAATCGGATCCTTTTTCTTTTTTGACAGACAAGCCATGGAATACGGCATTTCTTGTTCTATGAATGATATTGATATAGATTTTAATTTTAAAAGATTTCGTCCTCTACGAACTTCAAAAGTTAACACATACTTATACAGATTAGAAGTAAGGCAGTACAATTGATTCGATTCTTTAAAGTTGGAGTTTGTGGTAGTATATGGTACAGTAAGAAAACAGCCACACCCCGTAATGAATAAAATGTCTTTGAAGATAAAAATAACTTTTCGTTTATCTCGGCTTCTTTTAGTAGAAGTAGAATGAAGTTCTAACTGTACACACAGTGATAGATCTAAGGAAAAGTAATTTTGCAGTAGAAAAATAAACTTGAAATAGGCTGGTCTTATGATGATGATGATGATAATCATTTCGATAGGATTGTTGAGTTGCAGCATAAGCCTAAAAGTAAAGTGCTCTTTCGCATCCATATGGAATGTTAATGTGCTTTATTATACTCACAGAGTAAAAAGAGAAAGACGAAGGCTCTTTTATTTTGGGATATAAATAACAAACTGAATACGAAAACTTTCTCTGAGGTGGAATAAATGAAGCGAGGAGTATGAGAGGTCTGCTCAATGCTGGTACTGTGTGCTCTACGGCTATATATACGTTTCATACTCGGAGCAATAACAATAGTCGATAGTAGAGCGTATGTATTAGTAATACTCGTGACAAATGCAATTGATCCACTCAAGAGGAGAAAATACAAGCTCAGTCATTGGTTCAGATCTCGAATTGATCTCAAAAGAAATTTGAAATGACAGAATGGGTTGTCCTTCTAAGGCAATTTCTCCTTTCAAATTGTTTTGTGCTCTACAGTTCGCTTTATTTCATTGAGTTTTATTTATTTTCTGGTGTATATGTGTCGGAGAATGCGGACGAGTGTATTATTCAGAATGTTGTCTATTTACACTGAGAGAAATAAATTGACCAGACTAGTAGAAAGAAGGCGGAGGGCCAGTAGCAGCAACGTGTGTGTGTGTGTTTGGTTCAGTTGATAGAGCAAGGCTATTACTAATAATACTGAGGCATCGGATCCATTCCTCCGTGGAAGTAAGTTGGCTCGATTGATGGAGGAAATAATGAAGTCTATCTCCTTCCATCCATCCACTTTCTCTCTCACTCCTTCTTTTTAGTGTGATAGATGAGAAAAATAAGATAACTTTTACTTATGATTCGATGACATTTCTCTGGGAGCAAAGAAAACATTCTGGAGGAGGAGGACTCTCTTGTGCAACACAAACACACTAAGAGATTAGAATCACCCTACTGTGTGTGTATGTGTGTGTACACCAAAGAGCTTTCGAGTAGATCAGGAGTGAGGAAGTCATCTGTATACGGCAAAGAGACTTCTTGTCCTTTATCTTGTTTCTTTGAAGGTCTCATAGCTCAATAATTTGGACGTGAGGGACACATACATATATAGAGAGATAGATAGAGAATAAGGAGTCAGTAGCAGCAGAGTTCATCTCTGTCTCTTCTCTCTGTGTGTATTCTAAGATTCTCTAACTGGCATTGTGTGCAAGGGTAGTAGTCGTCTCGCCGTAATGTAATCTTCTTCTTCTGCTGGTGCAATATAAAATAATAGCTTCACTCTATCATCCGCCGAAGAAGTCAGGAGAAGACTGGAGTGTAGTGATTCAATTCAATTCTTGAATCAAGTCGCTCTCCTTACTTTCTTATAGAGTTGAGAGCGTGTAGTGGATTTGGATCGAAAATGCCTTCGTCGAGGTCCATTACGTGTTCACTCTTCAAGAATATTTTATATCTGATCCTCCCTGTCTCCATCCTACTTCGTGTCTCTCTCTTCTTTTGTCCAAACACACATTTTGTTTGACTGAACGCATTTATCCTATTCGACGGATGGAATATAAAAATCTCGTACCCATCATCATGATCTCATCTACTTTTTCTCTTTCACTTCGATACTACTAGCCCATGTATAAAATATGAGACGATGACATCTCCAATACTGCCAATGCGACTTATATATATGAGCACCCGCACTAAAGAAGATACAATTGTTTCCGCGATTGATTCAAATGGCTCTCCTTTATTCCGAAGAGTTGTAGTAGTTGTGGATTCCGTTAATGAGATTTAAGCTATTCCTGCTTTCCACTCTTCGAATCTTTTTAAGCTTTCGCTCGTCCTCTATTGTGCTACACGTTGAGAAGGAGATTTTTGTGGCATTATTTTGACTACATCTTATCCAGCTTGCCAAGAAATAGAAAAAAAGCTTTTAACATGAAGGAAAACTTACGTGCATGCGGATGAGAGGTTTCTTGGAGTGGACAATGTGGAAGGAAGTATTAAGAAAGTCGGTGGTGTTTCATTTCAGCCGTGTGCGTTGTAAACTTTTAGAATGAAAGCAAAAGAGTTTGTAGGTTGCAGACTCCTTTGAGGTCTCGCATACACCATTCAGTTTGTTTGGGAACCTCATCGTATTACTTTTTCTTCAGACCTCCTTCTTGCAAATCTGCTTTTTGATCTCCTTCAGAGAAATTCATTTTCCGGATTATGGGACATTCTGAATCACCTGCACTTCTGAGCTTGGACTAAAGCCAGTTTCATTTAACGGCTCTTACTCGCAGAGAGTGATATCAGTCGTCGTCGGTCTATTTCTCTTTCTCCATTCTGCAAGGTTTTATTTCTTTTCCAACTCTTGGTGTGTTTCTCCTAGTAAGTACATTTCCTTAAAACCTGCTGCTACTTCACAAGAAATAATGATACTCTTGAGTGCATCCGACGTTTGATGTTGATGTAAGCATCCTTAAAATAAGTTTTTGGTTTAAAATCCTACTTTCACCACACCACAACAATCTGCGTAACCAGAGTTTAATGAAATTTCTGAGCTAAATGTGGAAACGATGTAGCTACTCCGTTGTATTTAGTTGCTGTATGATTTTTAATGTGAAAATTGTGAAGTTGCATGAGAGGAATATGAGGAGAGTCGAATGCGTCACAGAATTGTGAGGAAAAGTGCAGATATTTTATTTGAGCATCCATTTCTCTCTTGGGAAGATTGATAACAGGCTCTCTGTGTGTTCGCGTATTGCGTCACTTGTAAACCTAGATCTGTAGAGACTTTGTGGTGGAACATAGGATGGAGTATAAAATATTATAGGAGTAGATTTGTTTCGAGAAAAACCACGACACACTCTGCTGCATCAATAAAAGGGAAAGGATATGTGTGTGTATGTGTGGTAGAGGGAGAGCTTTAGACTCTCAGTGGTTCTTTCCCCATCGGTCACATTCACCAGGGAAAGTAGCCAGGCAGCATTAGCTCAGAGAAATGGGTTATGCGATCTTCTCTCTGTGTGTGTAGATATGTATATGAACGTATATATAGGCTGGACAGGAAAGACTCTCTTCGAGGTATTTGAGAGAAGAAAATCGAAGTCATCTATAGGGTGACATTACCAGAGACATGAAATAGCGGAATGGCTAACAATCCATAGACTTTGGTTTGGTTTTGAGTTGGACCATTAAGCAGAGAGATCAATTTCACTCGTATTCCTGCCACCACTACTAGAAGTGCTGTCCCTTCGACCAACAGCATCATAGCATCACAACTGACTACTTTAAGTGAGAGAAAGAGTGCCTTTTGGTCAGAAATACCTCAAGCTCAGCTTAACTGCATTCCTTTACACAAGCGAATCTCTCTTTTTCTCTCTCGTAGCAAGAGCAACAACTCTTCTAATGTCTGTAAGCTCTCCTTTGGTTTCGGTTGTCATCAGATTTGTCTCTCTCCCTGGACAAGCATAAAAGTATAAAAGGGAATGACCAAATAATCATGTGCAGCTGTAGTAGTAGCGGCGGTAGTTGGTAGCTAGAATCATCTTCTGCATGGAAAAGATTTCGAAGAAAGGAGGACGTGAAAAGACCACATTTCAATTTTCAATGGGCCATAAATGCTTTATTATATGATGCCAAAAGGGATATAGATCATTAATGGCGGTGAATAGAAAATGCATAATGATAGAAGCAGCCGTGAACTATTCTACTACTGCTACTACTACTACTTACATCTAATATATTCTCTGAGATGTAACCGACAGCACCACACATTCTATAATTTGATATGATGATGATATTGATGATAATGGTTGGTTAGTGGCAGTCATATATAGGAGAGGAGGAAGAGGGTTAAGTTGATGGAACTACCAAACCATGCGAGACAGGGATGCTACATATCGATATCATTCATAGTCAAGTGATAACTTCTGCTGGGAATGATAATATGTTAGTGATAGTCTTTCTGTGAGTTGTTCCAACTCTCTCTCTCTCCGTTTCCTACGTGTGGTTGGCTCCCGTCCTCATCTCATCCTTTCCTCGGCAGTCGAGCTTGAGTAATGTAGAATTTAATGTTACTTTCTATATTATTCCTATTATACCCCATGTGAATATTACTCACCGAGTGAAAGTAGCGAGCTCCGAGCTGATGCTGCTGGTGTGCTCAGGAATGAAGTCTTTCCCAGTGAATATGTACATGTATAATGATTCGTAATTTACGTTTCACGGTTCTGTTCAAAGACCTTGTATGTGTTCCCCACGTTCTCGTTCTTCCGTATATTATATAGTTGTGGGAGGCAACTGGCTAGCTCAGTCAGTCTTGTGTAAGGGTAAATTTTAACGGGCAAATGTGCTACATCATCAATGTGAATGTGACTGTGTTCATATTCGGAGATAAAATACATCACATTGTAATCAAATGTTGAATGTGAAATAGAACCTTCAAATTGTAGGGACCGTTCTCTATTGTACATGGGCTTTCTGGGGAAAAGTGCATTCTATTCAAAAGGAAAAGGTTATTTTACGAATAGGGACTCGCGTGTGTGTGTAAGGATGTGTCTGGCGAGAGATAGGCCCTCTTGATAAAAGACTAAGATTGTGTGTAGTGTTATTAGAGAATATATAGTAGGGACGGACGGTTACTACTACTTTGGAGTTGTGTGGTGCATATGAACGAACGAAAGCCATGTGTCTTTCTTCCTCTTTGCAATTTGGCACAAGATATGCTCACAGCTTAGCAGCAGCGTAAAATGGAGGGTTGAAGTTGAAAGTGCTTTGAGTTGTATTGCGTAGTCCAACATCCGTAGGCTATCTCTTTGAACCGAGAGACGAAGAACATGATGCAAAAAAATCAAGACGGATGGCTGCTTTTACCTCTTCTTATTGGGTGAAACGATTGGATTGCAGTGCCTTTTACTCTTATGCCAGTTCTATTGTATTGCATTAGATTATGGTTCCAGAGACACACAGGAGTGGTTATGTTCAGTGGAACACACACATACACACACGGAGTAGTAGTAGTGTAGTAGTAGTAGAAGAAGAAGAAAGTAAATTTGAAAGAAGAAAGTTGGATAGGGCTTTTCCTGAAATGATCACAGAAAATTACGATTTCTCGTATCCTCTGGAGAAAGTTCTTCTGCTTTTTAGACTTTGGAGTAGAAGAGAGTTTTTCCTTGAGCCTTAGGAAGAGGGAAAAAAGATGCTTGATGGTAGTGGTGATTCTTATTGGAATGAAGAGCTCGAGTAGTCAGTCAACGGTACTAGTAAGCGAAGAAGAACCTTCTTCAACTACTAAAGAGTTGAATGCAGAGGAAAGTGAGTGTGTCTCAGGCTCCCAAGAATAGGAAGATGGTTATTGCATCTTGTAAGAAGGAAGTTCTAGTGGTGAAGTCTAATGCGGTGTGTTGTAGTAGGTAGCCTGCTGGAAAGGAAGGAAGGAGTATCGGTTTTGTTAGTAGGAGCAGCAGGAGTAGTTCAAGGGAAAAGGAGGAAGGATTCGAATTCCGATTTCACATTCCCTTTGTTCAATTTAAAATTCTAAACATGAGTGGCTCGGGATTGGAAGAATGAATGAATGTGTAATGCGTTTAAGTTTTTTTCCTTCTTGAGATGGAGAAAGAGAAAGTCAAGTTGTCTCGATAGATTTTGCTTTCTTTCTCGTACGAATTTTAAGACCGGGAGTGACTCGTAAGAATCTATATGTATATATGTGAGCTTACTATAAACGTGTGTGAGTGTGTCTATGTATATTGGAATTGTAATAGTCTTTTGAGTTATCAAACTCCCTGCAGAGGTTTCGTAATTCCTAAAAGATTTTTGAATTTGTTTAATTTTTAATACGCTCCAGCTCCTACAGTCCAGCATACGCACATAATTAGTCAGCAATTCAGATGAAATTCACATGAGCTCTGTAGAATTACACACACACACACACGGATCAGTAGAGAGTAGAAAATAAATCAGGATTTACTATGAAAAGTAGCAGCAAGTTGGCGTTTTTCTTGGATCATTCTCATTCTTCAACATTCTCCTACATGGTAAGAAGTTGGAATTCCTTCAAGTTTTGTCATTCCACTCCAGTCACACTGAATTATCCAGCAGCTTTGAAGACTTCACGATTCACGCTGCTTGCTCAAGCCTTTTACTTCGTGAGGTCTTTTTTGAAAAAAATGCTCGAGATTGTTCCTTAAATGCAGTCAGCTCTTTTTATACCTGGTCCACTTCTTCTTCACTATCGGCTCTATTATTAGTAGTAATTGAGTATGAAATCGTTTTCTGGCTTATATAGTAGAACTCTTGGCTCCACAACGTAGAGAGATACTCTAAATGCTTTATTCAGAGATGTTTGTATACAGAAAGATGTATACATGATCCCTGGGAATGAGATAATAATATGTGTCTTTCATTCTGCGCAGTCTTCAGAATTAAACTTTCCGAGTTTAACCCCAAATATCTTCCTTACTTGAGAAGAACGAATTTGAATAAGTTTCCTCCACTGTGTCTCTCTAGCTAAAACTGTGATCTCTCCTACGTCGCCATTGAAAGTGTAGCTATGAATAGGTTTCATTGTGTTTGCCTAAGATACGAAAACAATTTTCACGGAAAGTCAGGCAACAGAATGAGTGGTCATACCGGGCCAGCTCGAGTGTGGAATCAGAATCATTCGTATTGTTCTCTTTACAAAGTATCCTTCGACCCACTCCACTGCTGATAACTCCCCACACAACAATGATTATTATTCAGCAGGATCGACTTGTGAATGAACATAAAGCTGTGTCAAAAGGGAATTTAAATTAATTCATGTTGCTACATTTCCATTATTATTCAGCCTTGTGCACTTCACGCAAAGTTTTGGAAGAGTCAACAGCGTTTGGCTTCTTCTAAAGCTCTCACATCTCCTTCTCGTCTCCATTCACTCGTCCTCTTTACGAAGAATAAAAATTCTTTTTTCACAAAATTAATTGGAATGATCTCAAAAGGAATTATATTATCTCTTTCAAACAGACCTTGGATCGGATAGCTGATAAAGAGACGTTTATGAAGAGCTCTTAACTTTGCTAGCCATAGTATCATTTCATTCTGTGAGGTGAATTTTGAATGTGTCACAAAGATAAACTGCAAATTTTTAACCTTAAATATTGTAAAATTGTAATTAAATATGGTAATAGAGATCGAACTATCATGCAAATGGTTTTCTTGTGAATTCTTGCATGCATCTGGTATAAAATGGCACTCTACCCTCTTTATTCACTGAAGAATCTTTTCCTGTCAACATGACATCGAGGCTTTGGATTAGACACATGGATTTATTGCTCTTCTATGCTAATAGCTTCATCCATGCAAAATAAATTTATTTACGTCCAAGCTAAAAGATAAATCTCTTTTGTAAGAATTTATTTTTCATCTTGCGTATATTACAAGAACATTACATACACTGTTACTGTGTGAAGGCGTGAATTTTGGAAATAACTTTGATGCATTTGCTTCATTACAATTTGGAATGGCACGTTAGTTTAACTACATTTAGTTTACGCATTAGTAAGAGCGTAAAGGGATATGATATATTTTTCAACAAACACCTCCTCTGTAAATGAGGAAAAACCTCGTTCAACTGATTCAAGCAGAAGAGCAAAGATTAAAGTTAATATTCACTATTGACTGCCCAATTTATCATTCTGCAAGCTGAACAAATCATTTCTGTGTTTAGTCTCAGGCGAATCTTGATTTGTTGGGTTGTTGTATACCACAGAGACCATTGGATCATTATTTTAGTCATTAATCGTTGGCTTTTGTGTATTGAAGTTCAGTTTCAAAACTGGCAGGCCTTGCAAATGCATCATGCCATAGCCCACGTCCAAAGTGTAGCTAATTTCCGTTCCAAATCAAACTGGTTGGAAATGTAAATTAGATTCACTGTTGTGTGGTTGAATCAGTGTCAATCATGTGAAATTTTTAAATCTACAAAATGTGTGTTGCCTCTCCATTGGAGTAGAGTCAACATTTAGTTAACATGCATTAAATAATATTTTAATTTTTGACATTGGCTTTACTGACATATCATCATATCACACAAAGTAATAATAAAAGTGAGACGATTCTTCTTGCATTTTCATGAAATTGAAGTTGGGGAGATGAATGGGACTTGTGAAGAGGAAGTAGAATTCTTTTAACGAGCGATCATTTATCTCAATGAATCCTCAATCACTCTGATCTAAAATCCATTCGGTACTTTTTTCCATCTTGTCACCCGAAGTGGGATATCGACGACAAGAAATAGAATGTGCTTCGACAATAGTGTTTGCTTAGCACTCTGTAAGACTTTAGAGGACGTCTTGTACATTGGAGACATCAGATTATTAATCCAAGAATCATTTACGAATCCCTATATTAATTTTCCTGTCATTTTTCTTTCCTGAGGTTACAGCTTGTCTCGACTTCTCTCAAACACGGTTTGCCAGAGGATGCAAAGTATCAGTCAGTAGTATTGTCAGTGTTGAATAATATCACATGTATATGTATACCTAGATAGCAAGCGTGCAGTGTAACTTCGAGTACCATTTTATCCTCAAATCGACACGTTTTTGCATCATCCCGTCACGGAAAAGTAATAAGATCGATTATAAATCATTTTTAATACAAAAAAGCAACCATAATGACAGTGACAGATAGGGACTCGCTTGCACACAAAAGCTTACAAAAGGCTCGTAGATGTAGTACACACACTGTACACACTGTACCTATATGTTCCATTGTAACATTGCTCTCATCGTTCCTCCTAATGCACGTTGTAGAGAGTTATATAACTTTGAAAGGGGATAAGATAACAAGGTCCAGTGTTTCTTTTACCTCCAAGCTACGCTGCTTCTGTATACATATATGACGTTGGGCAAAAACTCCAATACGAGGACAAGTAGGTATATGGAAAAGATGGGAAGAATAAATACGATAAAAATGAATGAATAAGAGAAAGTGTGACCTTTAAACATTTCCGAGTCATTTCCCAAGTCAGTAACAATGCAACTCTTTGTACAATTGTTTTCATTTTCTCTATTCGTAAAAGCCATCCATTTTTTACTTTTCTTGCGTATACAACTTAACTTTTTGAGAACTGTTGGGTAGTCGTTCGCTCACTTTCCTAACATTCGAGAAGAAAGTAAAACTCCCAAGTTTGCTCTTATTTTTAATTTATCCTTTAGGGACTCTCAACGTCTCGACCGTTTCCCTTATTTTAGTTGAGTCTACTCACACACACACACACACGCGATCCATATCAGTAGTTAGAACTACTTGGACTATATCGAGAAGAGTGAACAAGCATTTTCGGTTTTGGAAGAAGGAATTCTACTTACTGCTTCTTTTGTTTGCTTATGCCAAGCCTACGTGTGGACTGTTTTCTTAAGTCCTTCTTTCTTTGACTCTCGCTGTTCCCTTCGTGTGTTATTCTTTCTCGTAAGTCTTTATTCCTTTTTACGAGCCTGAATAAAGTAGTTTAGATCTTGGTAAACGTATGGAAGAGCTACTCGATAGAAGAATTCTGTTTTCTTTATTTCTCTTTGAGTTTCTACACCGTAATAATAACTATACACTATCCGAGGTAGCCCATCAAATAGTAATACCAGCAGCAGTATTCTACGGTTGAAGAATATACTCCTCATTCCCTCTTATTTGGTATCACATGATGATTCGTTTCAACGCATACACGATACATATCTACATGGCTTTACAAATCCCGAATCTAAACTATTGAGAGCATTCGGATAGCACACGATTAGTTAAAATGTTAACATTATTCTAACTGCATCATCCCCACTCATATATCCCTTTAACTTCAATCTGACGGAAAGTGGAAGTGGAGAGTATCAATCAGTGAAAAATAAGTATCATCGATATAATATGTGATTTTGTTTGTTTCAGGTAAGCATTGCTGATTTTGGGTTTTATCTGCAATGTTCAACTTCATCTCCAAGCAAGAAAATGACTGACAAGTTTGACAGTTCTCCAACCTTTCTCATTTCATAAGACACACATGAACGCATTTTAATCAAACCAAACACTCTCCGAGTATGCAATTCACATAAGCGACACACAAACACAATTGAAAGAATTAGGAAAACTGCGAATTCCAAGTATCCTACTATTAATCTTACATATATAAAGATGGTCGTTCCCTAATAGATTAGTCAGTTAAATCAAACCCGTTAATCATTATTAAAATTAAATGCATATATATCTATAAATTAGACACATCAATACCTGTAGAATTAATTACCTCAGATTTAAAGTCGAAATAACACAGAAAATACATACCACAGAAGTTCTGTATTAGTTTGCAATGATGGGAATATAATTGGAAGGACGAGTACAGAGAGAAGCAGCAGGGACAGCTCATTTGAAAATAAATGTATATGAGTCACTCACATTGTCATTTAACTCGGATTAACGAAAACAAATCTACATAGGTAGTACGTAGATTTTACAATTTTAAGAATTTGATAGTTTAATAGTAGCCACAAAGCAGTGAGTTTAGATGACACAAATTGTCTAAACTATTTACACTATGATCACTGTAAAAGAAAAACTATGTACTGCCCAGGTAATCCATGTAAGAACTTGAAAGTGTCTAAAGTAGATGTGAAAATTAGCTGGAGTGACTGGCTATGAAGTTTAGTAGGTGTACAAATTAAAAGAAAGTTGTTTGTAAGGATGTACCACAAATTACAAAATCCTCTCACTCTCATTGATACTTGGAGTTATATAGATATATATAATGTTTGATTTCATTCATCTCATTACTACGTGTTAATATAAAGATCATATATATATATATATACATAATATATATATATATACATTACAGCTAATAGAGTATATAAGATTTCACGTGTTGTTGGATTGAAAGGAATGAAATATTCCTATATTATTCTTACTTTATATTATTAATATCGTCCTAAAGATTTTATAGTTTGTTCTAACAAAGTTTGTTGTTGATGTTGTTGTCGTACATGTAAGTAATAATGATAGCCTAGGATAAAGGAAGGAGGAAACAGAAGTAGTATTGAATACAATATTATGATGGTGGAAATTCTCACTACCAAAAGTCTATCTCAATAAAACAGAACTTAAAGACGTTTTGTTCTTTTTGTTTATAGTTTTTGCAAAATAGTAAGGAAAAGAGGTGAAATCTAGTAAGCTGTGGTGACAAGTATATTTAACTATATGCGATGTCACTATTACGCTGCTACGCATTGATCCTCCGGAACACTGAAAAGTACATAAGTTATTTACAAATGTGTATACAGGATTACATGAATATAGGATTAAGTAGAGAGGACAGTGCAAGCGTAGGAATGCAAGTACACTTAAACGTACGTTGTTACAGGTTGTAGATATGTTTCTTGATAGAATACACGATGGTAAGAATCGTCTTTTGGGATAGACAAGTTACTGCTGAGGATTTCTGAATAACTTAAATATTTAAGTTATGGGTGAAAGGTATCAAGATACACAATGGGGTTCAATTACTGAAATGGGGGCTATTTAAGAGGTTTGCAGCAGCATTGCGTGTGTAGGGATTAACTGGTGAATGGTGTTTTATTCGGTGTAGTAGTTAAATAAGCATCATATATATATATATATCTACCTTACAATTGAAATAACCAAAACCAACCATTACTAACTAATTACCTTCTAGCATTTACCTGTAAAATAAGAATGGAAGCTTGTTTTGTTGCAAGTTCACAGAGTTAACTATGAAGAACACACTACCATTTTGTGCTTCTACTGGATTTGTGGACAGTGTAACGTATGTACTACTACTACTACAAACTACAAGTTCATAGTGTATAAGAATGATGTACTACATTAGAAAGTTGGAAAGGGAAAGTGTAAAGGTTTAACTCTGATTGTATATGATGTAATAAGAATAGTTCTATATCTATAAATATACGTGCATTGTTACTATCACAGTTAAAAAGCAGAGTAAGAATTAAATTTCTTGTGGAATGGAAGATGAACACCACACACTGTTAGAAGAAGAACACACCTACTACTACTACTACTACACATCAGCTACAGATTTCAGGTAGAGATATTTGAATCCAATATATTGTACCATCATCAGCAAAAAATTAGATGCATCACATGGATATTAAAATCTTGTGTGTAATATGTACCGAGTATAAGTGAGGTTAAATGTAAAAGTAAGCAAGTAATTCAGAAAAGGAGTCAAAACAAACAAAAAAGTCAATTTTAAATGTATTACAACATTTATTATCATTATTATTATTACTATTATCATCATCACACAACAAACAAACTGCTACTGTTACTATTTTAGGTTCTCTCTGTATCATTGACATCAAAGAAAAGGTAAAAAAACCACATGAACATAAATATTTAGAACAATTATTATGAGTATATTATTATTATTATTATTATTGCTACTACTACTACAACTACTATACAGTACTATATATACCTAACTACTACTTTACAACCACTTCAGCAAGATTTACTTCTACTCTATACTGATATAATGATGATTAAATTATTATAAAACTATTACAAAACTATATAGGACTCTTTCTTGTAAGTGAGTGAAGTACCAACAAATTTATTCAATAAATACAAACATTTCTTTTGATTTAAAATGAAATCTCTTCTGTGGTAGTTAATGAGCTACTTTGTGTGTTTTGACTTCTTTCTGCATATAATTAGCATATTTAGCATAAGTTATTCTTTATAATATGGTTATAACTCCAACACTCCTGCATATAAAATGTTTAATACATTGTGCGTGTGTGTAATCGGTAAGTCGGAGCTGAATTATTATTTCACATCGGATGTCGGAAGAAAGTATCCTGATCATAATCCTGAAGAAGAGATGTGCGCGATTCAATCCAAAGGAAATCCAAGATCAGAACCCAGAGATCAAAAGAAAATACCGAACCAAACGCATATACCTCGAATCATTTGGAACACTTCACCTGCTCGTCAGTTTCTCTGCGCATATTTCCTAATTGCTAGTAATGACTTTGCCTATTTCAATTCATATATCATGGAATGAGACAGACAGGCAAGTAGATTAAGAACTCGTGCCTAATGCACTCAAAGGAAACTAAACTCTATTAATTCTACTTGTTGTTTAGTCATTATAATTACTTTTAAAGGGCGACGGCTGGGGTACGTGCATGAATATTTACTCAAGTTACACGATAGGAAGGAAACTCTGTATTATAGGCATAACTTTTGAGTAAGCGTCAAATGGAGATTTTAATGAAAAATGATTCTTCCCTGTCATACTGATACACATTGGGTATTCTGTCAACATCCTTTCTACTTGTACACTCACACATGCCCCGTTGCTATCTTAAAGTGAAACCCAGAAAACTGACTGACTGAGTATATAGCTTTATTTCATCATTATTGACTTCCACCTTCACAACCGAAATATAAATAAGACACACATCAGCTACAAACTGAATCATCTCTAGGTATGTCTCGTACAAAGAACGTTTGAATTTATGAATTTTCAATAGTCTGTCTGAACTTTGAAATGAGTTTTTGACTGATGATTCTAAGGAATCATAATAATAGTTTGTTCATTACTACATTTAACAGACGTGAAATGTGAAGCTTGCATTAAACTTTCTAACTGAAGCCATTGCGTATATACAATACACCACATTAACCCACATGTTATGCATTCATCTATTACTTCATTCTCCAGCTAGTTCATTAGCTAAAAGAACTTCCATCTACCACTTCAAAAGCAATTTGGATAATATGAAGAGAGAAGCCGTGCATTATATTCTTACACTTAAATGCTCTTCGGGTTCTTACTGGCTCAAATTAAAAGTAACGTGTATGAGAAAGAAGATTGGAGAGGTAGTAAGTTTAGGCCATGATGATTGTTGAAGTCTGAGGGAGACATGGAATAATGAGTGTACATGTAATATGTATACTATGGTTGTGCGTCTTGTGTTGTTTGATTAATGAATCGGGAAATGGTCTGAAAGGGATGTGGATGTGTGGTATTCTGAATATTTCACTCTCTTGTCCTCCTCCATTTTCATCCAACTGACTAATAGTTCTTTTTGCGTATCATAAGCAAAAATGATAGAAATGAAACGTAAGAAACTAACTGTGAGTGTACATTGAAGGTTTCTCTGCTTTTATATGATCTCTTTCTTCCTGTCTTTTGGAAACATTTCTCTCACACACGAGATTTGTGTAAATGGGAGTCTCAATATGTTACTCAATTCAACTAACCTACTTTCCATTCGAGAGTCACTTCTAGAAGAAGCCAGATCACATAGCGTATACCATTTTGTATGAATAATGGATGACGATGAAAGAAAATAATATTAGATTACTGCACACCATTATGGATATATATGTCTGATGTGGAAATCTGCCAACTTATTGTGTTAAAGATCAGCAGCAGTATAATTCAATTCTCTCAATTTCTCAGAGTTGTATCACATCGTGTGCATCCGTTCTCATTTCATCATTTTGGCTTTCAAGTGAGTTTTATTCTCAGGTGAAAATATATGAAGTTGTCTGCTGTCGTCTGTGTGGTTTATTACAACGATACACACGTATCCATCAAAGGATCTTAGCTCGTCTCGTTTAATCAAATCTTTCTGAAATGTGTATTTTGTGGTTGCAAGGGAAAACATCGACGTTTGTTAGTTTTGGTTTATACACACACACGCAGGCAGATTATATGAACACAAATGAGTCATGAGAATATCCACGATAATTATAAACTTGTATGCCGCAGCAGTACAAGTGCCCAAAGACGAGAAGTACCCGCTGGTGTGAGTGTGTTGTCCCTCGTCTATTCTTCAGCAGCAATAACCCTTGCTGATCTCCTCAAACTTTGCAGTTGCCGTATGAAACATTTCTAGCGGTTGGAGATTAGATTGTAGTATTTGAAAACAAGTAATTATATGGATAGTTAGGAGCGACAGACAGTAGGGTTGAGTAGGGTGGGTTGACATTGACATTGATGTTGACATATGACCGAGGACGTTAGTGGAAGTGAATGAATAGCGCAATATTACTATTATTATTGTAAGGAGGGTTTCATATGAATGATGACGACAGTACAAAAGAGTTGCACATGGCTTGAGTAAAATACGACTCATTCACAACAAAAACTAAAACCATTTTTGGATAGTCAGTCATATATACCCTTAAACCCTCTCTGAAGATGAGAGAGAGAGAGAGAGAGTTGTAAGAGGATATATGTAAGCGTTTCATCTGATCCTCCGTAGTAGTTACGAAGTTTCTTTTAATTTTCAAAGCTAAATTAGTTTGGTTATGAAGTAGTAATAAGTGTTTATGAGAAAGAATAAACTTACAAGGAGAAAAAGTCTGAGAGACATCAGTAGAGAAGGATATGATTCTGAAGTGAAGACTTTTGAAGAGCTAATCATGATCTCATAAAAGTTATCCGGGTCTTTTATGTCGTTGTCGTGAGAGAGGTAATTCAATACTTGCCTGGTGGTATCCTAAGTAGTGTGGTTTTGTAAGCTGTACTCACACTTGTAAAACTTCTTGTTCTCCAAGCCTCAAGAGTAGAGAGTTGAAGGTCTTATAAGACGACGAGAAGATGGTAAGGAATGGCAAAAATTCCGGCGTAATGAGGGACGCCAAAAGCGAAGGATAATTTATCATGTCTCTCTACTAACTTCTCTGCGCCCTGTGTACATTTCAGAACAAGTCTTCAGCAGTATCACTTTTTATTCGGCCTTTTCCCATCTCTACTCTTTCTTCAGTGTTCAGTGATTCATATACATCGCTCGTAATCATTCTTCTTCTTCGAGACTTCTTCTGGTCCAACTCAATACAAGAAACATACCACCTTAAATCATGCCAGAACATCATAAAATAATATTTAATGTCACTTATCCTTTAACTGCTGCACTGAAGGTTTTTCTTCAATATAAATTAAACTTAAAGTAATACGTAATTGTGACTTAAATCTGGAGTTTGGGTTTAGTTATTAGCTAAAACTTGTTATTGTGAGAGTTAATAAGTTAGAATCTCTTTAACCTTTCTGTGATAATGCTAATAATACTATTAGTTCTAAATATGTCTGCATACATATAGTCTGTACATGTCTGCAGTACGATATCGGTGATCATGTTTAAGTAAAAGCATATAGTATAGAAAATCCAGTAAATGCAAACTTTTAGTCACTGAGCTACTGATATTACACACAAAAAATACATATATTTTATATCTATATATCTGTTCAATATTCCATTTTGAAGTACACACGAGTGACTGCACACAGTTTCGTCAGTTGTGTCAATATACCTACTTTGTTTGAATTTGAAATTAAGCAAACACTCGGGTGATAGTTCTTTAAAGGAAAGCCTCACACATTTATTCGCTGATATATCTTTCGTGTGATATTCCAATACAAATAGAGTGGAAAAGGCATGAGCTTCAACTCTCTCTCTCTCTTCTCTGTCTCTCCTACTTCAATTTCTGACTGTCATAAGCACATGTGCACATAACAATGTCTTACCATTTTGTACTTTTGTATCTCGGAGAAAAAAGTTTGTCGCAGCACTGCCCTAAACGTCAAAGACAAAAAGAGCCAACTCTCATATTTCTGAAATGCTGTTATAAATATAGGTACATTTCATGTTTCTTTATTACGGTGAAAGCTACAAATGCTACCTGGAATGATATGAAATTGTTGGTTGTGTACATAGAGGCTCCTATATTTGCGCGAGGTAAGATAAATAAACGTTTCAATTCACTCACACTTATAAACACATGCATAATATATAGTAGAAGAATTCCATCCATTTACAACATTCATACAAATACACACACGTATACATAGATTGGCCCTGACAATTACAACTTGACAAGAGAAAGAGAGCTGTGGAAAAGTTCTTGAGTTTGCTTACTTCCAATTCGACATTGGAAGACTGACGATGACACGAAGTATGAAACTGTGTATGGACGTAGAATAATAATACACAGGTCTCTACACAAATCAACCTTCATTCCATTTACGCCTTTGCTCAGTTTCATAAATTCACTCTTTAGCTTCCATACTTCTAAATATACGACGACGGTGTGATCGAATTATCGGGGGAAGTGGTAAATGGTAAAAACGCGAGTGAAGTACTTTCATGCTGAGCACCACTTCGAGCTGCCAACAACTCCATTTTCTAGCGTAAAAGGCTTGTCTTATGTCAATAATGAACACACGGACAAGAGCTCATTGATTCATTCTCTAACAACTCGTCTAATAATACAAAATGTACAGTACAACACACATATTTTTTATCCACTGCTGCAATAATGGATTACATATACACTTTTAGCTCCCATATATCTTTGATGGTTTAGGTGAGACGTGAAAAAGTCTAATCAGAAGATGATCGACTCTGTGATCTATGCACTTCAATGTATACGGGGATGATTCTCTGTACAAGCAGACTTTAGATGATTTTTGAGAGCGTTATTGTTGAGGAGAACAGGCGAAATATCATCATCGTAAATATCGCAATCATCAGACCAATCCATCTCTAAAAAGTACTTTACTTCTGGTTGTAAATGTCCCTTAGGGTTTTATTTCTTTGGAAAGAAGGATAAATGTGACGTGTGTGTGTCTCTCTCTTCACGTCATTGTCATCTGGTTGTTCTGGTCTGCTCGATGTCCATTTCCTTCGGCGTCATGTCGGATATTCCTTATGTGTCCTGCTCTTGTCGCTTCCTTTTACTCTTAAACCCTTCAAACTGAATATACTTTCATAGCCATCTACGTAACCTCATGAAGGAGCGAATCATATTTTCATTATATGTCCACACACGGTTCTCCTGCCGTACTAATGCCAACAACTATCTCCAGCCTAATATATATAATAAACCGTTGAGAGAGTGGAGAGGTTTCGCAATCATCCTTTCCTACTTCACTAATGTGGATTGTGGACTAAGCAAGGAAAATACGGTGTCAATCATCTTCTGTCTCATTAGAGGAAAGAACTAAATTGGAAGAAAAACTACGACATGGATGATGGCTCGGTGGGCTTTTATTCTCTGCAGAGAGCTCACAAAGCTTTCTTTTCTTCCTCCTTGCTATCCACTGACTGATTTCTTAATGTCATTCAAGACACCGTACATATTACATGTCTCGCATTTGATAATTTATTCATAATGGATTATATTGCGTGTGTGCATGAGGTTGCTGAGTGAGGAAGGCTGCTGATGAAGTGAAATAAGCCTCTCTTACGCATTAGATATGTATGAAAATATGAATGTTCTGAATCAACCAATTTGTAGTTTGTATTGAATTTATCGTGGTCGAAGTTCTCCAAAGTTTACATTACGTATAATGAGTCTGTGCATTATACATACTTGTCAAGTGAAACCCACAGGGACGCAGTTTTTTATCGTCCTCTCCTCATAGTTCGTCTTCTTTTCTTGCGCTCAAAGGATAAATTAATGTGTACTTGTAATTGCAAGTTTGCAACTATGTGGAGGTAAATTAGACGGTACATTATTAAAGATGATGAGAGAATGAGTGTGCAAAAATTAACTGAGCAATCACAACGAGATCCACCCACTCACTAGTAGTGTGTTTAATGCTTCATAGCATACGAGAGAAAAGTTTTAGAGGAAGAATAGAAGTCGCAAATAAGTCTGCTTGGCTGTAGTAGACTAGGTAGACACACTAAAAAATGTACTCTGCTTCTTTCGTGTAAAAAATAAACTATTCACTCATCATGATATGACTCTCTACTAATTCTCCTTTGTAGTCCGAATACACAGAGAGAGCGAGGGTACCTGAGACTTTTTACCCAAGTGCTGCGATAGTGAATTAGATGTGTGTTTATATACTGAAAGGAAATAAAAATGAAGAAAACAATTAATTTAAAAGACTCGGAGGAAAGAGAGATGAGTTGAAAACTGAAAAGCAAATCAAGGACTCTAAAGATGATTGAATGGGTTGGACTTGTTACGTTAATTTTTTGCTCGAGTTTTTGCACCCAGTGCTGAAGGAAACAATCAACAATCATTTAGATGAAGGCTAATTGCCTGGATTTTTGCAGCAGAGAGAATGAGCGACCAAACAACTTAGTCTGAGAGGTATATATATATGTAGCAGCAATTCAACACGAACCAAACATCCCAACAATTCATGTGTGTACGTGGCCAAGACATTATATATATATATATATATCTCTCTGTATATCTGTATGCATCGTCTTACACACGAGTGAAGAGAAGTGTAGTACTTATTATTTTCTGATATAATAATAATCATCATAATAATTTTTCCTTCTGTCTGTTGACTCCCTCTTAATTCACTTCTCCTGCTCATCATCATCGTAATCATCTTTAGCTCGCACGGTTCACATATCGCTCAACACAATTTATTATTTCAACCACCCTCTTTTTCTCAAGTACTACTACTTCATATCATCGACATCGCTCAAACACAGAGCGGAATTATGGAGTATATGAAATATATATAGTGCTACGACTTAATGTGAAATAAAATGCTACAATATGTACACATTGTTGATTAAGAATGTGTTACTCTGAAGTCCATGCTGTTGTGTCACGCAGAGATGATGATATCGTAGCACTTTTATTGTACCTTTTGAACATTTGAACGCTATCAAATCAAATAACGAATGAAAAAAGGAGTGAATTTACGAGACCATCCTGTAGCCTCCTTGTTGTGCGTACCTCGTACAAGCAAAGGTGGAACCTTCGAAAAGACAGATTCGATGATGATATGCTATTGTGTTTAAATATATAACTGAATTGTACTCCCTCCCACATCCAAGAACAATGCCTAACATTTCATTACATCTCATTACAACAGCATAAACTCAATACTTCCATAGACCATGTAACGTGATTTCTCTCTTGCAAATTTTTATGCAATGTCATTCAAATGACTTCCCATTTTCCTCCCATTCCATGTCATCAATATTAGGTACACACACACACATTGTCGCACATTGATAGTGAATTAAAGTTATTTGTATGCTTCGCGTGTTTTGTCTTCTGGTTTGAACTGATAGAATTTCATGTACCTGAGGTGAGAGATAGAAAAAACAGTGGCGAAGACAACATGATAATGAAATCGAATCAACAATGTCAACTTTTACAATGAATAATACTTGAGGGTCTAATTCAAAGGAAATAATCTGAATGTTTAATGATGAGACTATATGCTCTAATTGACTCGTCCAGCTGCGCTCTTATGTCGCCTTTTAATCGAAGGTATCAATTATAGGCAAAAGTAAGTACCATAAGCAGTGGTAGCAGTGACGCGACACTTCTGTTGTTGCGTCAAACACAACTGCAGAATTAATGGCAAACGAACTTATACGTTTGATTGTCATGCGATTGGTAGCAAAAATAGACGAAATAAGTAATTTGCAATTCACTCCGGAGTAACCTATTGGAAAATAAGAACCCAACAGAGTCAAGAGTATGTCTAGTTTATTTTTTATAACCAAGTAGGACATTATGGACATGGTTTGATAATTTTCGAGTTAGTTTCAACTACTGGAACATCGAAAATAAAGTAAAAATGTATTTTTAGACAGAAAGAACGGTATTAACATGCAGCAAGTAGTTATTATTAGAATAGGTGTCTAGTTTGGAACTTATGTAGAGATGTGGAAGAAATGTCCAACAAAGCACGGACATATTATTACACTGGAACTGGAAAGCATGTGCGATAGAGATACACTTACACAGTATCAGAAACTAGTGAGACACTCTTTCAGTGTAGTTTGTATTTGAGGGAGTTTGATGGTTGCATGATTATGAGAGTACTTCTCTAAAACTAACCAAGAATACTACAGAGGGCTAATATGTGGAACGTTTCAAAAGAGAGAAAGGAACTAGCAAGCTGTTATCTAAGGAAAAAGCATCAATTCAAAATATTGAAAATCACATCACGTTCTCTCTTCGTCAGACAGGGTATGTCATGCAATCCTATGTACTTACTTAAGGAGAAAACGCCACTTGAGCTCGTTTTAGACTAAAAGCTTACCTCACTTTACGAAAATGTCAGTTCTTTCCTTCTGTTCTTCGCCTACACATATCCATTTTGAAAGGAGCTATATACTGAATGCCTATCTGCACTGAATGCGTAGCTCTACATAGGTTTCTACCACTTTACCCTTCTTGAGCGATTATCTTGGCAGTTATAAATCGGTTGCACAAAGAGTCAACCACAAAATCCAAATGGAGAATTAAGAGCCATCAACGGGTGCTTTGAAAGTACCTTCAAATTCTAATAAAAGTGTAATTTTCCAATTTCGTGATGATTATAATTTAGGGCGAGTAGAAATGCGAGCTATATGAGAAATTTTTATCTTACCAATCATAATTTACTTTTAATAAATAATTCTGAAATTTTTAATACCTTGAACAGCTCAAAAGAACGAGCTGGGAGTTTGAGTAAATGAGTATTTTGAAGGATGTACAATTCAAGACAATCATGAAAGAATTGATAGTAAAATGTCACGATGTAATGTTTATGCGTTAATTCTAAGCTAAATATAGTTTTGTGTTATCATTACTCTTCTTGTGATCACCTCGCTACGATTGAAGCTTCTGTAGTGACTACCAAGTAATCTGCCCTTTGAAACTTCTTCAGAATGGGATGTCGGGAGCTGTAACTCTAATTTTCTATCACTGAATGTAGTTTAGTAGTAATGTTATCGAGGAGAGATTTATCGAACTTGTACTCACTTGAGTTTACATTCAAATGGACAGATCGATGGGATTTGTGTCGACGTAAATGGAATGCTGTAAGCAAATTCGGAGTGAGCAAATCTTTTCTCGTCTTATTATTGATGTGTTAAATCTCAAACAAGGATTAGCCAGAGTAATTTGTTATAACGTATGAGAAGCTTTAACGGACTTGAGAAGCTTTTTGCCCACTCTCTCACACCACGCGCAATTCTACAACAAATAGGTTTTGGAGATCTCTTTTATTCAAAAAAGTATGCATACATGTTCTCACAAAGTTACAAAAGCAAGCGAGACGCATAAATTCTGTCCATCAGGTGTGTGTAGCTTAACAACTGCAGCAAATTCAGGTGTTAATGAATAATGTGGGTTTTCTTACTAGAAACATTAAAACTCTTAGGCTACTTAATATATTGTCAGGTAATCTTTCTACGTATATTTCTACTTGAGTTATGCTTTGAAAAAATGTCCCTTTCTGGTCCATTAAAAGGAGTTAAAGAGAAACATTAAAACAGGCAGAGAATTAAAGAAACTACATTACACTTATGATAACAACCTACCACCATGTGGGAGTTGAATTAAGCTATTAGGATTAATTCGGAGGTAAATAGTGGTGTGCTGAGAGTGCCACTTTCTCCGTCACAATCGATCCGAAAACCACACCACACAAACACACACACATTGACATAGCAAGCTAGCATATATAGCATAGACTCGCAAACATTTAGCTCTCGATCCTCGTCGTGTGTAGCACCTCCAATGTTACACTACAAAGACATCTTTGTGTCGCATCAACTTGTGTGCTCGATTAACTTTCAATTCCCCATGCTCGTGAAAATACACCAAGCTATTAAATACTTAATACACCCTTGTTACTCACTCGCCAAACTCATTTAACTGTGCGATCTATTGCTTATATAGATACACTCTCTGGGCCTATGCGCATTATTAGACATGTCTTATCAAGTGTGTGCTCCTTATTCTTTAATTTTACGAGATCCTTTCGAGCGTCATAAACCTGCTGATATAGATTGCAAAACTTGATACTCAACTGCAACTGCAGCCCGAGCTCTATTTTCTTCTTCCATCACAGTAATTGTAATTACCTTCATGCGTCCATATATTCTATTAAAGTCACATTATTGATTTCCTTTGCATCTCAGGGTGGTATTAACAAGTAATGACTCAACCAATTGTGTTTTTCAGTCGCGAGAACATTCAAAATTTAATTTGAGATTGAAGTGCCACTGCTGAGACGTATATTACTACTAACGCAAAACTTGCTCTTAAATCGCCCTGGCGAGCTCCTTATTTTTAGAATTGCTGGGTAGCGAACAATCAAGTAATCTGTGACTTGAAATATTGAAATTGAAGACCGATTAAAATATCTCTATTAATAAATCGGATGTATGTACATACTCTATTCGTTCGTATATGTGTTCTTCCATCTATTTATTCTTCAGCTTTCCAAGCTTTGGAAAAACGGGGAGATGGGAGAAGCAAAGCAGAAATCTTATTCTTGCACTTGGACGCATTTTTACGCAATTTATTTCCCTTAAACTTTATATGTTCGTGTAGATTATGTTCTCTCAAATACACACACTGTATATGTAATACGATAGAATTGTCGATAACGCTTATTGTGCGGATCTAAAAGTTGATAGAAAAGGAAACTAATCGTCAATATATATCATTCCAATTTTGACAGCCCCATCCTTCGTGTAATAATATTCTACGCAGTGAACACACAATTTTGAACCAATAATGTTCCCTGCAGTGCAAGCAGCAAGAAGCAATACAAACGTAAAATCTTGAAAAGACCTTCTGTATATATACGAGCTATGCATTAGATGAACCTAAAGAACCCTACCATTGAAATCATCCTTCTCTTAAAGTGTGCACACTGCCTTTCGTTCTTCAGTCCTGTATCTCTTGTGTGTGTGTGTGTGTGTGTGTGTGTGTAATGTCGAAATAGATTTACTCTGTCAGTTTGATACAATGGCATTTTTTTCAACTCTGTTACAGAAAATATTTGATACGCAATGTCATCACATTATAAACCTATCTATCTGGTAGCAATGTACGTTTTATTTGCTCTTCTTTGGTAAGGCGTCGTCGTTATAAATCTATCTCCGAAGTGAGACACAAAGAGTAGACAAAGAGAGTAAATCAGTAAATACACATGCGACGATGCGACTAGCCGAAGCTTCGAGTGTGAGTAAGAAGAGTGAGATTATGGGGAGGAGAGTCTCTGGAAATTAGATTGAAATCCAATTGAGTTCAAATTTTTATTCGAAATAGGGATTCGGATTTTCTTTCTCGCAACTCGTTCGACAACGTCCATGGAAGTCTTTCCATAGGAGCTTATTCTTCCAAACTCTCTTCTCCTCTCTTTTACTTTCTATACTTGAATTTCCGCACAGTGTGTCGTCGACGTACATAGTCAACAGCCTAGGGTACAATTCTGTCATATTCGGCAGAAGAACACATTCCATTATGAAATAATGTGACTCTGCGAGTCTTTCAGAGACTTTCCCAAAGATATACTCTCACTCTCAAGGCCAGTTTCTAAAATGCTTGTTTCAAACGATCAACATATAGTAGTGCGGGATGCGTTAGAGATATAAATATGATCAGCACCACTGCTTTATGTACGAAGGTGTATATATATATACGATGGTAGATGCTGGAATGGAGTGAGCTGTGTGTGTGTGCTTTCTCCATCCCGGCTGTTGCTGTTCGTGCAGGGAGTTCTACTACCATTACACCATCATTTGAGCAGCGTAGTAGTAGGTTGGTCTGTAAGTTTTCAGTGTTAGTGAAGCTCACAAAATGAAGAATGGAGTTTGTAAGTTTCTCTCTATGTAACTTTACCACTGCTCAAACGATGATGATGATGATGATGATGGCAAGGAAGGAAGTAGAGTGAAAAGGGCACAAGTCAGCAGGGATGATTTTGTTAGTACGTGAGAGGCTGTTGGTAATATAAATTGGATGTGTTTATTAGATTTGGCCTAACTGAATCGTAAAGGTTGGTTGATTTCCATTTCATCTCTCTTCCCTTTTCACCCACACCGACTAAACTATATACACTCTAACCAAACTACTACGCGACGACTCTCATCCTTCCAACTTAACTCTTGGATTATAGAATTTCACGTTATTTGCCAGCATTTTTAGTGTGTACAGCTGTAAGTTAAAATTCCACATCCCGACGTACTCCATCACTACTACCTCTCATGAATGCCATTCAAATAATACTAACGTATTCAATCTCTGACTATAATAAAGGTTACAGATAAACTATTCTTATTATGATACATACAGGTATGTGTATAAAATATTGCACTGATCAAAAGTTCTTCAATGTGCGTATTTGTATGAAGTTATGTATACAGCAATTATCAATGGAAGTGTCTAATTGTAACTCACTCGCGAATTAAGCATTCTATGTAAAACAACAAGGTTGAGTGTGGAGCTATCTTGTACTGTAATTCTTTAAAGATGTTTTTTATTGTTTTACATAGGCCGTAGTGCAAAAAGTGTTTGTACGTTGCATAACAAGGAAACGCTAGTGATTATAGAAATGCCATTATAAGAGATTAGCAAGAGGACCCGGAGAGTACAGACGGGGGATAGGTATATTGTGTGTATAATTCAAGAAACCGAAATATATGTATTTGAGTACATTAGAGAGTAAAACTCGGGGCAGGAAGGATGGCGGATCGATAAGTTCTCGGTGTTGCATGTAGTGTGTAGTACGTAGGCGTCCGGGTGTGTACAAGAGAGGTCTTCCTTAGTAAAAGTTTTTGACTGTTGTAGTATAAAGAAAGAACTCTCTCGTGCACTATTCCTCATGATGATGAAAAATAAGAAACACCGAGAGTGAGGAAAGGCAGAGGATGGAGTTGAGCTACAAAAACTGAAAACCGGCTTCTTCTTTCTTTGGTTCAACCCGGTATTTTCTTCTCTATAGTTTACGATGAAATACCGTGTGTGTAGTAGAAGCCAACTGAACTTGATATTTTTATCGACTAAGTGTTGAATGTACAAATGGTATTAAAGATTACTCCGCATACATATGGGATATGGGTGACTTAATGTAAATCACACAGTAGACTTTCGTGTGTGTAACACAGACTTCATAAACTTCACGCGAGGTTTCAAACTCTCAACTCTAACTCGGTTCATGCTGAAGTTAAGTTTTTATTGAATTCAAATGATTGCGAATCTCCTTTACTGAGATTTTAAACTGCAATAATCTAATGAAGATTAATGCACACATATGTCTGAGATGAAAAAATACGACACAACTAAATGAAATTGGCTGCGAAGCTTGGCTGTGAATTGTAAAATAAATCATACTTTGATTAATTAAAATCTCCAACCGTTGTGTAGCTTATTAAATTTACACGTTCCCTGATTTGAATATTGTGAATGAGGAGGATAAGTTGAAATTATGCAGTCGACTGTAGTAGTGTAGGTTCACTATATAGTAGAGGTAAGAGGATTGTAGAATTTAATCAGATGAAAAATTTACATTCATTCACATTTACTTGGATAAATGAGATGGTGGTGTGAGAAAGGAAGGACAGAAGAAATGAAATTTAAATTCATGAATGAAAGTAGCTTTTTGGATTTAAATGCTAACTGCTTGCATCTACAGCTCGGGGAGTTCTAGACTTTGAGAATTAAACAGAAGGTTAAGAGGAAGACACGTCTTGGGGATTACCTACAGTGGAAGTGATGGCATATCTTTTTAAAAGGAGGTGAGATGATAAAATCTTCAAAGTTCAAGGTGGCATGTCCTACTGAGCTCTTGATGCGCAATTTCTATCAATTTAATTAAAAACTCTCTTCGTCTTGAGAAACTTCAAACTATATACTCCAGCCTTCATTAGTTGTACCTGTAGTGTAATCTTCTATGGCTATATTGACTTATCGAGTCTCCTACGAGGTTTTCAGCGATTTCAACTAAATCTTCGTCTGTTGACTGTGATAAAAAATGTTTGCTGCATAATACAAGTAAACCCGGTGTGTCATCAGCTTTCAGAAATCATGTTTAACTGTTCATACAGAGAAATGTTAGAGCCTATTACTACTAGACACTATTTTCTGTAACACAGCACATTTAGCTTTACTTCATACATATTACCTACTGTATATGTAAACCAAATAATGAGTTGGAATTCTCCAAGCGCACTAATTACGAAACCTTGAAACAGGTGTATGAAATATGAAATGAAGTAGTTGTTGTACCGTTGTACGTGAGTGATGCGGTATATATCATGCAGTGAAATCATAAAAATGTAAAAGCTAGACGAATGTTTGAGGAAATAAGTGAAGCAAGAATCTACGCAGAAATTCCATTTGACGTGTTTATAAAATAAAAGGATTAAGATTAAGATGAACACGCCACACATTGAGTGAGTGCCCCGTTTATTTCTGGAAGTGTCTTAATACGATACATGGACTCGTGAGGTTTGCGTACACAGTGTATATTATGCATGCGTGTATATATGTAATATATGAAACATACAGTCGGTTTTCTACAAAACACTTAATTACATTATTACGACTTAGTTGAGACGAAGCGCAGTGTTAATAAAGAAAAGAAGAAGACGAGTCTCATACAAAAACAATGTTAATTGGATGAAGCAGTCTTATCAATCAAAATGGAAATGATGCTAATGAACACGAGGGTTTAAGTGATGATTGTATAATGTAGTGAAGAATGTGCAGGGTGAACGTTGGATAACACAGACTTCGATTATACTCAATTTATTAGTATGTTGTGTACAACTAGTATTATTACTTTTATTACGAACATTTCAAGTACTTAAGAGCAAATAAGAATTTTGTTCAAGCTCTGTCATGTACTTATATAATAATGTTTGTAATGATACAATCTTAATTTGAGGTTAGCGTAAGTTCGAAACTATGCCATGCACGACTATCTTGCCTTACTTCCTTTTGGTGATAACAAGGAAGATAATTTAAGTTCACTTTGTTAATGTGTCCATGTGTCCACGCATTACACATTGTGTATATACAAGAACAGACTCATAATATACTTCTCTTTGAAGTGAAATTTAATTAATTTAGGCTAAATTGTACCCTTTTCTCATTCGTGTGTTTTTTAGTTCTGGAAAAATGTCGTTTTCGGGCATTTTTTAGTGAGTAGAATGCGTGGAGGCAGAGGGCTAACACAGTTTTATAAATATTCTAATCTTTTGGAGTTTTCTGAATCCATCTTCTTGGTTAACAGCCTTACACTTATGTAATGTATGTATTGTATGTGAGTTCGTCTTGGGCAATAAATCTTGCCGAAAGAGCAAATGTTGAATGTTTGTTCCGTGCAGTGGAAGTGAAAGATGCGTGAGAGAGAAACTTAGTAAAACTAAACTATGCTCTCGGCTCAAACACAACCACACAAGGGCCAAACAGTAGTATAAGCACTTTTTACATGCTTATTGCCTATTGACATAAAAATGGTGTCGTAGATAAGTAAGACTGAAAACTGTTTTAGTGTTTTTTAGTGCTTTTTCTTACAATTACCTTCGGAAAATGTTATAAAAATCAGAATTTTACACAGCGCGTTATTACTTATTACATTTAGGGATAAAAGTTCCCCGAATACAGAGGAAAGTATATTTTCCTGTAATTATTGTGCATAACCTTTATAACTCTAGATGAGTGTATGTTACTTTGGGGGTTTTGAATTGTTACCCGGAATGTTGAATGTAATTTCCTTTCTTAAACTGTTTATTGAAATTATTGCGGCTCTTATGTTTTGTCGTTGTTTTATCTGATAACTTCCTTCATTCCACTTCTATAATTCTCTTCACAGTGGCCTTATCAATCTTTTTCTAAACTGAAACGTTGGTGGTGGGGGAAACAAGTAGTATTGTGTTTAATTTAACACGAACCCATGAAAGTAAAAGGGAATGTCATTGCCTCCTATTGAAACTATCGACATCTTTATACACCCCATCTGGATATGCATAATTGAAGAGTAACAATGGAGAACGCATAAAGTTTTACTTCTACAAGTTATCCTCGCTATTACAATTCTATTAGGCATTCAATACGAATGTAGCTACGAACCTTCTACTTACACTTAGAGAGTGAGTAAATTTTTTATGATTCTACTGACAGCACTCTGAGAATATAATCAAAGCTATGAATCTATTGCCACTATTATGCAGGCCGTCTTAGAACTCGTGGACAGACTTGGAGTATTAAATTTCTGTGTGAAACATTTCATACTCCGATGAAAAAATATGTTTATTCTCACTTAGGTTTATCTCCAGCGGATATGAAAGTAGTAAATGGTAGTCATAATAGTAATAAGATCAAGTCTAGCAAGGAATATATATGTTATCTTAAAATTTCTCCAAGACTTATTATTAAGGACCACGCACAAGTGTAGAACAATGTGAAAACACATTCAATGTCTTGATATAGTTAATCTTATCGTGTAAAAGGCTCCTTTGTAGATTTGCAAGAATATGATTTGTACAATGCAGCAGCGTATATATATGCTGCTTTGTAGGTTTGTATGTTTGCAGGCGGGGCTGGAAAAGATTAAAATAGTGTAGAGGTATTAGTTAGTAAAAGCTGACTGAGCTCCTTACATCATACTAAACCTGCACGATGTTATTATGTGAGTGAGTTTGAGTCTTTGCAGATCAAGATAAATAATTCTCACAAGCTCAGAACTGCCCTCCTCGGTGTGTCTCCTATGCTGAATAAGTGTGTGTTGTATTAAGCAATAAACTTGGTCATAAATTTTGAATAAAAATGAATGAAAAACCGCGAGTAACTTCCTTTCTTTTATTAAGGAGGAACAATTGAAGATGCTACATGTCTTGAATGATAAAATATAATCCAAGTTTTTTATCTTCAACCGTCTTTTTACATGCATCGTAGTGAATCAAACCAGCAGCTCGTTTTGAATAGCTCCAATCGACATTCATCATGTACTAAATGAAATGTGGCCTTAGTATTTGTGTTTTTACGTGCAATAGTGTTACTATTTGGCATATAAATTTTAAATATATTGCTTTACAAGTACATTACAAGTATTACATACATTGAGTTCAGTGAAAAGCATACGCTGAAGAGGCTTGTCATAATACCTTCTTATTGCACCTGCCTCTCTGTTCTTTCTCATTCCAAGTTTGAAGCCCACTTTGGTTCAGTTTGCAATTAAGGCAATTCTTCCATATTAGAACAAAGATTTTTCTCCTTCCCTACACTATACTTTACTCTTCAATTGCTACCTTGATGCCATTTAGTAACTGCCTTAAATGTTTCCCAATAAATCAAATCCGTTTTTGGTACCACAAACAAACATCCATGCTAATAAAAAATGTGAAACGAATATGCAGACCCCAAGTTGGAAGCTTTTTAAGAACGCTGTGAAATGAGACTGTCAGTTTATTATCTATAAGTATATCTGCTGGTTGACTGAAACCCAGGAAGTGTTTGAAATAGATCAAAGTGTCAGCTTGGAAATATTAATTATTTAATTAGTCAAATATAGTGTAGTCATTTTTCATTAGCAAACCTGCTACCAACAGAGCCACAGTTTGTAAATGAAATCGTCTGCAATCTTTCATATTGTGTACGTATAACGAATAATATTTTGGCATAACTTTAGGGTCACACAAGTAAAGCATTCTTTGCCCAGAGGCACGTTAAAATTTTACATTCAGAACTTTAGTAAAATCTTGGGGGACCTAATTCAAAGATTTAGTAGCAAAGTAAAGCGAACCCGGAGGGTTCCCTTTGGTTGTTGAAGTTTAATACTCTAGCTGTATATATATCTATATCTATACTATAAAATTGACTTGATTGTTATATAT